>Ga0114980_10003225_pt1 | contig 11234 bp, 13 predicted proteins | sample S_140806_EF_Meta_FD_87018 | JGI IMG/M metagenome (GOLD analysis project Ga0114980, IMG submission 87018) | Freshwater microbial communities from Lake Simoncouche, Canada to study carbon cycling - S_140806_EF_MetaG | ecosystem: Environmental > Aquatic > Freshwater > Lake | place: Lake...
GGATCGCGGCGGCGGTGGATGCCCATTTGCCGGTGGTGGAAAAGGCGGTTGCGGCCGGGGCCGATCTCCTTTTGGTGCACCATGGCCTTTTCTGGTCCGGACTCCAACCCGTCACCGGACCGCTCCATCGCAAGCTGAAGATGGCCCTGGACCACAACCTCGCCATTTTGAGCCAGCACCTTCCGCTCGATGCCCATCCCGAGTTCGGAAACAACGCATTGTTGGCCCGGGAGCTCGGGCTCGATCCCGTCGATGGATATCCGGACTTTCCGTATCGGGGAGTCCCCATCGGCTGGCGATTCGAGGTGGAAATGGATCGTGACCTGTTGACGCACCGGCTGGGCGAAGTCGTCAAGGGTCCGGTGCAACTCTGTCCCGGTGGCCCGCAAGTGGTGCGTCGACTGGGGATTTGCTCCGGCGGGGCGGGTGGCGAGATCGCTGCGGTGGCCGCGTCGGGGATCGACACCTTCATCACAGGGGAAGGACCGCACTGGAGCTACACAGCGGCTGAGGAATTGGGAGTCAATCTTTTGTATGCCGGGCACTACGCCACCGAGACCTTCGGGGTCCGGGCGCTCGCGGCCCATTTGGCGAGGGAGTTTGCCGTGGAATGGGTCTTCGTGGACCACCCGACCGGCCGGTGACCGGCTCAATCCTTGAAGCGGATGGTGAAGCGGCGGGAATTCAACCACTGAACCCCGAACATGTCCTGGGTGGCGGGAATGGCCCTGCGCAAACCGCCTCCGTATTTGCTCTCACCATGCTGTCGGGCCCGGTGATGAACCGCAACCTCAACCACGCGAAAGCCCGCCGCCTTGATCAGCGCGGGAATGAAACGATGCATGCCCCGGAAAGGAACGAGCGCCTCGCGGCATTCCCGGCGCATGGCCTTGAGCGTGCACCCGGTGTCGCGCACCCCGTCCCCGGTGAAACGGCTGCGCACCGCATTGGCGATCCGGCTCTGGATCCTCTTGAAGCCGGAATCGCGTCGGTTGGCGCGATACCCGCAGACCAGGTCCGCCTCATCCCGTTGGATGGATTCCATCAAGCGCGGGACATCGGCCGGGTCATTCTGAAGATCCCCATCCAAAAGGGCGATGATCTCGCCCCGCGCCGCCATGATTCCGGCAAACATGGCCGCGCTTTGTCCGGAGTTCTTGGCGAACTCCAAAACCCGAACCCGGTCTCCACGGACGATCTTGGAAACCGTGCCGTCACTGGAACCGTCATCGACGAGAATCAGTTCATAATCGATTGAACCGAGAGCGGCAGCGACTTCCGCCTGCAACGGTCCCACATTTTCCTCCTCGTTGAACAAGGGGATCACGACGGACAAAACAGGAGGGTTTGCGAGGGAATCCAAAGCCGAAAAGGGGAATGCCAGAGATCGGACTGAAGCCGCCAGGAAGCGGTTGTGTCAACGAAAACACCGGAGAACGCGCTGGTTTTGTTGAGAAACGCGTCTGGAGGCCTATCGTTCCCTTATGGCCCACCTCAAAAACCTGCTGACACTATCGCTTCTCGTTCCGGCCCTCCTGCCCGGAGCCGCTTTCGGCCAGACGGCTTTCGGAAAGCCCTTGGATCAACTGACTCCCGACGAAATTCTCCGTCTGGTCCGGGCCAGTTACACCCTGCACGACCGGGATTTTGATGCCCGGCTCCGCAAGGACTTCGACTTTGTGCCGTTCAAGCTCTCGCTGAAACCGAACTATCTGAGGTTCCGGTTCGAGAATCCGCCCCAGGCAATCCACTTGGAGACAGACAAACCGGAGCTGGCCTTGCGCGAGGTGCTGCCCGGGAAAAACGAACCGGTGGCCCCGGAGCGATATGGTGAAGGAGTGAGAGGGACGGACGTGACCTATGAAGATCTGGCGATGCGTTTTCTCTACTGGCCCAATCCCCAGGTGGTGGCTCAGGAAAACATCAAAACTCGGGATGCCTGGAAACTCAAACTGACCAACCCCGACGCGAAAGGCCCGTATGGTCACGTGCTGGTCTGGATCGACAAAGCCAGCGGGGGCATGATCAAGATGGAGGGCTACGACCGCGGCGAGACTCCCAAACTGCTCAAGGATTTCGAGGTCAGCCATGGAAAAAAAATGGAGGATGTTTGGATCGCCGATGTCATCCGCGTCCGCTCCTTCAATGGGGCCGACAAGGTTGGCACCACCTGGCTGGAGATCCTCGACCTCAAATAAACAAAGCCCCCCATGCGCTCCCATTTTCTGAATCTGCTGGCCCCGCTGCTCTTGGCCGCGGCCGCCCCGGCCCAGACGCCGGAACAACTGCTGACCCACGCCCGCCATTCCATCGGTTCCATGAACGGAACGTTCGAAGGTTGGATGATTGTGGGAAACGGACAGACCAAGGTGCCTTTCCTCATCACCGCCAAGAGCGACGGCACCTTCACCTACAAGTTTTTCGACCCCGCCGAGTCCTTGCCCATCCGCATCGGGACCTCCGCAGGGATTCAACCGGAAACGTTCTCCCAGGAAATCCGCAACACCGGCATCACCCGGGAAGATCTGTCGCTCTGGCAATTGAGCTGGCCTAGCAGCCGTCCGGCCGAGTCCAAGATGTCCAACGGACTTCGATTCCACGTGGTCACCGTCAGCAATCCCAGCACCAAGGGGGCCTACGGGGCCGCCGAGGTCTGGATTCACCAGAAAAGCCTCGCCCTTTTCCGAATCGACGCCTTCGATCGCTCCGGGAACTTGATCCGCAAGATGGAGGTGCAGAAAATCCGCAACTTCGGAGATCAGCGAATCGCCGAACAGATGCGGATCTCCGCCTATGCGGGCGGGAAGAAAACGGCTTCCACCTACGTTCAGCTGGTCAATCAGCGAAATTGATTTCCCGTTGCGGCCTTGTCACCTCGGCGCTTTGGGTGCATCGGTTGCCCCGTGGCGCCGAAAATGATCGAGACCCAAATCCTGGTTGATCTGGACGAACGTTCTTATCCGGTCGTCGTCGGGAACGCGTTGTTTGCCAAGATCGGCACCATCGCCCGGGGACTTCCTTCCACCCGGGGCCGCAAAGCCGCGCTGGTCACGGATTCCAACGTCGCCCCCCTGCACGCCGCCACCGTCACCGCCTCTCTGGAACAGGCCGGATATGAGGTGCATCTCATCGTCGCCCCCGCCGGGGAAGCCTCCAAGTCGATGGAGGAGGTCACCCGCGTCTGCCGGGAACTGCACCGCGCCGGTCTCGATCGGGGATCGTTCGTGGCCGCGTTGGGAGGTGGGGTCGTCGGAGATCTGGCCGGCTTTTGCGCGGCAATTTTCAACCGCGGCATTCCGTTTCTCCAAATCCCCACGACCATCGTCAGCTTGGTGGACAGCTCGGTCGGAGGAAAAACCGGGGTCAATTTGGCGGAGGGAAAAAATCTGCTCGGAGCGTTTCACCAACCGGCTGCAGTGATTGGGGATATCGACGCCCTCAAGACCCTGCCGAAGCGCGCCTATCGCGAGGGATTCGCGGAGATCATCAAACACGGTGCGATCCGGGATCGCGGCATGCTGGACGATCTCAGCCGGTTCCGCGACAGCCTGGAAGGCATCGATGCCCTCATCGTCCGCAACGTGGGGATCAAGGCCGCCATCGTAAAGGAGGACGAACGGGAAACCACGGGCACCCGCGCCTTGCTGAACTTCGGGCACACCATTGGCCACGGGATCGAATCCGCCGCCAGCGGCGAGCTTCTCCACGGGGAAGCGATCAGCCTCGGCATCAAGGCCGCCCTCGGACTCTCCGTCGCAAAAGCCGGGTTGCCCCGGGCGGAAGCAGATCAGGTGATCGATTTGCTCCGGGACTTCGAGCTGCCGCTGAGACTCGATGCCCGTTTTTCTGTCGACCAGATTCTGGTGAAGCTGGAGCGCGACAAAAAGTTCGTGGACGGGGCGATCCGCTTCGTCCTCTTGCGGGCCTTGGGAGACGCCTTCGTCAGCAAGGACGTCACCCGGGACGACATTGCCCGGGAAGTGCACCATCTGTTCGATGTCTGAGCGGATCCCCACTTGAAACTTCATGGACGCCCGGACCGCTTACTTTGTGCTGGCCTTGCTTCCGGGGATCGGTCCCCGGCGGATCCAGGCCCTTCTTTCGGTGTTCGGCGGTCCCGAAAAGATCCTCACCGCCCCCGAGAGCGAACTTCGCAAAGTGGTCGGCGCAGCGTGCGCCACCGTCATCGCCCGTTGGAAGCGGGAAAGCGCCCACGAGGAGGAGGAATCGCTGTTGCGACAGCGCGGATGGAACTACCTGACCTGGGCGGATGACGCCTACCCGGCCCTTCTGCGGCAGATCCACAGCCCCCCGCTCATGCTCGAGGTTTGGGGTGAGGTGCGACCCGAAGATTTTCCGGCGGTGGCGGTGGTGGGGACCCGGCGGGCGACGCCTTACGGTCGGGATTGTGCTCGTCTCTTGACCCGCGGCCTGGTGGAAAGCGGCTACACCATTGTCAGTGGCTTGGCACTCGGAATCGATACCGTGGCCCATGAAGAGGCCATGGCTTTGGGCGGTCGAACGCTGGCCGTCCTGGGAAGCGGTTTGGCGGATATCTACCCGAAGGAGAATCAGGCCCTGGCGGAGCGGATCGCGGGGCGTGGGGCGGTCCTCTCCCAATATCCCTGCCGCACCCAACCCGACGCCCGCCAGTTTCCCCAACGCAACCACACCGTGAGCGGAATGAGTCACGGTCTTCTGGTGGTGGAAGGGAACGCCCGCAGCGGATCCATGCTCACCGCCGTGGCAGCGATGGAACAAGGGCGCCAAGTCTTTGCCGTGCCAGGCCCCATCAACCGGCAAGGCAGCATCGGCCCGCACCGCCTCATCCAGGACGGGGCCAAGCTGGTGATGACCGTGGAAGACATGGTCTGTGAACTGCCCGCACCGACGCGAAGTCCGGCCGTTGCTGCGATCGAGCCCGCAGCGTTTCCGCCCGACCTCAACGGGGACGAACTAAAGATTTACGAGGTTTTGGACCTTGAGGGGCTCTCCATAGATTCCATTGCGAAAAAAACCGATTTGCCCTCGGCTAGGGTGTCTTCTACTCTCCTGCGCCTCGAAATCCGGCAGTTGATTCGCAAAAACCCCGGAATGACTTTTTCCAGGCGCCATTGATCTGACCCGCCTTCCGGCACGTTTCCTCCCTCGCAACCCGCCCTATGTCGAAAACACTGATTATCGCAGAAAAGCCCAGTGTCGCCCTCGACCTGACCCGAGCCCTCGGCAAGTTGCCGGAAGTCGGAAAGTTTGAGAAAGTGGAAGCTTCCAAGCGGGACAGCTACCACGAAAGCGAGTCCTTCATCGTCTCCTCGGCCATCGGTCACTTGGTGGAACTCTGCATGCCGAATCAACAGACGGGGGCCAAGCTCAAGTGGAGCTTCGAGCATCTGCCGATCATGCCCGAAAGTTTCGAGTTGCAGCCGATCGAGGATAGCAAACCGCGGCTGCAGATGCTGATCAAGCTCATGAAGCGCAAGGATGTCGGCACCATCATCAACGCATGCGACGCCGGTCGCGAGGGGGAACTGATCTTCCGGTATCTCATCCAAATCGCCGGGGTCAACAAACCGATGAAGCGGATGTGGATGCAGTCGATGACCAACCAGGCGATCGTGGACTCCTTCCGCAACCCGCGCAGCGATGAGGAGATGCTTCCATTGGCCAATGCCGCGATGTGCCGGTCCGAGAGCGATTGGCTGGTCGGCATCAACGGCACCCGGGCCATGACCGCCTTCAACTCCAGGTATGGCGGGTTCACCAAGACGCCGGTGGGCCGGGTCAAGACGCCAACCCTGGCCATTCTCGTGGAGCGCGAGAACCAGATCCTCTCCTTTGTCCCCAGGGATTACTGGGAGGTCCAGGCCGATTTCGCCGTGAACGCCGGGATTTACCAGGCCCGTTGGTTTGATGAGACCTTCAAAAAGGAGGAGGACGACCACGACCGGGCCGAGCGGATCTGGGACAAGGGCCTGGCGGATGCCATCGTCGCCCGTTGCCGTGGCAAACAAGGCGAGGTGGAAGAGAAAAAGAAACCTCGCAAGGAATCCGCGCCGCTCCTTTACGATCTGACAAGCCTGCAGCGAGAGGCCAACGGCCGCTTCGGATTCAGCGCCAAGCGAACCCTCGAGTTGGCCCAACGTCTCTACGAGAAACACAAGGTTCTCACCTACCCCCGGACGGATTCCCGCTATCTCCCGGAGGATTACGTCGCCGTGGCTGCGGAGACCATGAAAAAACTCTCTGGCGGTGGCGCATCCCTGGGCGACAACGCCAAGCATGCCGGCAAAGCACTCGCCAACGGCTGGGTCCGGCCCAACAAACGAACCTTCGACAACACCAAGGTCAGCGACCACTTCGCCATCATTCCGACAGGTGAACTGCCCGGAAAACTCGACGACGTGGAATACAAACTCTACCAGATGGTGTTGCAGCGGTTCATCGCCGTCTTTTTCCCGGCGGCGGAATTCGAGTTGACCACGCGCATCACGCGGATCGCCCAGGATGCCTTCAAAACCGAGGGCAAAATCATGCTCGCGGCCGGTTGGCGCGAGGTCTACGGCGGCGAGGTCGGTTCCGAGAAAGACAAGATTCTCGTTCCTGTGGGGGCCGCCGAGCGGGCCCTGGCGGAACGAGTCGAAACTGAGGCCAAAGTCACCAAGCCTCCGGCCCGTTACACCGAGGCCACGATCCTCTCCGCCATGGAAGGCGCCGGGAAACTGGTGGACGATGAGGAGCTGCGCGCCGCCATGTCGGAGCGAGGTCTCGGCACGCCCGCCACCCGAGCCGCCACTCTGGAAGGATTGATCGCGGACAAATACATCATCCGCAGCGAGAAAGAGCTGATCCCCACCCAAACGGGCCGCAAACTCATCGAACGGCTCCAGGAAATCGGCGTGGACATCCTCGCCTCCCCGGAGATGACGGGACAGTGGGAGCACAAGCTCAAGCGCATGGAACACGGCGAGTTGCGTCGCGACACCTTCATGTCGGAAATCCGCCGGCTCACCGATGACGTCGTAGCCAGGGCCAAGATTTCCGCACGGGATGCCAAGGAGAAAACCTTCGAGCCGCTCCAGGTCCCCTGCCCCATCTGCGGCACCAGCCCGTTGCGGCAGGAAGAGGGTTCCTACCGCTGCACCGGCTGCAAGTTCTCCATCTGGAAGACCATCGCCAGCCGTCCGATGGAGGAGAGCGAAATCGTGCAACTCCTCACCCGGAAATTTCTCGAACCACGGGATGGATTCCGCAGCCGCCGGGGCGATGAATTCACGGCCGCGCTCGAAATCGGGGAATCTGGCAAAGTCGGTTTCGTCACGGAAAAGAGCCAGGAGAGGGAACGCGAGGCCGGGGAGACGGAGAGGCAGGACAACGTGGTGGCCAAGTGCCCGATTTGCGACAGCACCATCCACGATACCGACACCGCCTACGTCTGCCGGAACAACGCCCGAAACAAGTGCAAGTCCCGGCTTCCGAAGGAAATGTGCAAACGCCAGATCACGCCGGCGGAGGCCCGTGCCTTTTTCGAGGAGGGTCGCACCCCGCTGATCACTGATTTCATTTCGAAGCGCAACCGGCCGTTCAAAGCGCATCTCGTGTTGAACCGCGAGGGAAACCGCCTCTTCAGTTGGGAGTTTCCCCCGCGCGAAGGCAAGGGCGGCGACGAAGCGGGTGGCGGCGGGAAGGCCCCATCCAAGAAGGCAACGCGGAAAGTGGCCCGGAAACAGGCCGCCAATCGGTCGTGAGCCTCCGGTCGTGAAAGAAGGGGAAGAAAAATCAAGATATTGGGTTCAATTTCGCATTGACGCCCCAATATGTTGATGGGAGTCTCAGCCATTGATGCGTTGTTTGAAGTGTCAGAGCGTCGAGGACAAGGTGATTGACTCGCGCATGTCCAAGGACGGGGACCTGATCCGCCGGAGACGGGAGTGTCTTCAGTGCGGGCATCGGTTCACGACCTACGAGCAACTCGAGCAGACCGAATTGCGCGTCATCAAGCGGGACGGAACGAGGGAATCCTTCAGCCGCGCCAAGTTGCTCTCGGGTCTGGTGAAGGCCTGTGAGAAGCGACCGGTCTCGATCGATGTGCTCGAGGCGGCGGCGGACTCCGTGGTGCAGGAACTTACCTCGACCGGCATGAAGGAGATCCCCACCCGCTTGATCGGCCCGATCGTCATGCGCGAATTGCAGCACATCGATCCCGTCGCCTACGTGCGCTACGCCAGCGTCTATCGGCAATTTGAAGCCGTGGGTGAATTTATCGACGAGATCCAATCCCTAGAGCGCCAGCCCAAGGCTCTCAAGGACCAGCCCGAGCTTTTCGCTCCGATCACGAGCTGAGGAATTCCCCGCCAATTTTTTCCACGCCACACCCGCCCCAACACCCTAACAGACCCACAAAAATTGATCTCGCTCGCCGAACAGTTGCCCGTTCTCAGGATGCCCCGCGGTGAAATCGTCCGCTATGAGGAATCCTGGTTCCTCGACATCATCCAGGAAGCCGCCCAGCGCGCCGGCATCAAGGATGTCTGGTTCGCTGAACACATCGCCAGCGGCATTGTGATTTACCTGCGCGAACGGTTCGCCCACACCTCGATCGGCATTGAGGAACTCTTCGAAAAGATTGCCCAAACTCTCCACGTGGTCGGGTTCCCCCAGATCGCCCGGGAATTGGAGCCGGTCGCTCCACCCGCAGTCGCAAGCCTGGATTCCCTCGCCGCCCAAGCCGGCAACGCCTATGAACTGAGTTTCTTTCAGTTGCTGGCCGAGGCCGTGCGCGATGCCCGGGCCCGGGGCTCCGTTCAGATCCATTTCGCTGATCTCAGTTCCGCCGTGATCCGGCTCTGCCAGACCAAGCGCTGGGGGCGCCGCTGCGAGCGTCTCAGAGACGAGATCCTCACCTTCGTCTCCAATGAGCTTGGCGGTCGCGAGCCGGGCGGAAAATTCTCCGCCATCGTCTCCTGAATCTCCGGGGTCCGCGCCTTCCATGACCATTTTTCAAAGGATCATCGCCCGCGAAATCCCGGCGGATATCCTCCACGAGGACGACCGCTGCCTCGTCTTCCGGGATATCAACCCCCAGGCACCCGTCCATCTCTTGATTGTCCCGAAACCGCTCATCCCCCGAGTTGGCGAGGCCAATCCGGAGGACGAAGCTCTCCTCGGTCACCTGCTGCTGACCGCCGGCAAAGTGGCCACCGAACTGGGCATCAACTCCACCACCGAGGGCTTTCGCCTCGTCATCAACAACGGTCGGTCCGGCGGCGAAGCGGTTCCGCACCTTCACATTCACCTTCTCGCCGGTCGGCCCCTCGCCTGGCCTCCAGGTTGATTGTCGATTCCCCCCAATTTTCCCTTGCATCCCGGCGGCATCGGCGCAAATTCCGCTCCCTGCCCCTGTCCGGGGCTCCTTGTTCCGCAGGTTGTTTTGATCCGGCATAGCTCAGCGGTAGAGCGGGTGGCTGTTAACCACTAGGTCGTAGGTTCGAATCCTACTGCCGGAGTCTTCCTTCTTGTTCCGCCCCGGTGCTACAGCTTGCACCAGATTGCAGCTAAGTCCCTCATTTGGAGAGGGTTCCGACGAGGAATTCTTCACTCTTTCTGCGTCCGCTTGCGACACCATGCACACCTGAATGCCATCGCTTCGTGTGCTTTTTTGTGCGCCCGGTATCACAAGCTCAGCCGCAGATTACGATCCCCCCTCCTGCTCTCAAAAGAAGATGGTGCCCATCTTCTTTCGAAATCAGAAGGCGTCAGCAGTGAGGCGGGAGGAACGCGCCATCTACCGCTCCGCGAAAGGCGGTCGAGGGAACGCACCGGGATCCCCGATCCTCATGGCGGAGATATACCGGATGGATCAGGAATCGGCGGCCGGGCAACCCAGGTGCGATCCCGGAGCTGGATGGCTCTACCTTGCAAGTGGTGCTCTCCCACATGCTGCAGCAACCATTCCAGGCGTTCGAGGATCGCGGCGCGGTTGGGTTGCTTGACAGCGATCACGACGACGCCGGCGTGATCCGGGAACTGCTGCGGCAGGGTGTGGTAGTAATCACGGTCGGTGGTCAAGATCACCGCACCGATCTCCCGGGCCAACTCCACCAGGACGGAGTCGGCCGCCCCGTGTTGACCTATGTCCCGGAAATCGTGGCCCTCGTGCCCGCACCGCTTCAGGATTTCCCCGGCTGCTCTCGGGAAATTCTCATCGAGGAGGAACTTCACGCCGCCACGTAGCTGGACTCCTGGAAGTCGCTAAGCTGGCTCGCGAACTCCAAGGCGGCCGCAATGTCCTCTCTGGTGACGTTCGGGTAGTCTTCAAGCAACATCTCGACCGAATCCCCACCGGCTAGCGCCCCCAGAAGGGTCGAAACCAGCACCCGAGTCCCGCGGATCACCGGCTTCCCGTGGCACACGCCAGGATCGATGAAGATGCGTTCATTCATCCTTATCACAATCGCCCCGGGAGATCCTTTGGTCAAGCCTGCCAAAGAAGTTTCCCGCTGCAAGCGGTTGTCCCCGACCGCCTACGCTTCGTCATGGTTGATCGCGCTGGAATCCCATCACGTTCTGCATCTCCGCAACGTGAGAGGAGGCACAGTCGATGCCGCCCATCGGCGATCACCGCTCTGCCCAGCCCTCCTTGACCAATCTTCCTTGATCCTACCCCGCTTACCTCCGCCCTTCTGATTCAAAGGACGCTCGCCCCGCCCGTAGCCCCAGGCCTCAATCTCCAACAATTGCCCGTTCGGGTAGACCGTCACCTCGCGCGGAATGTAACGATGCTTTTCCGGTTGGATCTCCTGCGGCGCGGCGCCACCATCACCGGAAAAGTCATGGGCATTCTCGCGATTCCCTCCTTGGAGCCAGTTCAGCCGACCGAACAGAACGATGCGGAATCCCGATGGCCGAAGATTTGGCCGAACTTCCTTCTTTGGGACGGCAAAACCTTGCGCCGGTGCGAGCAGTGCACCCGGATGAAGGCAAACTTTGCGGACCAGAGCGAGGATGGCGAGCCGAAGTGGTTCCGATAGAAATGGCCAGGCTACAACAACCTCGCGCAGCCCTTGTGCGTTGGTTTGTAACAACCCCGACTCGACTATCTGATAATCAGCTTCTTTATGGCTGGTTCGAATCCTACTGCCGGAGTTCTCTGAGAGGCATTGCACCTCCCGGTTTGCAAAATCCAAACTGCGGCTAGAGTGCTGGCCATGAAGCCCCGAACTCCGGTTCCTCTCGCA
>Ga0114980_10003227_pt1 | contig 11232 bp, 13 predicted proteins | sample S_140806_EF_Meta_FD_87018 | JGI IMG/M metagenome (GOLD analysis project Ga0114980, IMG submission 87018) | Freshwater microbial communities from Lake Simoncouche, Canada to study carbon cycling - S_140806_EF_MetaG | ecosystem: Environmental > Aquatic > Freshwater > Lake | place: Lake...
AAACTCCCGGTAGTGGCGCGGGGGCCGAAGCCGATGGCGGTGCTGCGCGAGTGGAATGTACCGGCGGCGGCCATGGCGCCGGAGCCAAACACGTGGCGCGAACTGATGCAGGTGATGCGGGGGCGAACCGAGCGGCGGATCGCCGTGCAGGAGTACGGCAAGTCAAATCTGGCTTTGCTGGCCGCGCTGCGCGAGACCGGGGCGGAGGTGACACCGGTGCCGGTTTACCAATGGGCGCTGCCGGAGGATACGGCGCCGCTGCGGGCGGCGGCGCGCGGAATTGCGGCCGGAGAGTTCGACGTGGTGCTGCTGACGACCTCGATTCAGGTGACGCATCTGCTGGCGGTGGCGGCCGAAGAGGGGGTCGAGGTCCTGCCCGCGCTGCGGCGGATGGTGATCGGGTCGATCGGGCCCACGACATCGGAGGCGCTTGAAGAGATAGGATTAAAGGCCGATATGGAGCCGTCGCATCCGAAGATGGGCATTCTCGTGAAAGAAGCCGGAGAACAGGCGGCGGCGATCTTGGAGGCGAAACGATGAAGCGGCGCGATTTGGTGCGGAACCTGGTGGGCTTGGTGGCGGGGTCGCCGCTGCTGCCGGCCGAGGTGCCTGATGAGTTGATGGGCCCGGTGAATGTGCACGAGTTTGAGGAAGTGGCCAAGCGGAAGATGCACAAGCTGGCTTATGACTTTATCGCCGGCGGGGTCGAGGACGAGTACACGCTGCGGGCCAACCGCGAGGCGTACGGGAAGTTTGCGCTGCGCCCGCGGGTGATGACCGACGTCTCGAACGTGTCACTCGAAGTGGACCTGCTCGGCATGAAGCTGGCGAGTCCAATTCTGATTGCGCCGACCGGCGGCAAGAACCTGGTGATCGAAAGCGCCGATGAGAAGGTGGCGGCGGCGGCGCTCGCCTTTAAGACGCTGATCTGCTCGGCGACCGGCGTGCAGAAGATCCTCGAGAAAGGGGAGCCGCTGCTGTGGTGGAGTAACACGATCGGCGCGGCGACCAAGGCGCAGGCCCGGGGCTACGCGCGGCGCATCGAAGACGGCGGCGGCCGGGCCATCACGCTCACCGTCGACAACCAGTACCAATCGAACCGCGATCGCAACAACCGCAACCGGTTCGACTACGGCTACATGCAGACCGGGGTGCCGAAAGAGGGCGAACCGAAGCCGGTGCCGAAGTCGCCGGCGCTGCCGGCCATGTGGCAGCCGCACACGCCGCAGATGACGTGGGAACAGATCTCCTGGCTGAAGGAGGGCGCGAAGATTCCGGTGATCGTCAAGGGGATCATCCATCCGGAGGACGCCGCGCTGGCGGTGAAGCACGGGGCGGACGCCATTGTCGTCTCCAACCACGGGGGCCGGCAGCGCGCTGGCGTCATGGGACCGCTGGAGGCGCTGCCTGGGGGCGTGGACGCCGTCGGTGAGAACGGGCACTTTGTGTTGGACGGCGGGCTGCGCCGGGGCACCGATATTCTGAAGGCGATGGCGCTGGGCGCCAAGGCCGTGCTGGTGGGCCGGGCGCCGTTGTGGGGTCTGGGCGCCTTCGGGCAGCCGGGCGTCGAACGGGTGCTGTGGATGCTGAACGCCGAGTTGAAGCTGGCCATGGCGCTGGCCGGGATGGCCAAGCCGGGCGACATTACACGGACCCTGGTGACGAGGAAGCTCGGGTGAGTCGGCTGCTGTGGCTGCTTCTGCTGCCGGCGTTGGGTTCGTTTCGCAGTGAAGCGCAGCAGGACTGCGCGCCGTGCCACAACGAGCAGATTGCCGACTTCAGCAAGCATAAGCACAACTCGCGCGCGGGCCTGCAGTGCGGCGTCTGCCACGGGCCGAGCGAGAAGCACCGCAAAAGTAACGGCGAGGCGCCGCCGGAGCGCGTGGCGGCGCCCGACGAGGTGGCGGGCATGTGCGGCAACTGCCATCAGCTCGAAAAGAACCAGTACATGCAGAGCAAGCATCATGTGGCGGTGGTGCAGCGGACGGCGAAATCGGCCAACTGCAGCACCTGCCACGGGCACCACGATATGAAGGAATGGACGGCGACGCAGGCGGGTTGTGCGCGGTGCCACAGCTCGACGCCGGCGGCGTGCAAACAGCCGCCGGTGAGCGCGGGCGCGGCGAAGGTGACCTGCATGAACTGCCATGCGCGGCATACGCTAGCGGTGTCGTCGCGGTGAAGCGGGAGCGCAGCGTTGGCCGGATGATCTCCGACGCCATGCACCTGGCGCTGATTCTGCCGGTGAGCGTGGTGGTGGGCTACGGGATCGGCGCTGCGCTCGACCATGTCTTCGGGACCACGTTCTGGGGGTTGTTGTGGTTGATCGTGGGGGTGATTGCGGGGATGCGCGATCTGATCCGGAAACTGAACAAAGAGTTTGACCGGGATAAGGACGCCCGGTGAACGGCTACGCGGCATTGGTGCGACGGATGGAGTGGGGCATTGCCGGCTGGGGCGTGGTGTTTGCCGCGGTGGCGGGCGTGGGGTGGGGTGGGCTGGCGGCGCTGGGGGTGGCGAGCGGGGCCGCGGCGGCCTGGGCCAACTTCCGCTGGCTCGAACGCGCTTTTTCCCGGCCGACGCCGGCGCGCGCGGGCCTGCTGGGCCTGCGTTTGGCGGCCTTGGCCGGGGTGGGCTATGTTATGCTCAAGATATTTGCGGTTACCCCGGTTACGTTTCTGATCGGCCTGCTGACGGCGGCCGCGGCGGCACTGGGAGAAGCCCTCTACCAACTGATTTATGCACGAATCTCATGAGCTCTGGCTCACCGCCCTCTTCAACGATCATCTGGCCGGTTTAGGCAACTCCGTTCTCTCCGCGGCGGGGCTGCCCACCCACGCCCGGCCGTGGGCCAACTACATCACCATGGAGATCCTGGTGGCGGTGTTGATCGTGATTCTGTTTTCGATTGCCAAAAGCGGCTTTTCGATGACGGCGCCCGGCAAACTGCAGCACGTGCTCGAAGCCATGTACGAGTTTTTGGGCGAGCAGGCGCACGACAATGTACACGAGGGCTACAAGAAGTACATCCCGATCGCCGGCACGTTTTTCGTTTTCGTGCTGTTTTCTAATCTGTTGGGCGTAATTCCCACGTTTGAATCGCCGACGATGTACCACTACGTTCCGGCCGGCATTGCGCTGCTCGCGTTCCTCTACTACAACATTCAGGGCATCCGTCAGCACGGCGGCCACTACATCAGCCAGTTCACGGGTCCCATCTGGTGGTTGACCCCGCTGATGCTGCCCATTGAGATTGTCAGCCACGCGGCCCGCCCGGTTTCGCTGACGATTCGTCTGTTCGCCAACATGTTCGCCGGCGAGCAGGTGACGCTGGTTTTCTTGAGCCTGACGTATCTGATCGTTCCGGTGGCCTTCATGGGGCTGCACGTGTTCATCTCGGTGATTCAGGCCTACGTCTTCGCGCTGCTGACGCTGATCTATATCGGCGCGGCGGTGGGCGACGAGCATTAAGTTTTATCTGGCATTAACCCCGCGCCAGTGTGAGCCCTCCCCGTCCCAACGGCGGAACGGAACTACCTCCTGAGCGCAATTCATACCCAAAGGAGCAACACCCTATGTTCGGAAAAATGTTTGTCCTCGCCATCGTACTGATGGCCTTTGCGATCCCCTCGATGGCTGCTGACGGCGGCATCGTTCTCACCAGCGCCTTCTCGATGGCCATTGCCTCGGGCCTGTGCGCCCTCGGCCAGGGCAAGGCGATTGCCGGCGCGGTCGAAGCCATCGCCCGCAACCCCGGCGCGGCGACGGTGATCCGTGGCCTCGGCCTGCTCGGCCTCGTCTTCATCGAGTCGCTGGCGCTGTTCACCCTCGTCATCGTTTTCGTCAAAGGCTAATTCCTTCCAGGGCGCGGCGCTCCGGACTCCGGCGCGCCGCGCCCTTCGTGTTTCTATATGCTGAAAATCCAGGGCATTCTCGTTCCGGTTTCGACTCCGTTTGATCATCGCGGCGATGTCTACAAAGCCAAGCTGAAGACTAACGTGGAGCGGTTGAACGCGATCGCGCTGGCCGGCTACGTAGCCGGCGAGGCGCTGCTGACCGCTGAAGAGAAGGTGCTGGTGTGGGAGTGGGTGGCGGCGAGCACCAAGCCGGGCAAACTGCTGGGCGCGGCCGCCTCGGCGCCGAGCGTGCGCGAGACGGTGGCGCTGGCGAACCGCGCGGCGGAGTTGGGCTACCACTTTGCGTTGGTACGCGCGGCGGCCGAATACAGCGGCGAAACCCGGCAGCTATACTATCGCGCCGTGGCCGACGGGGCGCGCGTTCCGGTAGTTGTGGACGGCGAACCGGCCCCGGCGCATCCGAACATCCTGCCCGTGGCGTTGGCACAGGACGCTGCCAACCTGCTTGCCGCCTTCGAGGGCGGCGCCGGCGCGGCGGTGGTGGCCGTGGCCAACGCCATCCCCTACTCCGTCCAACTCATCTGGGAGGCCTTCCGGCAGCGCGAGCACGAAGCCGGCACGGACTGGCAGCAGCGAATCGGTCCGCTGGTCGCCCTGGTTGAAGCGCACGGGGTACCGGCGCTGAAGTGCGCCATGGATTTGAACAGCTACTACGGCGGCATCCCCCGCCTGCCCTACACGCCGGTGGCGGAATGGATCAAGCCGGCGATTACCGCCGCGCTGCACGATCTCAAGAGTTGATATGATCGGGATCCATGAAAACGATCCTAGGAATCCTGATGCTGGCCGCGCTGAGCTTCGGCCAGGCGGAAAACGAAGTGAAGGCGGCCCACGCCGAGTTTGTGAAGGCGGCCAAGGCGGGCGACACCGCGACCCTCGAGAAGCTGTTTGCCCCCGAGTTGCAGTACAGCCACTCGAACGCCCTCCTCGAAGACAAGGCCACCGCGCTGGCGGCGATTGCCAAGGGCAAGCCGAACTTTCAGGTGCACAGCGAGTCAATCAAGGTCTACGGCAAGACGGCCACCATCCGGGCCCGCGTGACTTCGATTGCGAGCCCGAATGTGGAGTTGACCGTCCTGCTCGTCTGGGTGAAGAACGGTAAGCAGTGGCAGCTGGTGCAGCGGCAGACGACGCGGCTGCCGGCCAAGAGCTAGTTAGATATAGGCCACCGAGCCGTCGACGCGGTAATCAAAGCCGCGCCGCCACGGCTTGGGCGGCATCCGGCGAAGGGCGTCTTCGTTGAGTTCGACGCCCCAGCCGGGTTTGGTGGGCAGCGGGATGTAGCCGTCCTTGACCATGAGCGGCTCTTTGAGCAGGTCCTTGCGGGGCGAGACGTCGTCGGGGTGGTATTCGAGGACGAAGAAGTTCGGCGTCGCCGCGGCGAAGTGGACGTTGACCACCGTGGCGAGCGGGCCCATGGGGTTGTGCGGAGCGACCATGACGTAGTGCGCCTCGGCCATGGCGGCGATCTTGCGCATCTCCCACAAGCCGCCGCAGACGCAGATGTCGGGCTGGATGATATCGAGCGACTGGTTGGCGAGGATCTTGCGGAACTCGTGCCGCGTGTAGTTGCACTCGCCGCTGGCGAGGGGGATGTTGACGTGGTCGGCGAGCTTCTCCATGGCGTCCTCGTTTTCGGGGCGAATGGGCTCTTCGAGCCACGCCGGATGATAGGGCTCGATGGCCTTGGCGAGGCGAACGGCGCGGCTGACTTCGAGGAAACGGGCGTGAATGTCGCAGCCGATGTCGATATCGGGGCCGACGGCTTCGCGCACGGCGCGGACGCGGTTGGCGGCGCCGAGGGTGACGGCGTTGTAGGAGATCTGATTGTCGCGGGGCGGCTGCGGGCGCATCTTGAGGCAGGTGTAGCCGTACTTGGCGACGAGCGCCTTGGCGTTGGCGGCGATCTCATCAGGGGTGTTGCCGCCCACCGACTGATAGACGCGGATCTTCTCGCGGACCTTGCCGCCGAGGAGCATGTAGACGGGCAGGCCGGCCGATTTGCCGGCGATGTCCCACAGGGCGTGTTCGATGCCGGAGATGGCGGCGTTGACGACGAGCCCGCCGGGGAAGCGGGTGAAGTTCATCATCAGGTTGTACAGGTGCTCGATGTTGCGCGGATCCTGGCCGACCAGCCAGCTTTTGAAGTCGGCGACAACGGCGGCGGTGGCTTCGTCCGGACCGCAGGAGTAGGCTTCGCCGATGCCGGTGTGGCCCTGGTCGGTTTCCACTTTGACAAAGCAGGTGTTGCGGCCGCCCGTGCCAACGAGGATGGTCTTGATGTCAGTGATTTTCAGCGCGGGCCGTCCGCCGGGCTGGGCGGCTTGCAGCGCGGGGACGGCGCTGGCGGCAAGGGCTTGTTCAAAAAAAGAGCGGCGTTTCATCGTGCCGCGAATTGTATCAGAGCCCGGCAAGAAAGAGTGGCCGGAGGCGCGCCACTCCCTCCGGGGTTAAGCGATCTTGCCGCGCCGGATGATCTTCTCCATCACCTCGGCAAACGTGTCAATCTCCTCGATCGTCGTATACACATTCGGCGTCACCCGCAGCCCCTCGTACTCTCCCGCCGCCCCGACCGGCACCACCAGAATCCGGTGCTTCTCGAGCAGATGCTTGGCCAACTCGCCGGCCTTGAAACCGTCGACGGAAACCAAGCCAATCCCGCAGCTCATCTCCGGATCATCGCTCGTCAGCAGCTTCACGCCCGGCAGATCGCGCAGCCGCGCCGACCAACGCTTCCGCAAATAACGAAAACGCGCCGCCTTGCGCTCCACCCCGATCGACTCGTGAAACGTCAACGCCTCGGTAATCGCGTTGCGCTGCGATGCCGGGTGCGTCCCGATCTCCTCAAACTTCCGGATGTTGTTGTCCAGGTGCTTGCCGGCTGCCATCAGCGGCCAGATCTTGCCGATCTTCTCCTTCCGCACATAGAGAAAACCCGTGCCCACCGGCGCGAGCACCCACTTATGCAGGCTCGTGCCGTAGTAATCGCAATCGAGTTCGTCGCGCGTAAAGGGAAACTGCGCAAACGCGTGCGCGCCGTCCACCACCGTCTCGATGCCGCGCGCCCGCGCCATCTGACAGATCTTCCGCACGGGAAAAATCTGCCCGGAACGGTTGGTGATGTGGCAGATGTGGATCACCTTCGTCCTGGCCGTAATCGCCTTTTCAATCCGCTCGGCCAGGTCGTCGAGCGAGGGCGGCGGCACCGGAAAGGGGATCTGCTTGAGGACGATCCCTTCCCGCCGCACGCGCTGCTCCCAGGTGGTGATCATGCGCGGATAGTCCTGGTTGGTGGTCAGCACTTCGTCGCCAGCCTTGAGATCCATGCCCATCTGCACAATCTCGAGCGCTTCGGAGGCGTTGCGCGTAATCGCCATCTCCTCGGTATCGCAACCGAACGCCTTGGCCAGGCGCCGCCGCACGGTTTCAATCTCCGGACCCAGCACCCCCCACATGAAGTGCGACGGACCCATGTTCGAGATCTCGAGATACCGCTTCTCGGTCTCCATGACAATCTTGGGCGACGGCGAAACACCGCCGTTGTTGAGGTTGATCAGGTTCCGGTCCACGGTGAAAGCGTGGCGGATGTTCAGCCAGAAATCTTCGTCCACCGCGACGGAGTCGGCGGGCCGGCCAAACGTAGTCTGCGTCGCGGACTGCGCGCGCAGGAGAGCGTCATTCTGAAAAGCGGCGGCTACAAGGGCGCCAGCCTGCGTCACATTCTTGAACAGGTCACGGCGTTGCATTCATCTACGATAAATCATGCGCCCAATCTTTGCTTCGCTCCTCTGCGCTTCGCTCCTCTGCGCAATTTCTCTATCCGCGCAAGCACCCGCATCCGCGCCCACCGGCGCCGCCGCCGTTCGCGAGAAGTACACCAAGTACGAGTTCGAGATCCCCATGCGGGACGGCATCAAACTCTTCACGGCCGTCTACGTGCCCAAGGACGCCGCCAAGGGCCCCTACCCCATCCTCCTCCAACGGACCCCCTACTCGGTCGGCCCCTACGGCGTCGACCACTACCGCGCCTCGCTCGGCCCCTCCGAACACTTTCAAAAGGCCGGCTACATCGTCGCCTACCAGGATGTCCGCGGCCGCTACCTCTCGCAGGGAACCTGGGCCGAGGTGCGGCCGCACAACCCCGCCAAAGGCCCGCGCGATACCGACGAATCCACCGACACCTACGACACCATCGACTGGCTCACCAAAAACGTGCGCAACAACAACGGCAAGGTGGGCATGTGGGGCATCTCCTATCCGGGCTTCTACGTCTCGGCCGGCATGATTGACGCCCACCCCGCTCTCGCTGCCGCCTCCCCCCAAGCCCCCGTCACCGACTACTACCTCGGCGACGACTCCTACCACAACGGCGCCTTCATGCTCGCCGCCAATTTCGGTTTCTACCAGTCCTTCGTCGAACGCAAGGGCGACCCCGCTCCGCCCGCTCCCACCGTCCCCTTCCAGTTCAAAACCCCCGACGGCTATGACTTCTATCTCCGCATGGGCGGACTCGGCAACGCCGCCGAGAAGTACTTTCAAAACGCCCACCCCTACTGGAAAGAGAACACCGAAAACACCACCCTCAACGCCTACTGGAAAGCCCGCGGCATCTGGCGCCACCTGCGTTCGATCAAGCCCGCCGTCATGACCGTCGGCGGCTGGTTCGACGCCGAAGACGCCCAGGGCCCCCTGCGCACCCACGCCTTCATGGAGAAAAACGCGCCGCCCAAAACCAACCTCCTCGTCATGGGCCCTTGGACCCACGGCAGTTGGTCACGTGGCGACGGCGATACGGTCGGCAACCTCCACTTCGGCTCGAAAACCGCCGCTTTCTACCGCGAATTCATCGAATTTCCCTTCTTCGAACAACAGTTAAAAGGCAAAGGCGATGTCAAGGTGCCCCGCGCCTGGGTCTTCGCCACCGGCCGCAACGAATGGCGGCAGTTCGACGCCTGGCCCCCCGCCGAGGCTCAGCCCAAGCCGCTCTATCTCGCCGCCGGCGGCCGCCTGGCCTGGCAGCCCGATGCCGCCACTGGCAGCGACGAATACCTCTCCGATCCCAACAAGCCCGTGCCCTACCTCGGCTACACCGTCCTCGGTATGGCCCGCGACTACATGACCGAAGACCAGCGCTTTGCTTCCCAGCGCCCGGACGTACTGACCTTCGAAACCGATCCTCTCCAAGAAGACCTCACCATCGCCGGCCCCATCGACGTCTCGCTTCTCGTCTCCACGTCCGGCACCGACTCCGACTTCGTCGTGAAACTCATCGACGTCTACCCCGGCGACTACCCCACGCTCATCGAGAAGAGCCCCACCAAAATGGGCGGCTATCAGCAACTCGTCCGCGGCGAACCGTTCCGCGGCAAGTTCCGCAAGTCCTTTGAAACTCCGGTGCCGTTTGTCCCGAACCAGCCCGACCGCGTCGAATTCTCGATGCCGGACGTCTACCACACCTTCCGCAAAGGCCACCGTCTGCTCGTCCACGTCCAAAGCTCCTGGTTTCCGCTCACCGACCGCAACCCGCAGAAGTTCATGGACATCCCGCGGGCGCTCGCCCCGGACTTTACCAAGGCCACGCAGCGGGTCTTCCGGGGCGGCGCGGCCGGATCCCGGCTCACCCTGCGGGTCCTGCCGGGCCCGATGTGAGAGTTTGCATTGCCTTCCGGCCGAATCCGGTTTAGCATGAGGGTTTAGTCCATCGCGCAGTGGCGCCAAGGAAGCATTATGTGGAAACGTCGCGATCGTGAAGAAGAACAGCCGTCGAGAGGGACCTCTGTGCCTGTGCCCGAACCAGTGAAGGAAGGTATTCCCATGTCTACAGCCCCTGCAGTTCGCTCCTACGAACCGGAAACGCCCCGCGGAGTAGCTACCATCGGCAAGGCCGTCTATGTCAAGGGCCAGATTATCGCCCGCGAAGACCTCATCGTCGACGGGCAGATCGAGGGCACGGTAGAGGCACAGGAACACCGCATCACCATCGGTGCGAATGGCCGGGTGGCGGCTACCATCAAGGCCCGTCACGTTATCATTCAGGGTCAGGTGACCGGCAACGTGGAAGGCAGCGAGAAGGTGGAGATCCGTAACGGCGCCAAACTGCTCGGCGACGTCCGTACCGTGAAGTTCGTCTGCGAAGAGGAAGGCACCATCAACGGTTCGGTGGCCAGCCTGCGCCCAGAACCGAAGGCCCCCCCGGCCTCCGAGGCGAAGGAACGAGCAGCTTCCGCCGGGGCAGCGGCGCAGACTGCCGCCCCGTCCGAACCCAAGAAGTAAGCGAAGGTCGTGTTCGACAAGCTCCGTAATCTGTTTCAACCCGATGAGGAACCGCCAAGGTTAGCGGCCTACTCTCCCCCGCCTGACCAGCCGGCTGCACCCCTGGAATTGACCAGGCCCTCCAACGGGCTTGAACAGTTCTTTCAAGCCTTGGGCGGCCAGGACCGGTTGAAGGTCCTCGATCTGTGCGGCTCGCCCGCCACGACCGAGTACCTGTTCGAACAGCAGCAGATTCCCCGCCCCGATCCCTTCTACCGGGCCCTCGAACTCGCTTTCGGCAGCGGCCCGGCCTATCTGGAGCGTCAACTCGAAGCGGACCGGGTAGAAATCTTCACCCGGAACACCCTCGACCATCAGGATGGCGAGTTCGACGCCGTTCTGCTCTGGGATTTCCTGCAGTATCTCCGTCCGGAACTGCTCGCTCCGGTCCTCGAACAGATCCGCGCCATCACGCGCCCCGGCGCCCCCCTGTTCGCCATCTTCCACGCCGACGACCGGGCCGAACAGGTCCCCGTCTTCTCCTACCAGATCCAGGCTCGGAACCAGCTCTATCTGCTCGAGCGCGACCGGCGCCAACCGGCGCAGCACTTCAGCAATCAGGCCATCGACCGGATTTTCAAAAACTTCGGCCTCCGCAAATTCTTCCTGGCCCGCGATCAGTTGCGCGAAGTCCTCATCTGGCGCTAGCCGCGCTGCGGGACGGGTCCGCCCGCCCAGTATAATGAGAGTTTTTGAAGGAGTTCGATATTGTCGCTCGAACATGAGCTGCTCAAGCAGCGGCTCCAACGCACCCACGAGATCAGCACCCTCGGCCACCGCCCCTACGGCTCCCGCTTCGATGCCTCCCATACCGTCCCCCAACTCTGGGACACGCACGGCGCTAAAACCGCCGCCGAACTCGAGGCCGAACCCATCGCCGTGCGCGTCTGCGGCCGCATCAACTCCCTGCGCGGTAAAGGCAAAGCGGGCTTTCTCCACCTCGAACAGGGCGGCCACAAGATCCAGATCTACATCAAGATCGACTTCCTGTCCGAAAACGACT
>Ga0114980_10003232_pt1 | contig 11227 bp, 5 predicted proteins | sample S_140806_EF_Meta_FD_87018 | JGI IMG/M metagenome (GOLD analysis project Ga0114980, IMG submission 87018) | Freshwater microbial communities from Lake Simoncouche, Canada to study carbon cycling - S_140806_EF_MetaG | ecosystem: Environmental > Aquatic > Freshwater > Lake | place: Lake...
CTCCAACTTCCAACGCATTTCATCTTCCTGGAACTGTCCTTCCGGATCAGAGAGGCTGAGTTCAAATTCACCAGCAGGAACGCGCAGTGGATCGATCACTTTGATCTGCACAGGACCGCCACCGGGCAGGTATTCAGCAGCCTCGCTGTAGTAAGGTGCATTCAAAATTTCACTTTCTGTATTCGAAGCAAGGTTGAGCAAGTTCTTGCCGTTACCGGTTCCTTCGATGCGCACGAGTGGCACACCGTCGCCGTAACCTGCGTTTACGATAGTACCACCGTTTTCTGTTGCAACGCTGTGTGGTATAGCAGCAATCCTTGGAATCTGACCAATGGCACTCTTACGTGAAGGCTTGAACACATCATCTTGACCGGTGCTTGTCACCAAATCGTATGGCTGATACTCATTGTAGCCGTAAGCAATTGCCATAAAGTAATACGTCTTGTGATTTATCAATGCAGGCGCACCCAAGGCAAATGCATCAGTAGTCACTCGCAAAGAATGCTGAATACCTTCATTGGCACCTTGAACCATCAATGATGGAGTAATCAATCCAGTTGTTTGATCACGGTTGTAGTTGATGATTTCAACCACATCGTTCTGGATGTCGAACTGTGCAATGAGACGAGACTTATTGATGTCGTTCAATTCTGCATTGCTCACTTGATCGTCGAGCAACTGATAAATCAAGTATCCTTCGAAACGGTAGCTACGATCTTCTTCTGTTAGTGCAGTACCATCCAACAATTCTTCAGGAATAGAGGGATCAAACTCCGCGTACTCTTCTTGGTAGTTATTAGATGAAGGATTGTCGTTGCTCAACATCAAAATAACTTCACGATCGAGTTCTTGCACAGTAACATCGGGTGCATCCGGACCATTTACCAATTCAAAGCAATTGTCGAACAACGATTGTGCTTTGTCATCGGCCAAGCGAAGAAGCTGAACGCTTTCATATGGATCACCACCGATTGAACGAGCCCACACCACACCGAGTGTGATGTTGTTGTAGTCACCGGGCTGGAGTGTGAACGGACCTGCAGACTGGATGAAACGACGGTCAGCCGGAGCGTTTCCAGCTTCCTGTTCTGTCCATGGAATAGCGGTTGAGGGAGGAACTACACCATAAGAGCTCCAATTGTATGGATCTGTATCACCCGGGAACATGTATTGAGCAGGCACACCCGATACAACACCGGTACCGCTTACACCATTTCCACCGAACAACATTTCCTGACCGTTCTTCCAAATACCACGCATGTAGTTGTAGTAATGCTGGGGAGAAGCCGGCTCACCGTTAATCGGGTTTGTAGAGTTGTTATAGTATACGAAACGACGCATACCAAAACGTTCGTTATCGATAATTGTATCGCCATAACCAATACCCAAGCCCCGATATGGAATACCTAATTCATCTTCCGCTTGAAGGATATCTTCTGTTAGAGGGTTTGCCGCGCCGTCCTCATCTTGGTAAGGACCTTCGAAGAAGTCCAATCCTACTGCCGGAGGGTTTTGACCATACCCCAAAGAACCGGTTGCAGCCTCATCGAAAGCATCACCGTTATAGCAATACCCCAGACCACGCTGAACATCGCAACCTACAAAATCGTCATTGGCATTACCCAAATCGGGATCTACCCAAGAACCAAAGTAAGTTTCCGTCAAGGTCTGCGAACCTTGGTTAATCAATACGTAGTTCAAGAAGGTCATGTTGTTCACCTCGTCGTTGGTAGTGAAAGCGAACGCCTGAGCACGCACTTCCATACCGATGGGTTGACCTTGTGATTCAGTGTGTATATTACCCTTGTCGTTGAAAATCCAGAAGAACGTTTGGTCACCAAACAATGGCACTTGGTCTTCGCGACGACGCTGAGCACAATCGATTTCACGCAAGAAATCGTACCACGGATAGTCACCGTATTCAGGGTCATAAATACCGTTGTTGTTGTAATCTTTGAATGGGCCTAAGTAAAAATCTTGACCTGCACCTGTATTACCGTGCGCAGGGAAAGAGGTGAAGTAGCTCGGCATAGCGTAACCATCCGGGAAAATTTCAGCAATAGCTTCGGCTGGAGCGCCAGCTGTTACTAAATCCCAATAGGTGCGGTGACGAATAGCGTCCTCGCGCAAGGTAACCGCGAACTTATCGTAATCGACGCATGTCTGTGCGGTAACCTCTGCGGTTCCATCGTTGGTAAGTGGACCTGTCCAGAAGTCGTTACCTTCTGTACGGAAGCGCACTGCAGCGAGCTTCAAGGTTTGGTCTTGCGACTTTCCACCCATCCACAAGCCACCTGCATAGATGGCAGAAACACCACCCGCACCGGTTTCTGTTTTTGGAACCTCGTAGGCAGCTGTTCCGTTTGCACGGTTCTGCCACATATTACCTCCCGTTTCGATGCGCGCACGCACGTTGTTCCACTCGAGATCGAGCAGAGCCGTTGCCGGCGCACACGCTGCCGCGCGGGTAGCCGATGGAGCATCGTTATTCTGAGTGGCCATGCCGGAGTTTCCTGAGCCCACATAGCGGTAGGCCTGAGCCCCAAGTGAAAGCATCACTGCGGCAGAAAAAGCGGCTATTTTATACATGCTTTTCATATCGAACATTTGCTTAAAATCCTTAACTGTTATAACCTTAAAAATCCAAACGAACCCCTAAGCGAATCTGGCGTGGCGCACCCAAACGATTGGGGTCGTTCACGAACATTGCGTAGTAATTACGGAAGCTGTCGGGATCGTTTTGCTGATTGATCACCTGTTGCGCCTGAGCTGATGCCAAGTAGCCATCATCTTCAGGAATACCAGTGAAACGGTGCACACCGCGCACGTTGCGTGTATTGAGCAAGTTGGTTACCCAAACATACACATTCAAGTTTGCCTTTGGCTTTCCGTTCTTGTCTCCTCCCATGTACAAATCGAAATTACGATCTGCCTGGAAATCCACTCCGAACTGCCATGGCAAGCGAGCTCCGTTGATAGAACCCTCAGTGCTTGGAGTGATTTCACCCGTAACAGGAGTAGCGAATTGCTGCGGTGTGTATGGCGTACCTGAGCCCAGGTTCGCGATGAAGTTGAAACCTGTGTTTGCAAGCACCTGGAAATCTTTGATCATCGGACCGTTGTAGTCGGCACCACCGGCGAAACGATAGTCGGTGGTTACAATGATACGGTGACGTTGGTCGTAGTTGAATGGGTTGATGCTACGCAGGTTTGGGATACCGGCATTGATAAGAGCCGATTGCGACTGCGAAGTAGAACCGGTACCATCCGCAAACTGCAACGTGTAAGAAGCATTCAAGCGGATGTTGCCCGTGCGACGGAGATCATATGTCAAAGTCAAACCTTTAACTGTACCAAAGTCGATGTTGTCGAATGCGCGATACGCAATCGGGTAAGCACCGTTGAATTTGCGAATCTGAATCATGTTACGCAACTCACGGTAGAAGGCTTCAATCTTCAATGAAGAAGTCTTTGAAAGCACTTGCTGGAAACCAAGAGCATAGTCAACTGTGCGCTCAGGCTTCAACGCCGGGTTCGTAATAAGTGGATCATTTTGGAACTGCATGTTCAGGTAATCCGTTGGATCGAAGCGAGAGAATTCAGTTGGACGCTGCGTCAATACGTCGTAGTGAGCGAAGAATGTAGCTTCATCACTGATTGGGAATGAGAACGCAATACGAGGCATAATGTTAACAGCCGGCGTATAGTCTTTGAATGCTTTGGAGTTCAGTGGAGCGTCCTTATCGTTCTTCAAATATGGCTTTGGGTTGCTTGAACCACCAATAACAGCGGGATCAGAAACCAATTGACCGTCGGCCTTGTACCAGTTGTTACCATCGCGGTAACCCATTACAGTAGTTGGGTTGTTGAGGTCATCAACGTATACCACGAAGTCTTCACCGATGTTGGAAGGATGGTCACCGAACTGAGTAACTTCAGCTGCAGTGAAAGCCTCTCCTACTACAAACTGGTCCTTCAATACAGGCTGGTTGGCATCGTAGCGGTCAACACGCACACCGAGGTTAAAGATCAAGTCATCAAACGCGAATTTATCCATCAGGTAACCTGAGGTGTAGATTGGTTCGAATGCACCAATAGGGCGGCTATAGTATGTAATGTCGCCCACCTTGTAGGTTGAAGCGAAGAACTCATCAATGGTTGGCTTCTTGCCGGTTACTTTGTTACCGTGTGAATCGAAACCGTAGTATGAAACAACCTGGTTACCGCTGTTCAACAATTCATCTGAATTGAACATGTCGATGGTAAGGAATTCAGGGCTGAGGTTGTCAACATTGAGGTAATCGCCACCGCGTGGATCGAGCCCAAGCGCTTCGCGCAGGTTGTAATCGAACTCGGACTGGTTGGTTACACCGACAGCCGTGTTGTAATACACGTAGTAGTTACCATCACGATAAACGATTGTAGAATCGTAACCGATACCTTGGTTGTCTATCTTTTCAATATGTGAATTTGCATTCAATCGAGCAAGGTTCCAAAGGCTAACAGGCGCAACGCTATAACCGGCGTCTTTACGCTGTTCGAATTCGAAACCGAGTTGAATAGCATGGTCACCAATATCGGCAGAACCAATACCGGTTACACGGAACTGATTGTTATTGAATACAGCGTAGTTGTTGTTTTGTGCACCCAAGTAGCTCCACAAGTTGTAGGTTGCCGGAGGTGCATCACCGTTGCGCAAACCATTGGCAGCGGTGAGGTTGTTGAGGTTGGCTGCCGGGCTCGCACCAAGGAAAGCCTGAGTTCCCGCGTTATTCAAGAAAATTTGGTTTCGATCCGTAATGAAATTTCCATTCGCATCCGTAATCGTAGCCAGAGCTGCTTGATTAAAGATAGTCTGAGCAGCGCCCACATAATACTGATTAGTGATGGACGCCAAATCCGCATTAAACTCAGACGGAGTGAAGATGGTATGAATATCCTGGAAACCGGTTTGCTTGAAATACGAACCTGGAATTTGCTCGTAGGTGTTACCTCGGTAGATATCGAAATACCCCACGTGTCCGTAGTTGAACAAGTTGTCGCCATGCGTTTCATCTTGGCTATTCGCGAAGTTGCTAGAATAGTCGACCATAACGCTATAGAAGATGTTCTTCAGGTTGGAAGCACTAGCCTCCTCGCCCTCTGCATTCTTAAATCGCTGGCTGAACTTGGCATACGCACGCCAGTCGAAATTGGTGTTGAGCTGGTTGTTGTCCCAGTTCATCAGCTGGTTGGCGCGTGTAGCATCGCGGCCACGACTGAATGCAGCGGTACCACCGAAGGTAAGCGTTACGTTTTCAGTGGTAGCTACGTCGATTTTGGCAACCATGTTAGCGGAACGATTGCGCGCATTCATGCGAGTTTTGGTCACTTCAAAATCATCGGCAGTGAGGAAGTCCGCATTGTAAAGCACACCGGTAGCCTGTCCCGATTCGCTGAGGTTTGGACGCAGTGGGTTGTTCAACAACTCAGAACGCACATCTTCCTTCATACGCATTACGCCACCGAATTGTGGCGCGCCATCCACGATGTCTGTGTAGTTACCAGAGACGAAGAAGCCTAGCAATGGACGACCACGTTCACCCTTTTCGTTTTTCGTGAAGAGCAGCGGCCCAGACAACGAACCTTCTACCAAGTTATAACCGTAATGATCGAGCCCTACCACTTTGTCGCCTACCTGAAACCCGGAGGTAATTGCCTCAAATCCACCGGTGTATTTGGCTGAAGCACTGCGCAGACTCACGTTGATTACACCACCTGTAGCATCACCAATGTTAGCCGGGATACCACCTGTAATTACAGAAATTTCTTCTACGGCCGACTTAGGAAGGGCAGAAGAACCGCGCACCTTGATACCATCAATGTAGATCCAGGTTGATCCCTCGCGAGCACCGCGAATAGAGATACCATTTCCGGTATCAGTAGCACCTGCTACGGTTTGAGCAAGGCCTGTAACCGAACGGCTAGGCATGTTTTTCAAATCTTCGCGTGTGATAGTACCACCGGAAGAACCACCATCTTTATCGATGAGCGGCACTTTGTAGTCAAACACCTCTACGGTGCCCAACTCAGCACCTTGCATCATTTCGGCGTCGAGCGGAGTGATTTTACCACCCTTCACGACAACACCTTTGATGGTTTGAGGCTGATAGCCCACAAACTGGAATGATACATCGTATGTACCGGGTTCCAGCGGCTTCACGGAGTATTCACCATCGATGTCGGTGGTACCGCCGTTGACCGTGTTACCATTCAGGTAAACGATTACCGTAACGAAAGGAAGGGTTTCTTTCGTGTCTTTGTCCATAACCTTTCCTTTTAAGGATCCCGAGTTGGTTTGTGCCCAAGCGGAAGTAGTTAGGAATAAGAGTGCTATTAGTGCGTAAAACTTTCTCTGCATAGCAGAAGGATTAAAGTGTGTTAAACAAGTCAAATTTTAGGTAATAATAACGACTTGCGATCGTAATACAACAGAGTCGTGGCATACCCTAAAGGCTCGCAAAGAACAACGGATTTGCTAAAACGTGCAAACTTTTTTTTCACGACCTTACAAATTACTGATTTCGTGACTATTAAGACATCAATACGAAATCATTATTGCCGGCGAAACCAGCGCTTGTACCACGGAACATTTTTACCCCACGATTGCTTGCGAGCTTTTCGGAGGTTTTTCTTCATGCGTTTTTGGGTGGCCTTGTCTTGCGATTCCATGTGATGGTCTCTGCGCGATTGATACTCGGTTTGCTTCTTTTCCAGCGCCTCTGCCTCCTTCTTGCGCGCCGTTTGCGGCGTAACTTTTTGGGCATCCGACTTTGGTTGAGCCGCCAATTGAAACCCAATGCTGATTAAAAAAGACAACATAACAAGACGAAAGATGTGCAGTGTTCTCATTTGTAAAATTCGTAACTGAATTTGGTAATGATGATATCTCCCGAATCAAGGTTATGATCCAAAAATGCTTCCACCAACATGGTTGGTGAATAGAGTACTTCAATTTCGCGCCTCATGCTTTTTCCATCGAAGTATTCGACCTTTTGCACATTACCCAAACTGTCGTAGATAAATGTTTGGGCTTTTTTTCCTGAAGTCATATTATCGGACGACTCAATTTTGGAAATCCATCCGTGCTCGTTATAGGTGTAGGTCTTGGTTTTCGTGCGGCCACTCATAATCAACTCTTCAACCTCTGTCTCAACGAATCCCTTTGCACTTTTGGTGATGGTCCAGTTGGAGTAATGCAAACCATAGTTGTTGTAAACACTTTTTCGGATTACTCCATTCTCCTGCTCATTCCAGATTACCGACTCCGCATTGATAGCGATGGTGCGACCAGGCTCCAATTTATTCTTAATGGTGGAAATATTCTCTGCAGTTCCATATTCCATGCGAATCAATCTTCCTTGGTCGTCGTACACAAACCCGGTGCTGTAGTAACCACGCGTGCCCGTTTCCTCGCGGAATTCAATGGAACCCAAATCGTTTCTCTTGAACTTAATAGTCAAGCTGTCTATCAAATTTTTGACCGACGACACCTTGTCCATGCGTGTCATCAGACCTACCTCATTGAATCGGTATACGCTCATATCGGGGCGCTGTTCGATAGGCTTTCCGGGACGCTTAACACTCACAACGCCGGTAACGGATTGTATCTTATTCATCCATAAAAACTGCTGGCTGAAAAACATCTCCTCATTAAACGCATTTCCAATGCGATTGTCGATTAGCTGTGCGCTTGCAGTTTCACTGACACTTAAAATCAATGCAAGCATGAACGTAACGAGGCGGTGTGTGGAGTTCAATTTTTTCATTCAAATGATAACATCTTCTACGCGATAAACGGGTACATCGCACGATTGATTGCGGCAAACATAGATAGGGGAATCATCGCCACCGCGTAAATTAAACAGTGGCAATTCACTACTCGCTGTTGATGCTGCCGAAAGCACAAACGGATTGAGTTTTTCATGGAATTTTCCGGAGTTGACCAGCGCCTGCGGGCCTGTAAAAACGACTTCAACCGGCACCGTATTCAGCTCGAGCAACGCCAGAATCCAATTGCTGAAACCGGGTGCAAAATCTATTGTAGCACTGACCTCCATCAACATTCGCTCAGCGCGATTATGCCAATCCGATTTTCCGAGATAACGCCCCAGTTTAAGAAGACATCGACAGGCAACACCGTTGGCCGCGGGAATAACATTATCGTTCACCTCCAACTTTGCGCCTATTGCATCTTCTACATGATGCGGTCGATTTAAAAACAAGACAGACTCGGTTGATGAAAAATGTTCTTCAACACCTTTCATGGTTTTCTTGGCCAATACGAGCCACTGTTCCTTTCCGGAAATTTCATAGCACGACAGCAAAGCGTCAATGAAAAAGACTTGATCCTCCAGCAAACTTATCGCTGCAACCTTTCCTTTGGTGCGAGCGTGAGCTAGCAGACCATTAGGCTGCATCAATTGTGCGTTGATTGCATCAAGCAACTTTTCGGCATCGTTCAAATATCCCCGGCGTCCCTGAATTTTCGCAGCGTCAACGAATGCCTTTACGAGCATCGCATTCCATGAAGCGATGCACTTATCATCTAAACCCGGCTTTGTTCGCTTGTTGCGGTGCTCGAGCATTTTCGCTTTGCAAGCGTGCATTTTTTGTCGCCATTCAATAGCATCAAACTGTTCGTTGCGGCACCACTCCTCCTCGCTTGCACGAATGCACAAAACACTTACATCGTGTTCCCAATAGCCATGGCTTCCTACTCCAAAGTATTTCTTGAATAACGAACTGTCGTCGCCGAGTACTTCATCCAATTGAGATTCCGTCCAAACATAGTAGGTGCCTTCCGCTCCATCGCTATCGGCATCCAATGCTGCGTAATACAAGCCGTCGGGCGACTTCCACTCTCGGTTGATGAAGGAGAGTGTATCCTCGACAATCGATTGATACACTTTATCGTTGCTTGCGCGACATGCCTGCGCATACAAACTCACCAGTTGTGCATTGTCGTAGAGCATTTTTTCGAAATGCGGCACCTTCCATTCGGCATCGACACTGTAGCGCGCAAAGCCTCCACCCAGCTGGTCGTATATGCCACCCATGGCCATTTGATCGAGCGTACATTTCACCTGATTCCAGGCGGTCTCACTCTTAAAATACTGAGCATAATTGAGTAGTAACTCCCAATTGTTTGGCATCGGAAACTTAGGCGCCTTGCGGTTTCCACCGCGTTCGAGGTCCCAGTATTTCGACCAGTTTTCTATCCATCCATGCACCTCCGGCAAACCGGGTAATACGGTTGCTGAATTGTTACGTTCATTCAACCGCGTCAATGCATCGTGCAACTGAGAGGCATATTCTATCGCACGGCTAGAGTCCTGCAGCATAACGCGACGGAGGTTTTCGAGCAATTCAATCCAACGAGGCTTGGGGAAGTAAGTACCTCCGTACACAGGCCTTCCATCGGGTAGTGTGAACACGTTGAGCGGCCAGCCGCCCTGGCTTCCCATGAGATGCACAGCATCCATGAACCAACTATCGACATCCGGACGCTCCTCGCGATCGACCTTGATACACACAAAATGCATGTTCATGAATTCCGCACATTCGAAATCCTCAAACACCTCGTGTTCCATGACATGGCACCAATGACAAGCACTGTAACCAATTGAAACCAACACGAGTTTATTTTCCCTCCTTGCCTTTTCCCATGCCTCGTCGCACCATGCATACCAATGCACCGGATTATCCTTATGCTGCAATAAATAAGGGCTTGTCTCTTCGGCTAATCGATTCATAATCCAAGAAGCTCCTTAATCTCCGACTCTATCTTGCTGCGTGTAATGAGACGCTTCAGTACTACACCATTTTTATCGACTGCGATAAGCGTGGGTGTACTCGGTACCGGGAAGCGTTTATTGAAATCCTTTCGTTGGTCGTAAGCCAGAAACACACTCGACCAGGGCGAGTCATTTATTTTATCCTGACCCAACCACTCCTCTTGCGTCTTATCGGTGCCGACAGCATACACTCCCAAGCCTTTGCTATGATACTGCGTATACAACTCCTCGAGCTTGGGCTCAAACTCCTTGCAATGCGAGCAGTTGGCTCGCCAGAAAAGAAGAATAGTGACTTTGTTTTCTGCAAATACTTTCTTACTCGAAATCATTTTTCCATTGGCATCGGGCAAGGTTAAAAATTCAATGATTTTACCTGGCTTGCAGTTATCGAGTGCCAGCAGCAAATTGCGCGTGTTATCCTCCATGTGCCCTTCTTCTGTGCAATCGTCTGCATACCACGTTATGAGGTAACTAAGCCCGGGTTCATTGCGAAAGGTGATCATTTTATCCAGCAGAAACTTGAACATATACGTTGTCAAGCTTTCACTCACGAGCACCTTCTTCATGAGTGCATCGATGTAGGCCTCCGGTTGTTTGGTTTTCTCAAAATACTGATAGGCCAAATTGATTCGTCGGATGAACGCAATGTGATGAAGCAAATCGGGATGCTGAACGGGCATTTCATCCATTACATGCAAAGCTGTATATCGCACAAGGGAATCTGCATTCTGCGCAAAAGCGGGATCGCCCTTGTAGATTGGCACCGGCGCTGCCTTTGCAAGCAAATTGGATGTGAAAGTATCGGGGTATTTCGAGGCTATCTCCGCACAAGCAACTGCAAATGCTTGTTCACGCAGCTGGTATTGGATACCGAATCGATCGAGTGAATCGCGGTTGAGGCTCACCTCATTGAATTTTGCAATAATCTCCGCGTATGCATTCTGCTCCGGGGAATCATAGAGCTTAACAGGATGACCTTTCAGTTGCGTGTATTCCAGGGTTAGCTCAATACCATTAGCAGGAATGTCTTTCCTAACAACAAGAAACTCACACCAGCGCTTGGGATCACTCGAAAAGCGAAAGCGATATTGCCCATCATGCGGGAACACAACCTTGCCGGAGTATGTCCCGTTCTGAGGATCCTTAAGGGTTTGAAGGTTTTTCCAATTATCCTCCGAGAAATACTCAACTATTACGGTTACGGTGGGAGCCTGAAGCCCATTTACTTTCAATGCCACCGGAGTTTGGGCATTGCCAAGGGCAAACAAAGCCAAGAACACGGTAATTGCTAACGATTGAAAAAAACGACTCATCATATTTTCGTGAAAATGGAACGGTCAAAAATACAGTGCTACGCGTCGAAACTGTTGCATTAGCCTTTTTTGTGTTGC
>Ga0114980_10003233_pt1 | contig 11224 bp, 9 predicted proteins | sample S_140806_EF_Meta_FD_87018 | JGI IMG/M metagenome (GOLD analysis project Ga0114980, IMG submission 87018) | Freshwater microbial communities from Lake Simoncouche, Canada to study carbon cycling - S_140806_EF_MetaG | ecosystem: Environmental > Aquatic > Freshwater > Lake | place: Lake...
CCGGTGATCCAGGCCTTCCTCGCGGCTGAGGATCGCAATTTCTTCAACCACGGCGGCATTGATGTGGGCGGCCTGGGCCGGGCCATGTTCAAGAACATCTTCAACGCCGCCACAGGCCGGCGGCTGGAGGGCGGCTCGACCATCACCCAGCAGGTGGCCAAGAACGTCCTGCTGACCAATGAGAGCAGCATCAACCGCAAGGTCAAGGAAGCCATCCTCGCCAACCGGCTGGAAGCGACCCTGACCAAACAACAGATCATGGAGCTGTATCTCAACGAGATTTTCCTGGGCTACCGCTCCTATGGTGTCGCAGCGGCGGCCTATAACTATTTCGGCAAGTCGCTGAGCCAGCTGACCCCGGATGAGGCGGCCTTCCTCGCCGCCCTGCCCAAGGGGCCGAACAACTATCACCCCAAACGCCACCCGGAGGCCGCCCTGGGCCGCCGCAACTGGGTGCTGGGCGAAATGAACCAGAACGGCTTCATCGATGACGGCCAGCTGGCAGCGGCGCTGGCCCGGCCGCTGGCCGCACAGGATGCGCCGCGCCGGGCCCAGTATGCCGACGCCGACTTCTTCGTCGAGGAAGCCCGCCGTCAGGCCATCGCCCGCTTCGGTCAGGAACAGGTCAACCGTGGCGGCTATTACCTGCGAACCACGCTTGACCCGACGCTACAGTCGGCGGCCCGTGACGCCCTGATGAGGGGGCTGGAGAACTATGACCGGCGGCACGGCTGGCGCGGGCCGTGGGGTCGCACCGATTTCGCCGAGGGCTGGCGCGAGACCGCCGTCCGGGGCCAGAGGCCCCCCGAGCGCCGGGCCTGGGAAGCCGCAGCCGTGGAATCCGTCTCCGGCAATACGGTCCGTATCCGCACCGCACGCGACAACCGCTCGGGCTCCCTGATTACCGCCGATGCGGCCTGGGCCAATGCCAACCGGCCGCTGCGGCGGGGCGACCTGATCTTTGTCGAGGCGCGCAACGGGCAATACGCCCTGAAACAGGTGCCCAACGTCAATGGTGCCCTCGTGGCGATCGAGCCCCAGTCCGGGCGGGTGCTGGCCATGGTCGGGGGCTATTCCTATGCCTTGTCCAGCTTCAATCGCGCGACACAGGCGAACCGCCAGCCGGGCTCGGCCTTCAAGCCATTCGTCTACGCAACGGCTCTGGAGGGCGACTACACACCGGCCTCGATCGTTCTGGACGCCCCGATCAGCTTCGCCGGCGGGCCCAACGGCACACGGTGGAGTCCCGAGAATTACAGCCGCGAATTCTACGGACCGCAGAGCCTGCGGCGCGGACTGGAGCTGTCGCGCAACGTCATGACCGTAAGGCTGGCCGAGGACGTGGGGATGCGCAATGTTGTGGATCTGGCCCGGCGGATGGGCGTGGCCGACAATCTGCAGCCGAACCTGTCGGTGTCACTCGGGGCAGGCGAGACCACCCCCTATCGTCTGACGGCTGCCTATGCCGCCTTCGTCAACGGTGGCCGCAGGGTCGATCCCTATCTGATCGAGATGGTCCAGGATCGCGACGGCGAGACCATCTTCCGTGCCGACCGGCGGCGCTGCCGTGACTGCGGCCGGGTCTTCAGCGGGCAGGAATCGCCCCGGCTCGAGGGGCGGGGGACCCAGGTGATCGATCCGATCACGGCCTATCAGATCAGTTCGATGCTGGAAGGTGTCATCCAGCGCGGCACCGGGGCCAGCGCGCGCGGGCTCGGTCGCTGGGTCGGCGGCAAGACGGGCACCACCAATGAATACCGCTCGGCCTGGTTCGTCGGCTTTTCGTCCGACATCGTGGTCGGGGTGTTCATCGGCTTTGACGACAACCGGCCGTTGGGATCGGGCGAGACCGGCGCGACCGGACCGGTGCCGGTCTTTACCGAGTTCATGCAGGTGGCCCTGCGCGAACGTCCGGCCCGGCCGTTCGTCCGGCCGCGGAACGCGGTCTTCCGCACGGTCAACGGCATCGAGGAGGCTTTCCGCCCCGGCACCGAGCGCCGGATCGAGGAGATTCCTACGGAGGAAATCCCGATCGGGCCTCAGAACTACGATGAGATCGTTCGTCGCGAGGAAGAAGCGGCCGAGGGGCAGGGACCGACCACCGCGCCCGCGGCTCCGCCGGCGACGCCGCAGGTCCCCCGCAAGGAGCCCGCAGAGGATTTGAGCGGACTGTATTGATTGGCTGGCCGACGCCCGTCGGGCCGCGCAGACAGCGTCGCCCTTCCGACGGCGGTAAAGCGGCAATCACGGCCACGCGCCACTAGCCACCCTCCCCGGCGTGTCCTATGTCCGCGCCTCACTTTCGTATCGCAGGAGTTCGCGATGAGTCCGGATGTTGAGGCCATGAAGGCCGACATCGAGCAGAGCATCGCTCTGCTCAGGAGGCGTCTTTGACTGGGATGTCGCGCTTCGAAAACTTGATGAGCTGAATGCACGGGTCGAGGACCCGACGCTATGGAACGATCCCGAGGCGGCCCAGGCTGTCTCACGCGACCGGTCGCGGCTGGCCGCCCAGATTGACACCGTCCGCGCGATGGAGACCGGTCTGGAGGAGGGTGTCATGCTCGCCGACATGGCCGACGAGGAAGGCGACGAGGCGACGCTGGAGGAGGCGCGGGCCTCGCTGAAGGCGATCAAGGAGCGCGCCGGCCGAGCCGAGCTGGAGGCGCTGCTGTCCGGCGAGGCTGACGGTAATGACGCCTATCTTGAGGTGAACTCCGGTGCCGGCGGCACCGAGTCCTGTGACTGGGCCGGAATGCTGCTGCGGATGTACAGCCGCTGGGCCCGGGCGCACGGCTATGAGGTCGAGCTGGAGGCCGAGGAATCGGGCGACCAGGCCGGCATCAAGTCGGCCACTATCCTGATCACCGGGCCGAACGCCTACGGCTGGTTGAAGTCGGAATCGGGCGTGCACCGGCTGGTTCGCATCAGCCCCTATGACGCGGCAGCCAAGCGGCACACTTCCTTCGCCTCGATCGGTGTCTCGCCGGTGGTGGACGACGCCATCGAGATCGACATCAATCCGTCGGACGTGCGCACTGACACCTACCGCGCCTCGGGCTCGGGCGGTCAGCACATCAACAAGACGGATTCGGCTGTCCGCCTGACGCATATTCCGACCAATACCGTGGTGGCCTGTCAGGCGGGCCGGTCCCAGCACCAGAATCGCGAACAGGCGTGGAAGATGCTTCGGGCGCGTCTGTATGAACTGGAACTGCAGCGGCGCGAGGCCGCAGCCCAGGCCGTAGCCGACGCCAAGACGGACATCGGCTGGGGCCATCAGATCCGGTCCTACGTCCTGCAGCCGTACCAGATGGTCAAGGACCTGCGGACCAACGTCGAGACCTCGGACACCCAGGGCGTGCTGGACGGCGATCTGGACCTGTTCATGGGGGCCGCGCTGGCGGCGCGGGTCGGCGAAACGCGCGGATCGACCGTCGACTAGAAAAAAGGCCCCGGATCGCTCCGGGGCCTTTTGTCGCTAGACCTCCTGAACGATCAGGAGGGGGCCTTCATGTCGATGATCTGCGGCGCGGGCTCGTGCGCAACCGGGCGCGGGGCCGGTGCGGGAGCCGGAGCCTCACGGCGGCCCTGCAGGACGCGGCCCTGGAAATAGGCACCGATATCGATCGACATCTGTTCAGCGGTGATGTCGCCGTCGACATAGGCCGTGGCGATCAGCTTGACCTGTTTGCCCGAGATACCGCCGACGACGCGGCCGCGGACCTCGACATAGTCGGCCGAGACATTGCCCTCGACCGCACCGGTCTCACCGACGATCAGACGGCCGACACGGACGTCGCCCTTGACCGCGCCGTCGATCTGAAGGTCGCCGCCGCCCGAGATACTGCCGTCGAACTGGAGGTCCGAAGACAGGGTCGACAGACCGCGTGCGCTGGGTGCCGGGGACGCTGCGGCGCGCACCGGGGCAGACGGCGCACCGCCCGGCGAGGGCAGGTCGGGGAGCGGCGGGATCGAAGAACCGTTGTCAGCGCGGGGCTGGGGCGACGGGGCGGGGGATTTAGTCTTGTTGAACAAGTTGGTCTCCGGCTCTCATGAAGCGGGCGGGGTTTTGAGGTCGGCCGTTCATCCACACTTCGTAATGCAGATGCACGCCCGTGGAGCGTCCGGTGGTTCCCATGGCGCCGACAGGCTGACCGAGTTTGATCCGCTGCCCGGCTCGGACAGCAGTGGCATTCAGGTGGGCGTAGCGCGTCTTGAAACCGCGACCATGATCTATCTCAACGGTGTTGCCATACCCTGAACGAACTCCGACAAAAGACACGGTTCCCGGAGCCGGGGCGTAGATCGGCGTGTTGAGCGGCGCGGCGAAGTCCTGACCCTGATGCAGGGCAGGGCGGCCGTTGAACGGGTCGAAGCGGACACCGAAACCCGAGGTCGTGCGAGCCTGGGTCGGGCGGTGGAAGGGCATCCCCTCAGCCGCGCTGGCCAGGGACCGCATGTCGGAGAGGTTGTCGGCGGCGTGGCGAATGCGCACGGCGAAAGCCTCATCCACGTCCAGCACGGCCGCCAGGGCCCGAGGGTCGCGGGCCTCGACCAGCGGTCCACCAAGCGCCGCGTCATGAGGCGTGTAGGCAGCCGGATTCAGTCCGGCCAGGCGGAAGGCCAGACGCAGTCGTTCTGCGCGGGTCTGGGCCTCGGTTTCGGCACGGGCGATCAGTCGCTCCTGATCCATCCGCACGGCGATCATGCGCTGGACCGGCGACGAGCGTTCGGGATTGAGGGCCGGGGCAGGCCGCAGGGCCTGTTCGGCACCTTCGACGCCGCGGAACATGCCCATCACCTGGGTCAGAGCCGCATGGCGGCGTTCCACCATCTGGGCCATTTCGTCGAGCGAGCCGGTGGTGGCGGTCATGCGCACCACGGCGCTGTCCAGCCGGGCCTGCAGGTCGGCGTTCATCCGCTCAGAGGCGGCGCGAGCGCTGGCGACGGTGCGGTCCGCCCGGCTCTGCGCCACCATGTCGAAGATCATGCTGCCCGAGGCCAAGACGGTCCAGCCACCCAGCAGGACAGCGGCCACGGCCCCCAGTGCCTGCTTGCCGGGTGTGAGTGCCCAGGCGCGGACGGAGTCGCCATCGCGCAGATACAGATATCGGGTCGGAAACCAGGTTCCGATCAAAGACGGCCGGACCGTCGGCTCTTGTACGGTCATTACGCAACGCCCCCAGAACGTACGACGGAGGCGTTATGCGCCATGCTGCAGTCCCGGGACAAGTCTGTTCACAACTTGTTAACCATCTTGAACTGTTCAAACACGAAGAACAACGGTATTCGCCACGCATATTCGCTTGAGAGGCGAGTTCGCGAATCTACGGAACGCCAGTTGATGCGTTTTCGGTGCCCGGATCGTTCCGTGATCAGAGCGATCTTGTGGCCGCCAAGACTTCCACCGCATGGTTCTTGACTGACACCTTGCGCCAGACCCGCCGAACGATGCCCGTACCGTCGATCAGGAATGTGGCCCGCTCGATGCCCATATAGACGCGACCGTAAAGCGTTTTCTCGACCCAGACGCCGAAGGCCTCCGTCACGTCCTCCGGTTCATCAGAGGCGAGGACGATCTTGAGATCGTGTTTGGCCTTGAAACGGTCGAGCTTCTTCACCGGATCACGGGACACGCCGATGACGGTCGTGCCGATCTGGTCGAAGTCCGCGACCAGAGCCGAGAAGTCCTGGCTTTCGGTCGTACAGCCCGGCGTATCGGCCTTCGGGTAGAAATAGAGCACGACCTTGCGGCCTTTCAGGGCATCCAGCGAGACCCGGCCGCCATCGGCGGTCGCCATGTCGAAGGCAGGGGCCTTCGAACCTTCTGTAATGTCGGGCATTTCAGGTCTCTCTAGGACTGGATGGGTTTGATCAGGACGATCTTCTTCTTGCCGGCGGCCAGTTTCAGCACACCGTCGGCATTGACGTCGGACGCCTCGATCAACCGGGCACCGTCGGCGACGGCCGCGTCGTTCAGGCGCAGGCCGCCGCCCTGGGCGAGGCGGCGGGCCTCGCCGTTGGAGGCGGTCAGCCCGGCCCTTGTGGTCACGGCGGCGATCATGGCGCCGATCACTTCGTCATGCGGCAGTTCGACGGTGGGCAGGTCGGCGGACAGGGTGCCACGCTCGAAGGCCCCCTCCGCAGCGGCTCGGGCTGTGGCGGCTGCGTCAGCGCCGTGCAGCATGGTCGTCGCGGCGTCTGCCAGGGTCTTCTTGGCGTCATTGATGCCGGCCCCTTCCAGCGACTCCAGCCGGGCGACCTCGTCCAGCGGCAGGTCCGTGAACAGTCGCAGGAATCTGCCCACGTCGGCGTCATCGACGTTGCGCCAGAACTGCCAGTAGTCATACGGGCTCAGCTGTTCGGCGTTGAGCCAGACGGCTCCTTGCGCCGTCTTGCCCATCTTGCCGCCCGAAGCAGTGGTCAGCAGGGGGGTGGTCAGGCCGAATGCGGCCTTCTGGTCGACGCGGCGGACAAGGTCGACGCCCGAGACGATGTTGCCCCACTGGTCCGAGCCGCCCATCTGCAGGGTGCAGTTGCAGGCACGGTTCAGCTCGAGGAAGTCCACCGACTGCATCAGCATGTAGTTGAACTCGAGGAAGGTCATCGGCTGTTCGCGTTCCAGCCGCAGCTTGACCGAGTCGAAGGCCAGCATCCGGTTGATGGTGAAATGCGTGCCGTATTCGCGCAGGAATTCGACATAGCCGTAGGTCGAAAGCCAGACGTCATTGTCGACCATGACCGCATCGGTCGGGCCGTCGCCGAAGGTCAGGAATTTCTCGAACACCGTCTTGATGGAGGCGATGTTGGCCTGGATGGTTTCGTCGGTCAGCTGGGGCCGCGAGGCGTCCTTGCCGGTCGGGTCGCCGACCTTTGTGGTGCCGCCGCCCATCAGGACGATCGGCTTGCCGCCGGCCTGCTGGAGCCGGCGCAGCATCATGATCTGGATCAGGCTGCCGACATGCAGCGACGGCGCCGTGGCGTCGAAGCCGATGTAGCCGGTGACCACCCCGGCAGCGGCCGCGGCGTCGAGCTCGGCCGGGTGGGTGATCTGATGGATATAGCCACGCGCCTGGAGGGTTTGCAGGAAAGCGGACTTGAAGGCGGGCTCGGTCATGAGGCTCGGACTTGGGGATCAGGCTTGGCTTGGGAGGGAAGGGGCGTGTAGCACGAGGGCATGGAAGCGCGAACAGCCCCGGCTCCGACGGCGATTTTGCAGCCGCATCCCGACACGACCAACACGCCCGCGAAGGGTGTTGAGGTTCATGTTGAGCGGGACGGCCTGCTGCTTTGGCTGCGCTTTGTGGTCGAGGGCGACATCGACCGGATCGCCTGGCCCATTGAGGCGAGGCAGGGACGGGCCGACGATCTGTGGCGGCACACCTGTTTCGAAGTCTTCGTGGCCACCGAAGACGGTTATGTCGAATACAACCTCTCGCCATCGAGCCGTTGGGCATCCTATCGCTTTGATGGTCCTCGCGCCGGGATGCGAACGGCAGAGGAGGTCGCGACCGTGGAAGGACTCGACGGGGCGTTCGACATGGTTGCACTCGAAGCGCGGATCGAACTGCCGCATGGCGCACGTCGGCTTGGCCTTTCAGCGGTGATAGAGACCGTCGACGGCGAGATGAGTTACTGGGCTCTGGCCCATCCGTCCGCCCGACCTGACTTCCATCACCCCGACTCCTTTATTCTGGACCTGCCATGAAATTCGGCATCGACCGCCTGCTGACCGAGTCCGCGCTGAGGGCCGATCTGAACGGTCGGCGCGTCGCCCTGCTGGGCCACCCCGCTTCGGTGACGGCGGACCTGACGCATTCGCTCGACGCCCTGATGGCCTGTCCCGACCTGAACGTCACGGCGGCGTTCGGGCCGCAGCACGGTATGCGGGGGGACCTGCAGGACAATATGATGGAGAGCCCGGACTTCACCGATCCGCGGCACGGCATTCCGGTCTTCAGCCTGTACGGTGAGGTGCGGCGGCCAACCAGCCAGGCGATGGGGACGTTCGATGTCCTGCTGGTCGACATGCAGGATCTGGGCTGCCGCATCTACACCTTCGTGACGACCCTGCTCTATGTGCTGGAAGAGTCGGCGAAGCACGGCAAGGCGGTTTGGGTGCTGGACCGGCCCAACCCCGCCGGGCGGCCGGTCGAGGGGACGACCCTGCTGCCGGGCTGGGAGAGTTTCGTCGGGGCCGGGCCGATGCCGATGCGGCACGGCATGACCCTGGGCGAGATGGGCCGCTGGTTCATCGACCACTTCAAACTGGATGTGGAATACCGCGTCATCGAGATGGACGGCTGGGCGCCGGATGCGGCTCCGGGCTTCGGCTGGCCGATCGGCGAGCGCAGCTGGATCAACCCCAGCCCCAATGCCGCGAACCTGAGCATGGCTCGCGCCTATGCCGGCACGGTCATGCTGGAGGGCACGACCCTGTCGGAGGGCCGGGGCACGACGCGACCGCTGGAGCTGTTCGGGGCACCGGATATCGACGCCCGGGCGGTGATCGCGGAGATGCAGGCCTTCGCGCCGCAGTGGCTGGAGGGCTGCGTCCTGCGCGACTGCTGGTTCGAGCCGACCTTCCACAAGCACGTTCACCAGCTGTGCAACGGCGTGCAGATCCATGTCGACGACCCGGCCTATGACCATGGGGCGTTCCAGCCGTGGCGGCTGCAGGCGCTGGGGTTCAAGGCGATCCGGCGGCTGTATCCAGACTACGCCCTGTGGCGGGACTTCCCTTACGAATACGTCTTCGACAAGCTGGCCATCGATGTGATCAACGGCGGCCCGGGCTTGCGGGAATGGGTCGATGATCCGGCCGCGACGCCGGCCGATCTGGAGGTGCTGGCGGGGCCGGACGAAGCGTCGTGGGTGGAGCTGCGGCGGCCTTACCTGCTGTACTAGGCCGGCGTCAGGCGGGCTTTTCCGTCAGCCGCTTGTCCAGATAGGCCCCGACCCGGGTGTCCACGGCACCGATGTGGTCCTGCCAGAAATGGGTCGCGCCCTCTTCCAGCTCATAGTCGATGATGATGCCCTTCTGGGTGCGCAGCTTGTTGACCACGCGCTCGACCTCGACCGGCGGGACGACGGTGTCGTTGGTGCCGTGCAGGAAGAGGCCCGAGGCCGGGCAGGGGGCCAGGAAGCTGAAGTCGTACATGTTCGAGGGCGGCGAGACCGAGATGAAGCCGTCCGTTTCGGGGCGGCGCATCAGCAGCTGCATCCCGATATAGGCGCCGAACTGATAACCGGCGACCCAGGTCTGGGAGGCACCGGGATTGTTGGACTGGAGCCAGTCGAGGGCGGTGGCTGCGTCGGCCAGCTCGCCGATGCCCGAATCGAACTCGCCCTGCGACTTGCCGACGCCGCGGCTGTTGTAACGCAGTGTCGCGAAGCCACGCTTCTGGAACAGCTGGTACAGGGTCACCGTGACCGGGTTGTTCATATGCCCGGCCGCCTTGGGGTGCGGATGCAGGATCAGGGCGATCGGTGCGTTCGGGCGTTTGCCCGGCGAATAGCGGCCTTCGATACGGCCAGAGGCGCCGGGCAGGATGACTTCGGGCATGGGCGACGGATTTCCGTGTTCAACTGTCGTTTCGCAACGGCGTAATACTTGACTGCAGGGGTAGGACTTTCTAAGTCCCCCATGCGCGTCGACGCCTTTGTGAAGGCGCGGGTTCTAGCACAGGACCCCTGAAAAGCGCGCGATTTTTGAAGGTGGACGATGCGCCTGTCGACCAAGGGACGATACGCCGTGATGGCGATGGCCGATCTGGCCCGCAACGGGCAGGGCGAGGGCGGTGCCCGGGCCGTGTCGCTGGCCGAAATTGCGACGCGTCAGGAGATTTCCCTGAGCTATCTGGAACAGCTGTTCGCCCGCCTGCGAAAGAGCGGGCTGGTGCAGAGCGTGCGCGGACCCGGGGGTGGCTACCGGCTGGCCAAGGGGGCCCATGAGACCGTGGTGGCCGAGATTGTGCTGGCCGTCGACGAGCCCATCCGCGCCACCCGCTGCATAGGCCATTCCTCGCCCAAGGGCTGTATGATGGCCGGCGAGCGCTGCATCACTCACAATCTGTGGGAGGACCTCGGCGACGAGATCCACCGCTATCTGGCCGGGGTGTCGCTGGAAGATGTTGTGATGAACCGCACCGGGGCGCGGCGGCGGACCGGTGTCTCGGACGCCAGAACCGGCATCGGAGTGGCGGCGTGAGCGGCGTTTATCTGGACTACAATGCCTCGGGTCTGGTCCGGCCTGAGGTTCAGGCGGCGATGGCCGAGGCCCTGGCCGACGGCGGCAATCCCAATGCGGTGCACGCAGCCGGGCGGCGGGCACGGGCGCGGGTCGAGACGGCCCGGGCGCGGGTCGCCGATCTGGTCGGGGCTGATCCGACCGCTGTGGTCTTCTCCAGTGGCGGGACGGAATCGAACGCCCAGGCCGTGGCCAGCGCCATCGCGGCCGGTTGTGAGCGGCTGATCGTCAGCGCCACCGAACATCCCTGCGTGGCCGAGGCGGCGAACGTGAGTGGCGTGCCGGTCGAGGTCCTGCCGGTCGACATGAACGGCGTGGTTGATCTGGCGTGGCTGGCCGAGGCGTTGGCGCGGCCGGGCGGTCGCGCGCTGGTAGCCATCCACCATGCCAACAATGAGAGCGGCGTGATCCAGCCGATCGCCGAGGCGGCGGCTCTGGTGCAGGTGGCGTGCGGCTGGCTGCACGTCGACGCCATCCAGACGGCGGGCAAGATCCCCGTCGACATGCGGGCGCTGGGTGCCGACACCCTGACCCTGTCGGCGCACAAGCTGGGCGGACCGCAGGGCGTCGGGGCCCTGATCTCGAAGGACGGCGCGCCGATCATCCGGACCCTGCATGGCGCGGGGCAGGAGCGGGGGCTGCGCGCGGGCACGGAGAATGTGCCCGGCATCGCCGGCTTCGGTGTCTCGGCCGACTGCGCGGCGCGTGACCTGTCCGAGGCCATGGCCCATGCGGCCTGGCGCGACGCGGCCGCGGAGGCCGTCACGACCGCCGGGGCGATCATCATCGGCGGGGCCGCCGAGCGCCTGCCCAATACCCTGTTCATGGCCGTCGAGGGCTGGGACAGCCCGCAGCAGCTGATCACCCTGGACCTGCAGGGCGTCATGGTTTCAGCCGGCAGCGCCTGTTCCTCGGGCAAGACCAAGCCGTCCAAGACCATCATGGCCATGGGCCTGGACCATCTGGCCACCG
>Ga0114980_10003234_pt1 | contig 11224 bp, 11 predicted proteins | sample S_140806_EF_Meta_FD_87018 | JGI IMG/M metagenome (GOLD analysis project Ga0114980, IMG submission 87018) | Freshwater microbial communities from Lake Simoncouche, Canada to study carbon cycling - S_140806_EF_MetaG | ecosystem: Environmental > Aquatic > Freshwater > Lake | place: Lake...
CAAAGATCGTCTAGCACTTGGCGGAAATCTTCGTCGCCTCGGGCTGTCCAACAAAGCTGGAGTTTGTGTTCTGCGGCTTCAAAACGAATGCCGGGCTCTTCTTCGTAAAGGCTTTGAGCGCCCTCGGTGAGGGATTTGGCGCCGGCATATTTCCAAAGGGGCCTGGTGGCTTCTTGAAGGGCTTTGAAATCCACGTCGTCTCGCAACAGGATTTCACCATGAACATGAATTTCAAGAGGTGCGCTGAAGGATGTCATGGCGGTCTACTTAGTCGATGGTGCCCCGAGCCGGAATCGAACCGGCACGCCCGTTATTCACGAAAGCGGCGGATTTTAAGTCCGATGTGTCTACCAATTTCACCACCGGGGCTAAAGCTCTATTGTGCCTTCAAGTTGAGCTTTTTTAAAATAAAAAGCCCTCATTCGAGGGCTTTTATTGAGACCAAAGTGGAAGCTCTGAGCTCAATGGTCTCAAGGACTTAGCCGCCTTTTTTGGCACGCTTTCCAGGATTTTTCTTGCTGCGTGTTGCGACGCCGCGCTCTAAACTCACACGCTGACCGCGGCCAGTTGTTGGCAATGTGACGCCAGGCAATGCCTTTAAGGGCGGTGTGTATTTGCGATCAGCTTCGGTAACAATCTTATTGCCCATCAGTGGCTCCAGGAAAAAAAGTTCAAGGCGATATTAAGCCACAGATTCAAGGCGCCTCAGACTGCACACCCCAAATTAGGTCTTATTCTTGCGAACTTTCTTGGAGTTCGCTCAAGGAATTCAAGGCCCTGACGCGTGAAAAACCAATGATGATGGCTTGAACTGAAAATCCTGCCACAACCACCAACAAACAGGCCAAGTCTGAAAACGTCTCGCCCACAAAACCACCAAGCAAAGCACCAAGGGGCCTCGCGCCAGTACCGGCAACCATGTTGATGGCTGTGACACGCCCCATGAGGCTGTTTGGCGTGACGCTCTGACGCAGCGTGGTGGAGGTGATGGTCCAAATGATGGGGCCAAATCCGAATAAAAAATAAGCCAAACCTGCAACTGCCGGGGCTGGCCAAAAATGAGTCAGTGCCATGACCACAGCGGCCAAGACAGAAAAAAGTGGCCCTAACAAAATGGCATTGCCAAATGTCATGCGTGCTACTATTTTAGAGGCCATGAGCGAACCCAAAACCATGCCAGCCCCATAGCACGCCAAAGTAAGGCCCACGGCACTCGAATTCATGCCCATGGTGCGAATGGCATAGGGCACATAGATGGCTTGCAAAACAAACCAAGAAATATTCCAAGCCACAGAGGTGATCAAGATAGGCCTCAACAGTTCGTGCATCCAGACAAAATGGGCACCCTCTTTAAGCTCTAGCCAAGGATGTCTCTCTGGGGCGGCTTGTCGAGTTGGCTCCTTGATTTGATTCAAGAAACCCAGCGCCGCCAATGAAAGCATGAGCGACAACACAAAGGACGTCGACGCTCCCATCCAAGCAATGAGAGCGCCAGCCAATGCGGGGCCACCCGCAAAAGCCATGCTCCTGGCCAACTCCAAGCGCCCATTGGCCTTGGCCAAATGCGCTCTGTTCACCAACGCGGGCACCAAAGAAGGTGCACTGACACTGAAACCCACGGTGCCCACTGCTGCAAAAAATCCAGCAACTGCCAGCAGCGGCACACTGATTAGATCGAGCAACAAGCCAGCAATCAAAACCATCAAGGCACCGACCCGAAGCATTTCGGACAGGAGCATGAGTTTTTTGCGCGACATGCGGTCGGCCAACAAACCCAAAGGCATAGAGAGCAGTAAAAACGGCAGCGATTGAACGGCGGCAATGACTCCGATTTGACCGGGGCCCGCTTGAAGCATGAGCACGGCCACAATGGGCACAGCGGCCAAGGTGAGTTGCTCTGCAGATTGCGCCATCAAATTCGAAATAGCGAGCTTGTGAAAAGCGGGCGGGAGTGGATCATTGGGAAGACCATGCATGGCGCCGCCGGGTTCTTTGAACATATTGTCTGATCCTGTTTTGAACTCAATTATCATTGAAACATGAGCATCCTATCCGTCCGAGAATTTTTCAAAGCCAAGCAACTCGATGTGCCCATCATTGAGTTGGAGGTCAGTACAGCCACCGTGGCATTGGCAGCAGAGGCCCATGGCGTTGAGCCCGGTCGCATTGCCAAAACGCTTTCTTTTAAACTGAACGATGCTCGCGTGGTCTTGGTCGTGGCACGGGGCGATGCCCGCATCGACAACAAGAAGTTCAAGGATGTATTTGGCAAAGGGAAAATGCTCGGGCTTGAGGAGGTCTCTGAAATCACTGGACATCCTGTGGGAGGCGTTTGTCCATTTGGGTTGGCCAACCCTTTGCCTGTCTACATGGATGTCTCTTTGAAAATCTATGACATCGTGATTCCGGCGGCAGGTTCGGTGAACAGTGCCGTTCGCATGAGCCCAGAAAAAATGGCAGACATTACCCAAGCGCAATGGGTCGATGTCTGCCAAGCGGTTGAGCAACCCGAATAAATCGGGTCGACAACTCATTCAAATTACTTGCCGTACAAATAGTTGGGCAACCACAGAGTAAGCTCTGGCCAGATGTACATCAAGACCAAGCACAAGATCACGATCAACATGTAAGGCATCATGCCGGCAAAAATCTGATTGATGGTGACGTGCGGCGGCGACACCCCTTTCAAATAAAAGGCAGACATGGCCACAGGTGGCGACAAGAACGCAGCTTGCAAGTTCACAAACACCATCACACCCCACAGCATGGGATCGATTTGGAAGTGCGCCAGCAAGGGCAAGAAGATGGGCACAAAAATCACAATGATTTCAGTCCACTCCAAAGGCCAACCCAAGACAAAGATGATGGCTTGCGACAAGAGCAAGAATTGGATGGGCGTGAGGTTAAGGGCCATGACCCACTCTTCAACCAAACGCTGTCCACCCAAAATGGCAAACACCGCAGAGAACAAGGCAGAGCCCACAAACAACCAACACACCATGGAGGTGGTTTTAGCGGTCAGGAACACGGCTTGTTTGATCTTCTCAAAGTCTAGGGTGCCTGCAGACCATGCCATCAGAAACGCACCTGCTGCGCCCACCGCCGCCGACTCGGTGGCGGTGGTAATGCCAAACAAGATGACGCCCAACACCACGAAGGTCAGGATACCGAGTGGCATCACAGACTTCACCAACATGTTGAGAATTTCATACTGCTCGGCATCGAAATGCCAGTAGTAATAGGCCAGCAAGGCAACGCACAAACCACAAGCAATCCAGAAGCCCATGTAAAAGCCTTCAGGAACTGGTTCAGTTTTAGGCGCATCTGAAGTGTCACCGTCACCCAAGGCTTGAAGCGGCGCATCCGTTTCTTCCGCTTTTGCGCTGGTCATCTCAGCGCCAGGTGGCAATTGCACACCCTGAGATCCGGCACTGCTTTGAACTTTTTCTGCACCAGGCGGCTCTTGCACACCATTGGCACCGGGTGGCTCTTGGAGTCCGCCTGCGCCTGGAGGCTCTTGAAGCCCACCTGCAGCAGGCGGCTCTTTGAGTCCACCAGCGCCAGGTGGCTCTTGAACGCCTGATCGCTCAGCAGCAACGGGCGCTGGAACTGCAGCGGCAGAAGATGCAGCTGCATCGGCAGGTGCTGCTTCCGTTTTGACTGTCTGTGTCGCCACCACTTGTGCAGCGGCTGCGTTATTTTCTTCTTGCGAGTGAATGACCACGTACCACCACACAGCACCCATGGTTGCAACGGTCATCAAGATGGGTACCAAACTCATCAGGAAACTCTTGGCCACAAAACCCCAAGTGACGACGACGCTGTCGGCTGATTTTTTCAGAACCCTTGCAGGGAACACGAAAGCCTGCATCAGTGCAATGAAGAATTTGGGGGCGTAATGATCCGCAATCTTTTGAACTTCAGGAGAGATAGGCGCCCGAGTTTGCTCCACCGGCAGTTTGGGTGCAATTTTGGGATCAATGAGAACCCATCCAATGACGTAGATGAGGTAAAGCGCCGCCAAGAAAAAACCAGGAAACATGGCTGCTGCATAAAGCTTCACAACAGACTGTCCTGCAACTGCCGCATAGACAATGATCATCACGGATGGCGGGATCAGAATGCCCAAGGTGCCGCCCGCCGTGATGACACCGGCGGCCAACCGTGTGTCATAGCCGGCATTCAACATGGGCCGCATCGCAATGACGCCCATGAGCACCACGACCGCGCCAACCAAACCACTTGCAATGCCCCAGAAGGTACAAATGACCAAGGTGGCAACAGCCAAAGATCCAGGCAACTTGCGAAAAGCCAACTGCACGCTGTGGAACATTTTGTCAACCAATGCACCTCGCTCCATGACATAGCCCATGAGCACAAACAAGGGAATTGACAATAAAACGTCGTTGGTCATGGCGCCAAAAGTGCGCTGAACCATGAGGTTGAAAACCTTGTTTTCAAACCAAGGTGCCGAAGGGTCGTAAAAGGCCGAAAAACCAAACACCATGCCCAGGCCCATCAGGGTGAACGCGGTTGGAAAACCCAACATGATCACCACCACGATAAGTGAAAGCATCAAGAGGCCGAGTGCGGGATCGCTCATGCTTGGCCTCCTTTTGCGCGCTGGTGAGCCGATTCTTCAATGTTTTTGGCATTGGCAATGGCTTCTAGGGCTGCGGCTTGGTCAACCAGGGTACTGCCAGCCAACTGCTGCTCCACCACATCAATTTCATCTGCGTCTTTCAGGCGCGGCGTCCAGACTCCAGTTCGAATGCAAACAATGCAACGGAAAATTTCAGCCAAACCTTGCATCAGCACAATGACGCCCGCCAAGGGAATGATTGATTTAAATGGGTACAAAGGCAAGGGGTCGGCGTTGAACGTTTGTTCATGGATGGCCCATGAATCGGCTGCGTAATTCCAGCCTGCCCAAGTTAGGGCAATGACACCAGGGATGAAGAAAATAATGTACAAAACCAGGTCGAGCCATGCTTGTGTTTTAGGCTTGGCACTGCCATAAAAGAAGTCACCTCGAACGTGTCCATCTTGACAAAGGGTATAAGCACCGCCCATCATAAAAAGGGTGCCGTACATCATGTTACTGGCATCAAAAATCCAGGCTGTCGGTGCATTCAGCGCATAGCGCTTAAAAACCTCCACAACCACTAAAAGCATAAGCCCAACAATGAGCCAAGCAAATGCTTTTCCAACCCAAGTGCTGATTTGGTCAGCCGTGTGGAGCAATGTTTGCGTATTCATATAAAACCATCAAAAGTAAAAAGACCCATCCAGAACAAGCCTGGATGGGTATTTTACGAAAACAAAAAAGCGCTTAAGCCTTCTTAGGAGCGGGCTTGGAGAAATAACGGTTGTAGGCCATTTTGAAATCGACCATGTAGTCGTTTTGCCACTGACCTGCACGCTCTGCGAAAGCCATTTGTGAGTCCATGACTTTCTTGAAGAATGGATTCTCTAGAGACTTCTTGGCAACCACTTTGTCCCAGGCGTCTAACTGGGCTTTCAAAATGGCATCGGGTGTTTTGTAGAACTTGATGCCTTGCTTTTTCATCTCAGCGTAGTCTTTAGAGTTACGGTCGATGGCTTTCCAGCTCATTTCGGCTGACGACGCTTGAACCGCATAGTCAATGATGGACTTTAACTCGGTTGGCAATGCATTGAGCTTGCCTTTGTTGAACAGAATTTCAAACTGCTCGCCGCTTTGATGGAAGCTTTGCAACATGCAGTTTTTAACCACATCTGGGAAGCCCAATACACGGTCTGAAGACGCATTGTTGAATTCAGCCGCGTCAATCAGACCACGATCAAGGGCAGGCACAATCTCGCCGCCTGGCAAGGGGTTCACTGAAGCACCCAGTTCTGTGAAGATATCGACAGCCAAACCAACGGTACGGTACTTCAAGCCTTTCAAATCGGCTACTTTGGCAATTGGCTTCTTGAACCAACCCAAGGGTTGTGTCGGCATGGGGCCATACACATAAGATGCAACGTCAATGTTCAGTGACTTGTAAATTTCTTCGAGCAGCTGTCTGCCGCCGCCATAGTTGTGCCAAGACAGAACCATGTTGGGATCCATGCCGAATGCAGGGCCAGAACCCCACAAAGCCAAAGCAGAGCTCTTGCCATAGTGATAAGCCAGCACGCCATGGCCGCCATCCAAGGTACCCTTGTTCACGGCATCCAACAATTGGAAGGCAGGAACCACAGCACCAGATGGCAAGACTTCAATTTTCAAACGGCCACTGGCCATGTCGTTGACTTTTTTAGCGAAGTCATTGGCATATTCGTGAAAAATGTCTTTGGCAGGCCAAGTACTTTGAAATCTCAAGCTGACGGTGTCTGCTTTGGAAATCATGGGCGCTGCAAGCGCGCCCGCTGCCACAGCGCCTTTTAAAAGGCCGCGGCGAGAAGAGGAAGTTTTCTTTTCTGTCATGGTTATCTCCTAATGGTAAATTTGAACAGCAACCACGCATAATGCAACCAATCAGCCGCACAAACGCTTAGGGAAAACACCAAATTCAATACAATTTGTAGAAGATTGTCACAAAAATAACACGAAAACCCCCACTGGAAAACAAACAATAGGGACTCGTGTTAACCGCTCATTCCAACAACTGAAAGATGACTCATGGAAGCTCAAGATACCGCTGAACTCATGGAGCAAAAGCCTCATGCCGATCAAAATCAAAATCGCTCTGCTCTGACCATTTCGATTCTGGCCATGGTTTTGGCCATTGCCAGTTTGGGGGGTTCTAACGCCATGAAAGAAGCCACCCAAGAAAACATCTTGGCAGCCAACGCTTATGCTTTCTACCAAGCCAAGAACATCCGTCAAACTTCGTTCAAGCTGGCCGCTACCGACTTGGAGTTGCAGCTGGCGCGAGAGCCCAACATGAACGCCACTGCCAAGGCCATGTTTGAGAAGAAAATTGAAGATTACAAAAAAACTGCTGACCGATACGAGTCAGAGCCAGAAAACAAAGAAGGCAAAAAAGAGCTCTTGGCCCGCGCCAAGGCCCATGAAGCCACTCGAGACCACGCCATGCGGCAAGATCCTTGGTTTGACTACGCTGAGGGCGCTTTGCAAATTGCCATTGTTTTGCTATCGGTATCAATCGTCGCCTCCATGCCTATTTTGTATTGGGCAGGTACCGTGTTGGGAGCTCTCGGATTTGTGAGCACTGTCAACGGCTATTTCTTATTTTTCTAAGTCATTCATGGCTACCCCCGCAAGCAAGTCGAATGCGCTTCAAGAAGCCATTCATTTCATTGAGCGATGCGAAACGCCCTGGTCGCGCGACACGACAAGCCCTTGGGGTATTCACGATGCAGATCCGCCGCCCTACAACCGTTTGTTTGGACCGGTTCATGGGCGAGGCCCAGTTTCTGGAATTCTTTTTCACAAGCATCAAATGCTTGCTCAATGGGGTGAGCCCCACAAAGCCGATCTCACGTTCAGTGTGGCCAAAACCTATCTGGCATTGTTGGCGGGGCTAGCATTTGATCAGGGTCTCATCAAAGATGTGCACACGCCTGTGGCTCAGCAATGCCCGGGCATTGGTTTTGAAGGCGCGCGTTTGTCGCGCATTACTTGGCACCACCTGCTTCAACAAACCAGCGAGTGGGAGGGCACCTGTTTAGGCATTCCAGAACAAGTGGATCGCTACCGCTGGCTAACTTACCAAACCGGCCAAGCCGATGGCAAAAAAGGCGACCCCAGGCCCTTGGGCGAGCCAGGGTCCAGGTTTGAGTACAACGATGTTCGAATCAACCAACTCTCTTTGGCCTTGTTGCATTTGTTCAAGCGCCCACTGCCCGAAGTATTTGAAGAGTTTTTCCGAAAGCCTCTGGGCTGTACCGATGAGTTTCAATGGGTGGGCTACGAACAAGGATGGACCGAGGTCAACGGCCAAAGTATGATGTCGGTTCCTGGGGGCAGCCATTGGGGCGGCGGCGTTTCGATTTCGGCCATAGACCAAGCCCTCATTGGCTTAATGCTCATGGGCAATGGCACCTACAAAGGCAGGCAAATATTATCAGCCGAATGGCTTGCCATGATGCAGCAGCCCTGCAATGTGGCGCCCTACTATGGCTACCTCATTTGGCTTAACAACGAGGGCGCATTGTTCAAAGATGCACCACGAAGTTCTTGGTTTGCCATTGGTGCAGGCTCTTCCATCACATGGGTTGATCCAAAGCTAGAACTTGTTTGTATCCTGCGCTGGATTGAAGCCGACAAAACCAATGACTGTATCGCGCGCATTATGGGAGCGCTGTAGGGTATTCAATGCCCCTTCATGCTTTGACCGAATTTAAATAAAGTGAGGCTAGTTCTTCTTGACAGATCAATTGAACAGCATTGGCTTTGGCAAATTGCAGTGCAACGCCTGTTGGCAAGCTCAGGCTGATGCAAGCGGCATAGTCTGCATCTTGGGAAATTTGCAAGGTTTTTAAATCGCGAAGAACTTCAACCCCCAAGGTGGCAGCCTTCCAGCGTTTGCAACTGACCAAGGTGATCTTGCCTGACTTTTCCAACTGAAAGTCTGCCGATCCCAAGTTCAAACGAGTCACCTCGAAACCTTGCTGCACAAAGGCTTTCGCAATGGTGGGCAAAAACGCCTTCACAGACATGTTGGCCAATGCCGTCAAGGCCAAGTTGACGCTTTCAGGCGAGGGTTTGTTGCGCTGCTTCCAAGCTGCCAGCACGCCCAATACACAAAAAGGTAGCCCACTGAGCATGCCGACCACACGCAAGGTGTCGGGCAAAAATACACGTGCTGATAGCGCCAAAATGGCAGCGATTAGAAAACTGATCCACCAAGGCGACCGCAACAAAATCGCAAACAGCGATTTTTCTGACATGTTGAATTTCATTGCGCGATTCGCCTAAGCAAATTCACTCGACATGATACGGGTTGTGAGTCAGCACTGAATTATTTGGCAAACAAACTGGCGGGGTTTGCAAATGCTTTGAATTCGACGGCATTGCCGCAAGGGTCAAGGAAGAACATGGTGGCTTGCTCGCCCACTTGGCCTTTGAAGCGAATGTGCGGTTCAATGACAAATTGGACACCCGCTTTTTTCAGCTTGTCTGCCAATGTTTCCCACTGACCCATTTCCATGACCAAACCAAAATGGCGAACTGGCACATTGTCGCCATCAACAGCACTGGTGTTGTGATGACCCGCCTCTGATGGACTGAGGTGAGCCACAATTTGATGTCCGTAAAAATTGAAGTCAATCCAGTCATCGCTGGAGCGACCTTCAGGGCAGCCTAATAAATCGCCGTAAAAAGCCCTTGCTTTGGCCAAAGATGTGACAGGGAATGCGAGGTGGAAGGGTTGCATGAGATTCTCTGATCAAATTCAAAAAGACAATTTTGCCTCAAACCCGGGGCTATTGGACCATGCCAGCCTAATCAATTGTCACAGGCTTAAGTTTTCAAAGTTCGGTTGAACAACTCAAGCGTTCTGGTCCAAGACAAATCAGCCGCAGTCTGGTTGAATCTTGGTGTGGAGTTATTGTGAAAGCCGTGCTGCGTTCCGGCATAAAAATGGGCCTGCGCTTTCACGCCCTGAGTTTTTAAAGCGCCTTCAAAGGGAGGCCAAGTGACATTGATTCGAGGGTCTGTTTCGGCAAAGTGCAACACCAACTCTGCCTTGATTTTGCTGACTTGATCTGCCGGCGCTGACACACCGTAGTAAGGTGCACCGGCCTGAACGTTATCACCTAACTCTGCCGCCAAGGCATTGGTCATTCCGCCGCCCCAGCAAAATCCGGTGACACCCAATTTGCCTGAAGACAAGGCATGGTTTTTAAGAAACACGGCACCATTCAACATGTCAGTTTGTAGTTTGGCAGGGACCAAGCTGTCTTGAAGCCGTTTGCCTTCTTCGTCATTGCCAGGGTATCCGCCCAAGGGGTAAAGCCCATCAGGCGCCAAGGCCAAGAAGCCTGCTGCTGCGAGGCGCCGTGCCACGTCTTCAATGTACGGATTCAAGCCACGGTTTTCATGAATGACGAGAACGGCAGGAAATTTGGTGACTGTGGTTGACACAGGCTGCACCAAATAACCCCTCATCTCGCCCGAGCTACCGCCAGGTGATGCATATTTCACATAGCTGGCTTTGATGCGCGCGTCTGTGAATGAGATGGTTTGGGCATTGGCATACCTTGGAAACAAAGCTTGCGCCATGGCCATCCCCCCCACAACTGTTGCGGCGGCTTTGGCTAAAAACTCGCGCCGATCCATGGCGCCATGGCAATACTCGTCATACAGCGCGTAGATTTTGGGGTCAATTGCTTGCGTTGGCAGTTCTTGGGACATTGTTGGCTCCTGACAAAAACCGATGTTAATGCAAACTCAATGTCTCTGCAGATTGCTGAAGTCATGTGAATGTGTCATTTCTCAAATGGTCATTGGAATTTTTATTATGATCCCCGTCATCAACTTCATTGACACATCAAGTGGCCGCCCTTCCCCCACATTTAGAAAAAGTTAACTGCTGGCAGTGCAAGCATTTTGCGACAAGCTGGGATCCTAAGATGCCCTACACATGCAAGTTGTTGGGGTTTAAATCTCAAATTTTGCCAAGCATACAGGTCATGAATTCAGATGGGCGTCCCTGCTTAGGATTTGAAGCCAAGCCAGCGGCTAAAACCAAATAAGCCCTTTATGACACGATCCATTGACAATCAAGCCCATGCTCACAGTGCCAGCACGCAGCACATTGTCATTTTGGGTGCGGGTGCAATTGGGTGCTATCTCGGTGCTTGGCTTCACACCACGGCTGCACAGGTCAGCCTCTTAGGCCGCCCTAGGGTTGCAGAAAGAATTAGCCAACATGGTTTAACTGCATCAGATTTAAACCAAAGAAAAATCAAATGGAGTGCCTCGGAAATTAGTTTCAGCACAGACCCTGACGTTTTAAAAACGGCTGATTTAATTGTGGTCACTGTAAAAAGTGCAGACAGTCCTGAAGCTGCCAAACTCATTGCTCAACATGCAAAGTCTTCTGCCTTGGTTCTGAGTTTTCAAAATGGCGTGGGCAATGCCAAGGTTTTGCAACACGATTTGCCTGGCATGACCGTTCTCAGCGGCATGGTTGCTTTCAACGTTGCAACTTTGCCAGAAGGCCGTCTTCACTGCGCTACGGAGGGGCAACTGTGCGCAGAAGATCACTCAGCGCTTCAAGCTTGGTTGCCC
>Ga0114980_10003236_pt1 | contig 11218 bp, 16 predicted proteins | sample S_140806_EF_Meta_FD_87018 | JGI IMG/M metagenome (GOLD analysis project Ga0114980, IMG submission 87018) | Freshwater microbial communities from Lake Simoncouche, Canada to study carbon cycling - S_140806_EF_MetaG | ecosystem: Environmental > Aquatic > Freshwater > Lake | place: Lake...
AGCAAGCACACCACTTCGAAGGGAATGGCGCGCATGGGCATCAGCGTGCAAAAAGTCACCCCACCGGCCCGAAAGCGACGGTTCAGACTCGGTGTTTCCACGGCGTCCAGCCAGGCCGCTCGGGCGACCATCAGCGGCACTTCAAGCGAAAAACCCGATTGCTCACTCGCATCCTGCCAAGCCACCAGGCCCTGCTCCAAGGCCCGCATCGCTTGCTTGTCGTGGTCTGTCTGGCACTTGAACATGTCTGCAAGGAGTTCCCGACAGCGACTGGCCCATGCCTGAGAGGTGGCTGATGTTCGTGCAATGGTCCACCACTTCATAAGCGACTGCAGAAGTTGCGCCAGCGAACCGGCGAGTTCAGCCTCCAGTCCCCCCACCTCCGCATAGGGCTCGATGGTCTCCAGGCCTGTACAAGGCGTGTCGAATGGTTCTGCACCATTGGCGTAGCCCAGCAACATCCGACACAGTCCGAACCAGGCGCTGTTCTGGTTGTCGCAAGCGTCCAGACCGAGTTCTGCGCGGTGCGCCTCGTTCAGACCCCACCGGATCCCCGCGCCCACCATCCACTGCGTAAGCTTGGGAAGTTCCGCCTGGTCAATCCCGAATCGACGGGCAATGGGGACGACCTCCAGCAAGTCCACCAGATCACTCATGTGGCAACGTTGGCTGGGCAGGCGCAACAACCAATCGACCGCCCCAATGAGCGGGCTATCGGTTTTGGCACTCACGTCGGCAATGTCAAAAGGGATGAACCGGGGGTCAGTCCGTCGGTATTGCCCGAACACGGCCCGAATGGCCGGCGCCATTTGCTCGATATCTGGCACCATGACAATGATGTCGCGAGGGTTGAGCGCCCCACCCTTGCCTCTTTGCGCCAACAGGTTCAGCAATTGATCGTGCAGAACTTCAAGCTCACGTACCGTGCTGTGGGCGCTGTGGAAAATAACGGAGCGGTCTTGGGGCTGTATCTCAACCGTGTGGTGATCACCAAGGGGCGTCAGATCGCGAATTCGGTTTTGCACCTGCTGCAGCAGAGAGGTGTTGTGATCCTCCTGCGCATCGTCAAACATATCGATCCGAGCCAAATCGAAGTGCTTTTTGGCCATCTCCGAGTCATCGAAAACGTCCAACTGGCGCACGAAATCGCGACCCTGACGGCCCCAGGCTGCGAGCAGAGGATGCGCATGGGCATGCATATCTTCCAGCGGCAAATTCGAAAGTTCCACACCATTTCGTAGGGGCTGGCGTCTGCGCTGGGCATTGAGCAGCTCACGGCCATCCATGATGTCTCCCCAGTAATAGCGACAGGGGTTGGGGATAGCCAAAATGACCTGGCTGTGCCTGGACAGCGCGGACAACGCCTCCAGCGTGGTCAAGGGCATTTGGCTCATGCCAAAAACAATGATCCGCTGCGCCACCTTGGCATCCAGTGGTGATCCATCATTCAGGCGGCTCACCATGCGCTGTTGCAACTCAGGTCGAATGCTCCTGAGTTGCACATCGGTCAGGGTCTTCAACATGGCACGCCAAAGTTGGGGCTGCCAGCGCTGCTCAGCCGGCAATTCGGCCTTGGCACCACTTGCAGAGATGAGTTTGTCCTGTCCGTGAGCCCAGAGATGGAGCCAGTCGGCACGGTAGTTCTGGTACTGGTCGAACAGATCCGCCAGTTTGGTAGCCAGTTGCATCATCCGATCAGGCTCATCACCCTTGAGAAACCCATTGATTGGTGCGAAATGGGGCTCCGACACCAACTGCGGCAGCAACGCCATCAGCCGCCAGACCATTGGCATCTTGTCTAGGGGCGACTCGCGGGGGACAGCCTCAGCCCCGAGAACCTGTCGGTAAGTTCGCCACAAAAAACGAGAAGGCAACTCCACCCGGGTGGCGGCACATACGCCCACCATACGCGCTTGCTCCATCTTGATCCACTCAGCCATCCCGTTGCTTTGGACGAGGATGACCTCATCTTCGAGCGGGCTCAGAGGATTGCGTTGTGCCCAACGGGTCACCACTTCCGCCAGCTGTTCAGATCGGTTGCCGTGAAATGCTAAGAATCCAGGTTTGAGCATGGTATCAATGGACGGCTTCATAACGACAGGATGGGCCCTGGCTCTTGGACGGCAATATTTGACTGGTAGGTCTGATTGGGCTGAGTGTGGCACCAGAGCAGCTCACCATATGAGCCTGTAGAGGGATATTTTGAGCGCACATCTTTGCCAGGATGGCAGAGCGCTGACCTTAGCTGCGGTCATGATCGACGCGGAATGGGCAGCAGGACGCAGGGTATGCCACAGGCATTGTGACGGCTACCGTGCTGAGCCGGATACAAAAACGCCCACATTGAGTGGGCGTTTTTTTGTTATCAGCATGTGCTGACACTAACTGGTTGCGCGAGAAGGATTTGAACCTCCGACCTTTGGGTTATGAGCCCAACGAGCTACCAGACTGCTCCATCGCGCGGTATTCCTTATTGTAGTCTATTCGCCCTTGCCCTGCTCCGAGCCGGTGGCTTCTGCGGCCGCAGGCCGATCAACCAATTCGACCAGCGCCATGGGTGCGTTGTCACCGACACGGAAGCCCATTTTCAGGATACGGGTGTAGCCACCAGGCCGAGTTTTGAACCGAGGCCCGAGGTCGTTGAACAACTTGACCACGCTGTCACGATCACGCAAACGGTCGAATGCAAGCCGGCGATTAGCGACCGTTGCCTCCTTGGCCAAGGTAATCATAGGCTCGACGACCCGCCGAAGCTCTTTGGCCTTCGGAACAGTGGTCTTGATGACTTCGTGCTCAATGAGCGAGTTCATCATGTTGCGCAGCATTGCCAGGCGATGCTCGCTGGTTCGGTTGAGTTTCCGTAGTCCGTGTCCGTGACGCATGGTGCTTTCCTTTAGTTTGTAATCAAGGCAGCCGTATCAGGTACTGCCCTTGCACGGGAGCCTTTGCAAGCTCCAAATAATCAACGCTTCTCCAAGGCGGCTGGCGGCCAGCTCTCCAGCTTCATGCCCAGTGTCAGGCCACGTGAAGCCAAAACTTCCTTGATCTCATTGAGCGACTTGCGGCCGAGGTTGGGCGTCTTAAGCAACTCGTTCTCGGTCCGCTGAATCAGGTCACCGATGTAATAAATGTTTTCGGCTTTGAGGCAGTTGGCCGAACGAACCGTCAACTCCAGTTCGTCGACTGGACGCAGCAATATTGGGTCAAATTGCGAACTGCCCCGGGACGCCGGCATGTCAAACGCCGCCAATTCACTGCCTTCAAGCTGTGCAAACACCGCCAGTTGCTCGACCAGGATCTTGGCCGAGGAACGCACAGCATCTTCAGCCGAAATGGCACCGTTGGTTTCAATCTCCACCACCAGTTTGTCCAGATCGGTGCGCTGCTCAACACGAGCGCTCTCAACGGTGTAGCTCACCCGCTTGACGGGAGAAAACGACGCGTCAAGGACGATACGGCCAATCGACTTGGTCGGTTCGTCACCATGAAGGCGCATGGTGCCGGGGACATAGCCGCGGCCCTTTTCCACCTTGATCTGCATGTCGAGCTTGCCACCCTGTGACAGGTGAGCAATGACATGATCAGGGTTGATGATTTCCACGTCATGTGGTGTCTGGATGTCGCTCGCAGTCACAACACCTTCGCCGTCCTTGCGCAGGCTCAGGGTCACTTCATCTCGATTATGCAACTTGAAAACAACACCCTTGAGGTTCAGCAGGATGTTGACAACATCCTCTTGAACACCATCAATCGAAGAGTACTCGTGCAGTACACCTGCGATAGTGACCTCGGTGGCGGCATAACCCGACATAGACGACAGCAAGACGCGCCGCAGAGCGTTGCCCAGGGTATGGCCGTAGCCACGCTCGAACGGCTCCAAAGCAACCTTGGCACGATTCAGGCCAAGTTGCTCAACATTGATGGCTTTGGGCTTCAATAAACTATTTTGCATGCGGACTTCCTCTCAATACCCCCGGTCCGTTACACCGGTAAGGCTGGTGAAGCACCTGAAGCGCAATGCCCAGCGCCTCAGGAACGGTTTAGATTGAACGAATCAACCTGCGCGATCAACGCGAATACAGCTCGACGATCAAAGATTCGTTGATGTCAGCGCCAAACTGGTCACGGTCAGGCACAGCTTTGAAAGTGCCCTCCGCTTTATCGATACTCACGTCAACCCAAGCCGGCATACCGACCTGCTGGGCGAGCTGCAGCGCCTCGGCCACACGGGTCTGCTTTTTTGACTTGTCGCGAACAGCGATCACGTCACCCGTCTTGACCATGTACGATGGGATATTGACACTCTTCCCATTCACTGTCATCGCCTTGTGCGAGACCAACTGCCGGGCCTCGGCCCGGGTTGAACCAAAGCCCATCCGGTAGACCACATTGTCGAGGCGCGACTCCAACAAGAGCAGCAAATTGGAGCCGGTGTTGCCTTTGCGACGATCGGCCTCTTCGAAATAGCGACGGAACTGCTTCTCAAGCACCCCATACATTCGCTTGACCTTTTGCTTTTCGCGCAGTTGCAAGCCATAGTCGGAGGTGCGAGCTCCCGAGGTACGACCGTGTTGTCCGGGTTTTGAATCGAACTTGGCCTTGTCCCCGATCGAGCGCCGAGCGCTCTTGAGAAATAGGTCTGTGCCTTCACGGCGTGAGAGTTTGGCCTTGGGGCCTAGGTAACGTGCCACTTGAACTTCCTTTTTGTCATCTACCGTAAATCATTACGGGAGCCGTCAGCAAGATACTGACGGCGGTGGGCTTGGTTGAAAATCAGATCCGACGGCGTTTTTGCGGACGGCAACCGTTGTGCGGTACCGGCGTCACATCGGCAATCATGTTGATGCGGATGCCAAGAGCCGCCAGCGCCCTCACTGAAGACTCACGTCCAGGCCCTGGCCCCTTGATTTCAACATCGAGGTTCTTTATCCCCTGCTCTATAGCAGCACGGCCAGCCACCTCGGACGCCACCTGAGCAGCAAACGGCGTCGACTTGCGCGACCCCTTGAAACCCTGACCACCCGACGAGGCCCAAGACAGAGCATTGCCCTGGCGGTCTGTGATGGTGATGATCGTGTTATTGAACGAGGCGTGCACGTGTGCGACGCCATCGGCGACATTCTTGCGAACTTTTTTACGAACCCGTTGGGCCGCATTGTTGGCGGGAGCTTTTGCCATAGTGGTTTCTCAGTGCCTGTTATTTTTTCAACGACGCCGCAGCCTTGCGCGGTCCCTTACGCGTACGCGCATTGGTGCGCGTACGCTGACCCCGCATGGGCAAGCCACGCCGATGCCGGAAGCCGCGATAACAACCAATGTCCATCAAACGTTTGATGTTCATGGTGGTTTCCCGCCTAAGGTCACCCTCAATGGTGTATTGTGAAATCTGATCGCGGATACGCTCAAGATCAGAGTCGGTCAAATCCTTGACCTTTTTGGAATAAGCGATGCCACAGGCTTCACAAATCTTGCGTGCCCGCGTCCGACCGATACCGAAAATGGCTGTCAAGCCAATCTCTGAATGTTGATGGGGCGGGATATTGATACCAGCGATACGTGCCATGTTCGTCCTCTTAACTCTTTCCCTTAGCCTTGACGTTGCTTGTGACGTGGATCAGTACAGATCACGCGAACAACGCCCTTGCGCCGAATCACCTTGCAGTTACGGCAAATTTTTTTTACCGAAGCCGAAACTTTCATTTCATTCTCCTAAATCACGTGTTGTCGCGGGCCAGAGGCATTGCGACAAAAAACTTACTCTTACTTGGCCCTGAACACAATCCGGGCACGTGTGAGGTCATACGGTGTCAATTCAACGGTCACCTTATCACCTGGGAGAATTCGTATGTAGTGCATACGCATCTTTCCCGATATGTGTCCCAGCACCACATGCCCATTTTCCAACTTCACCCTAAATGTCGCATTGGGCAGGTTTTCAACCACTTCCCCCTGCATTTGAATAACATCGTCTTTTGACATACCTTCTGATCGCCTTATGAAGACTTGAAATTAGCCTTCTTTAACAGCGACTCGTACTGCTGCGACATCATGTAATTTTGGACCTGGGCCATGAAGTCCATGGTCACCACCACAATGATCAGCAAGGAAGTCCCGCCAAAATAGAAAGGAACGTTGTATTTGAGGATCAGAAACTCAGGCAACAAACACACCAACGTGATGTAGATGGCTCCGGCAAACGTTAGCCGCAGGAGGATCTTGTCAATGTAGCGGGCCGTTTGATCTCCGGGCCGAATACCGGGTATGAAAGCACCACTCTTCTTCAGGTTGTCAGCCGTCTCCCGACTGTTAAAAACCAGCGCAGTGTAAAAAAAGCAAAAGAAGATGATGGCGCCAGCGTAGAACATGACATAAATGGGTTGCCCTGGCGTCAGGGACCCGGCAATGTCCTTGAGCCAGCGCATCGACTCACCGGTGCTGAACCAACCAACGACTGTCGCAGGCAAAAGAATGATAGAGGACGCAAAAATCGGTGGAATCACACCCGCCATGTTGAGCTTCAATGGGAGATGGGAGGATTGCCCGCCGTACACTTTGTTGCCCACTTGGCGTCGTGCATAGTTCACCAGTATTTTCCGCTGACCCCGTTCCACAAACACAACGAAGAAGGTGACCAGTGCCACAAGAACCACGATGAACAGGGCGATGATGATGCTCATCGCACCAGTGCGCACCAACTCAAGCAGGCCGCCAATGGCGTTAGGCAATCCTGCGGCGATGCCGCCAAAAATCAGGATCGAAATGCCATTGCCAAGACCCCGTTCGGTGATCTGCTCGCCAAGCCACATTAGAAACAATGTACCCGCCGTCAGTGTTATGACCGCGGTGATACGGAAGCCGAAACCAGGCGCAATGACCAAACCAGGGGAACTCTCCAGCGCCAGGGCAATGCCCATTGACTGAAACAGCGCCAAGCCAAGCGTCCCGTAGCGCGTGTACTGCGTAATCCGCCGACGGCCCGCTTCCCCTTCTTTTTTCAATTGCTCAAACGCCGGCAACACATAGGTCATCAGTTGCATGATGATCGACGCCGAAATGTAGGGCATGATGCCCAGGGCGAACACAGTGAACCGCGACAAAGCGCCACCTGAGAACATGTTGAACATGCCCAGGATGCCGCCCTGCTGACCGTTGAAGAATTGCTGCAGTTGGCCCGGGTCGATACCCGGCACCGGGATATGGGCACCAATCCGATAGACAACCAGGGCCAGCAAAAGAAAGACGAGCCTGCGCCGCAAGTCACCAAACTTGCCGGTCTTCGCCAATTGCGCTGCGTTAGTTGCCACGGATCAAAACTTCCAGGTCTAGACTCAGCTGACTGATCCGCCAACGGCTTCAATCGCGACCTTGGCCGCTGCCGTTGCACCAATACCTGTCAACGCGACGGCCATCGTGAGCTCCCCCGTCTTGATGATCTTGACCACCTTGGCCATTTCACCCACCAAGCCAGCTTGTTTGAGCGTGACAAGGTTGACCTCAGCCGCACCGAGCCGCTGCAGGGCCGTCAAGGTCACCTCTGCATTGAACTTGAGCAGTTGGGACTTGAAACCGCGCTTGGGCAAGCGTCTTTGCATAGGCATTTGACCGCCTTCGAAGCCCACCTTGTGGTATCCGCCGGCGCGAGATTTTTGACCCTTGTGGCCTCGACCGGCAGTTTTGCCGAGCCCTGAGCCTATGCCACGACCCACACGGCGTTTGTAATGCTTGGCGCCATCGGCGGGCTTGATGCCATTGAGTTCCATCATGAGTCCCTTAAAGCACTTTGACCAGGTAACTGATCTTGTTGATCATCCCCCGCACTTCCGGCGTATCCACCAGCTCGCGGGTGCTGCGAATCTTGCGCAGACCGAGACCACGCACAGTGGCCCGATGGGACTCTTTGCAACCGATAGGGCTGCGCACAAGTTGAACCTTGACGGTTTGAGGAGTAGTCATTTGTCAACGCCCGATTAGACGAATATTTCTTCAATTGTCTTGCCACGCTTAGCCGCTACTGCGGAAGGTGTGGTGGCATGCGACAACGCATTGAGGGTTGCACGGACCATGTTGTAGGGATTGGTCGACCCGTGGCTCTTAGCCACGATATCAGTAATACCAACCACCTCAAACACCGCACGCATCGGACCGCCAGCGATGATCCCGGTGCCCTTGGGGGCGGGCGCCATCATCACCGACGCAGCGCCATGCTGACCCATCACTTTGTGGTGAATCGAGCCATTCTTGAGTGCCACCTTGGTCATGTTGCGACGAGCCTCATCCATCGCCTTCTGCACAGCAGCAGGAACCTCTTTGGATTTTCCCTTGCCCATGCCGATGCGACCGTCGCCGTCACCCACCACGGTCAGCGCGGCAAAGCCGAGAATTCGCCCGCCCTTGACCACCTTGGTGACGCGGTTGATCGCGATCATTTTCTCGCGCAGGCCATCCTCAGGCCCTTCGGCCTTACCCTGCATTTTCGCTTGAACTTTAGCCATCTTTGTTTCCGATCTGCTTAGAACTGCAAGCCCGCTTCACGCGCGGCATCTGCCAGCGCCTTGACGCGACCGTGATAGGCAAAGCCTGCCCGGTCGAAAGCCACTTTTTCAACACCTACAGCCTTGGCCTTTTCCGCCAGGCGTTTGCCAATCATCTGGGCTGCAGCGACGTTGCCACCCTTGCCGGACCCGCCAAGTTCCTTGCGGATATCGGGCTCCGCGCTGGAAGCCGTCGCCAAGACCTTGCCGCCGTCGCCCGAGATCACACTGGCGTAGATATGCAAATTGGTCCGGTTGACGGTGAGTCGAGCGACGCCTTGGGTTGCGATCCGGATCCGGGTTTGCCGGGCTCTGCGAAGACGTTGCTGTTTCTTGCTCAACATGATGCAACTCCTTATTTCTTCTTGGTTTCTTTGATCGTGATTTTCTCGTCCGAGTAGCGGATGCCCTTGCCCTTGTAAGGCTCTGGCGGACGAATAGCACGAATCTCTGCAGCCACTTGCCCGACGCGCTGACGGTCAGCGCCTTTGATCAGGATCTCTGTGGGCGTGGGGGTCGCCACGGTGATGCCAGAGGGCATCTCCTTGTTGACCGGGTGCGAGTAGCCCACCGTCAGATTGAGCTTGGTGCCCTGAGCCTGGGCCTTGTAGCCCACACCAACGAGGTTCAGCTTCTTTTCGAAACCCTTGGTGACGCCCTGCACCATGTTGTTCACCAGCTGACGCATCGTGCCGCTCATGGCATCCGCTTCACGCGAGTCGTTGGCCGGCACAAAGCTGAGTTTGCCGGCATCGCTGCTGACCTTGACCAACGCGTTTTGAACCAGCGACAAAGCGCCGCCGGCGCCCTTCACGCTGATCTGGTCGTCTTTGATGACCACGTCAACGCCCGCAGGGACGGCAACTGGCATTTTTCCTACACGAGACATATCTGTTACTCCTGAATGTCACGCGTTAGGCGACGTAGCAAAGGACTTCACCGCCGACGCCAGTCGCGCGCGCCTTTCGGTCGGTCATGACACCTTGGGGCGTGGTCACAATAGCCACACCCAGACCGTTCTGCACTTGCGGGATGGCACCGGCACCCCGGTAAACACGCAATCCAGGACGACTGACGCGCTCGATACGCTCAATCACGGGACGGCCCGCGTGGTACTTGAGGACAATTTCGAGTTCTGGGATGCCCTTGATGGCATTCACTTTGAAACTGTCAATGTAGCCTTCGTCTTGGAGGACTTGGGCAATGGCAACCTTGACTTTGGAAGATGGCACGCTAACAGTTGTCTTCGCAACCATTTGCGCATTCCGAATCCGTGTCAGCAGGTCGGCGATGGGATCACTCATGCTCATGTGTATGTCTCCTGTCGCTTACCAACTGGCCTTGACGATGCCCGGAATTTCACCGGCGAACGCCATTTCCCTGATCTTTCCGCGTGCCAAACCGAAGTGCTGGAACGTACCACGCGGCCGTCCCGTAATGGCGCAGCGATTACGCTGTCGTGTCGGGTTGGCGTTGCGCGGCAGCTTTTGCAGCGCCAGACGGGCAGCCGCACGCTCGTCATCACTGCGTTTGGCGTCGCCTGCAGTCGCCTTCAGTTCCGCGTACTTCTTAGCGTACTTGGCAACCAGTTTGTCGCGCTTGAGTTCGCGCTCAATTAAAGCCATCTTAGCCACGGGTCACCTCAGTTCTTGAAGGGGAAACGGAAACCCGCGAGCAGCGCCTTGCACTCTTCGTCGGTTTTTGCCGTTGTGGTGATACTGATATTGAGACCGCGCAAGGCATCCACCTTGTCGTACTCGATTTCAGGGAAAATAATTTGCTCTTTCACGCCGATGTTGTAGTTTCCACGGCCATCAAAGGCACGGCCAGAAATGCCGCGAAAGTCGCGGACCCGAGGCAGAGCCACGGTCACAAAGCGGTCGAGGAATTCAAACATTTGCACGCCGCGCAGGGTGACCATGCATCCGATGGCCTGGTCCTCGCGGATCTTGAATCCTGCAATGGCTTTCTTGGACTTGGTCACGACCGGTTTTTGGCCGGCGATCTTGGTCATGTCGCTGACTGCGTGATCCATCACCTTCTTGTCGGCGACGGCCTCACTCACACCCATGTTCAAGGTGATTTTTGTTAGCCGCGGTACTTGCATCACGGAGGTGTAGCCAAACTTGGCCATCAGGTCCGGCGCGACCTTGTCGCGATAATGTTGCTGCAAACGAGCCATGCTCATGCCCCCTTGATTTCTTCACCGGTAGACTTGTAAACGCGTACGCGCTTACCGTCGGCCAACTGCTTGATGCCAACCCTGTCCCCCTTGCCAGCCACGACGTTGAATATCGCGACATTGGACTGGTGGATGGGCATTGATTTCTCGACGATGCCGCCGGTCGAACCCTTCATGGGATTGGGCTTGGTGTGCTTTTTGACCAAATTGATGCCCTCGACCAACACATGGGAATCGTCGGTGCGCAGCGTAATCTTGCCGCGCTTTCCCTTGTCGCGCCCGGCAATCACAATGACTTCATCGCCCTTGCGAATCTTGTTCATGATGCATCCTTACAAAACTTCAGGAGCCAATGACACGATCTTCATGAACTTTTCAGTCCTAAGTTCTCGTGTCACTGGGCCAAAAATGCGTGTACCGATGGGCTCAAGCTTGGCATTGAGCAGCACAGCGGCATTGCCATCGAACTTGACAAGTGAGCCGTCGCTGCGGCGAATGCCTTTGG
>Ga0114980_10003242_pt1 | contig 11208 bp, 6 predicted proteins | sample S_140806_EF_Meta_FD_87018 | JGI IMG/M metagenome (GOLD analysis project Ga0114980, IMG submission 87018) | Freshwater microbial communities from Lake Simoncouche, Canada to study carbon cycling - S_140806_EF_MetaG | ecosystem: Environmental > Aquatic > Freshwater > Lake | place: Lake...
ACAGGTGACCCAAAAACTTTATTGATTAAACCAATTTTTGGTGATGCATTTTCAGCCGGTGATACAATTAAAACTTTTGAAACAAATACTATTTCAGCTAATGTTGCAACAGCTGGAGTTGGCACAGGCCAAATCTTCTCAGTTAATGAAGGTGTTTTTTATTACGAAGGATTCTTTGTTAAAAGCGATGCACAAACTATTGCTGTTTCAAAATACACCGCCGATTCAAATACAAGAGTTGGTTTTGAAATTACCGAATCTACAGTATCATACGCATCAGATACATCATTGTTAGACCCAGCTCAAGATGCTTCTAACTATCAAGCTCCTGGTTCAGACCGTTATAAAATTACATTGACGTTGGCTCAGCGTAGTATTACTTCTATTGATGATACACAATTTATTGAATTAGCTAGAATTGATGAAGGTAAATTAGCAAAGTATAACCGAGAGCCAATCTATTCGGTGTTGGAAGAAACACTAGCTCGTAGAACATATGATGAATCTGGTAACTACACCGTTAGACCATTCAATTTAACATTGAACACATCTGCTGCTAATACAGCAAACATGGAAGTAACCTTGTCTCCAGGCAAGGCGTATGTGTATGGTTATGAATATGAAACAGTTACACCAACAAAACTTATTGTTCCAAAACCAAGAAGTACAAATAGTGTCACAAACAAACGTATTACCGCAGACTATGGATATTATGTCTATGCAAATACACTTTTTGGAACTTTGCCAATTAACAGTCTTCAAACTGTTGACCTGCATTGCGTTCCAAACTCGTCAATTAATGTAACGTCTACTGCAACCATTTCTAACACAAAGATTGGTACTGCAAGAATTAAATCTATTCAGTTTGATTCGGCAACAAACACATCCAATTCTGCGACATATCAATATAAGACTTTCTTGTTTGATGTGAATGTTGGTTCATTGACGGGCGTAGTTAATACAGCTATTAATGTGAGTGCTGTTCAAATTGCTAACACTTTGATTTTAGCTAATAACAGAATGACAACCGATAACGCTTACATCGGTGCTAAATTTAGAATTACTAGTGGACCTGGTGCTGGCGAAAATGCTAAAATTATTACAAATTATAGTGGTGTAAACTCCACCATTACTTTGTCCGATCCATTTATTGCAACATTGACTAATGCATCTGTATATTCTATTGACTTTGAATTCAATGATGTGAATTCTATCGTGGTTACAAGTGGTGTTGGTGCAACCGCAAGAGTTGCCGCACTTGATATTGACCAGCGTTCTAAAGACCATTCAACAACATTTGATGATGTGTTTATTAGTGACACAAACACAGAAGCATTAATTTTTAAACTTGGTGAAAATTACATTGCCAATAGTTCAATTAGTGGTCTTTCATTGTCCTACAGAAGGCTGTATGAATCACAAACATTTGCAGCTGGTTTATCTCCTGCATTGAGTTTAAGTAGCGGCGAAGCATTGTCCACAGCTTCTTCTACTACAACAAGACAATCAAACTATCAAGTTATTGTTACATCTGCAGGATCTTCTGGATATGAAGTGGGCAAAGCTATTCCTGCTGACCAATTCACAGTTGATTTAGCCACCAGAAAAATTACAGTCACAAGCGGTTTAAATCTAACTGCAAATGTTTATGCGACTATTGATGCTAGTGCACCAAATCCAAAAACTAAAACTTATGTTGCTGCAAATACTTCGTTACAGTTATCGGCTGGTGTAAACTTATTTGGTAATGGTGCTGTTACATTGTACACATCCAATGGCCAAATTCAGATTGCCGCTAACACGGTTGTTAAATCACCTACTGTTTCTCAATCTTTATATGCATCAGATGTTATCAGAATTGTTTCGGTACTAGATTTTAATAATAACAACATCACACAGGCAAATGTTAGTTCTGCCATTGATGTTACCACACGTTATTCACTTGATAGTGGCCAAAGAGATTCTTATTATGACCACTCATCTATCAAATTGAAACCTGGTAATGCAGCACCGGTTGGACCATTGGTTATTAAATTTGATAGGTTCTCATCATCTGGTGCAGGATTCTTTACAAACGATTCATACAACACTTATTCGTATGAAAGTATTCCAAATTTTACATCGTCAAGTGGTACCAACTATTCATTGCGTGATTGTTTAGACTTTAGACCAGTTCGTTCAGCTGCAACATCTGCCACAGCAAACTCTGTTGTGTTTGATGTGGATTCATCAACAACTGGTCCTAAGATTCCAGAAAATGGCTCAGATATTATTTTGAGTTATAATTATTATTTGCCACGAAACGATAAAGTTGTTCTTAATAAAGACCGCACTTTTGAAGTTGTGAGTGGCGTTCCTTCTTTATATCCAGAAGATCCAAAAGACAGAGACAACTCTATGACATTATATGTCTTGCGTAGTCCTGCATATGTGGCAAACACATCTAATGTGTCAACACAGTATTTAAATCACAAACGCTATACCATGAGAGATATTGGTACTATTGAAAAGCGTATTGAGAATTTGGAATACTACACATCATTATCATTGTTGGAACAAAGCACAGTTTCTAAACAAGACTTAACAATTATAGATTCACAAAATTTACCAAGATTTAAAAATGGTATTATCGTAGATTCATTTACTGGTTCAGGTGTGGCTGATGTGGCACAAGCAGATTATCATGCATCTATTGATTCCAAACTACAAGAATTGCGTCCATCATTTACTACAAGTGCAGTAACTTTAGAATTTGATTCTGCTAATTCTTCTGGCTTTACACAAAATGGAACTTCCATTGTTGTAAGCACTACTGATACTCCTTTTATTGACCAATCTAAAGCGTCAAAAGCATCAAATATTAACCCATTTAATATTACCAACTATATTGGTAAAATTGCAATTGACCCAACAACCGATATTTGGTTAGATACAAATCGTCAACCAGATGTTGTGATTAATCTTGGTGGTTCTGCTGATGCATGGAATAGAATTACCTCATTGACTTCTCCATATGATTACGTATGGGGTTCATGGGAAAATCATTGGACAGGAACAAGTACACAAGTTCAAAGTTTTCAAACAAGAACTGGTAACTTAGGATTTTGGGGTGGTGATGGTAATAGTTCAGGTATGGCTCAAATTATTGATACGTATCAGACAACAACCACACAAACTGGTTCAGCTACTCGTTCTGGTGTTGTGTCTAGGGTTGTTCCAGAAACCATTACACAAAACATTGGCGATAGACTAGTTGACTTATCCATTATTCCTTACATGAGAACTAAGGGTATTGTGATGGTTGGTAGCGATTTCAAACCAAATGTTACATTGTATCCATTCTTTGATACAGCTCCTGTTGAAGCATATACAAATCGTGCAAACAAGTTTACATTGCAAAACAACAACCTTGGTTATAAAACTGAGATTGGTAATTTTGAACAAGTAACTATTTACAATAATGGTACAGCATCTTCTGTTGGTACTGCATATGTGGTGAGAACATCAAATACTGAAGTTTTCATTGTTAATAATCAACCAACTGGTTCTTATAACCTAGCTTCTGCAAATCTAATTGGGCAATCTACAGGCACATCTTCTAAGATTGTTCGTTATGACCACTATTCTGGCCGAGCAGTTGCAGCAAATACAAATTCTATTACGTTGGGATTAGATGCTATAACTGCAAACAATGTTTCAGATTATAATGCATCTGTAATCTTCGTTGTTGCAGGTACAGGCGCTGGTCAAACTGCAACAATTACATCATACAATCCTGCAACAAGAGTTGCAATGATTTCTGGAACATGGGGAACAACTCCTATTGCCAACGATTCATCATACTCTATTGGTAGAATGAAAACAACTGCCGCTGGTGATGTTGCTGGTATATTTACAATTCCTGCCTCAACATTCCGTATTGGTGAAAAGAAACTTCGTTTAATTGATAACAACATTAACGATATTGTGGCTTCTACCACAAACGGAGATGCATCATTCTTTGCTCAAGGTGCTGTACAAACAGTTGAGGCCTCAATTCTTTCTATTGTACAACCTACAATCCAAAGAACAACGGTACAACAAGAACAACCAATCTCCAGAGTTGCTGGTACAACAAGAACGGATGTTGTTGTTGGATGGTATGACCCACTTGCACAAACATTCTTGATTGACCCAATTGCATATCCACAAGGTGTATATATTAGTAGGTTGCGTACTTGCTTTAAGTCTAAAGATGATACTATTCCAGTTACTCTGCAATTGCGCCCAACTGTGAATGGATATCCTTCATCATCTGTAATCTATCCAAATGGCTCTGTTACATTAACACCAGATAAAGTTAAGATTACAGATTCTCCAAGTTTAGATGATGCAACCAAATTTACAGAATTCAAGTTTGATTCACCAATCTTTATGCAACCAGGTGAACATTCATTTGTATTGTTTGCCAACTCAAACAAATATGAGGCATATGTTGCTGAAGTTGGTAAGTTGGATATTGTTCAACAACGACAGATTTCAGAACAGGCCTATGGTGGTTCACTATTCTTGTCACAGAACGGATCTACATGGACGGCCGACCAAACATCAGACATGTTATTCCGAATATACAGAAATGTATTCTCTACGGCACCGGCTTCTCTACAATTCAATGTTGTAGCGCCGTCAGCTAATGTGAATTACGACTTGATGCATTTGATTACAAATGATTTGGTTATTGCCAATACATCTGTGTCTTATACATTTAATTCAACAAGAGATGGATTAGGTTCTAAAACAGGCTTCTTGCCAATCACTCAACTGCGTAACTATACGATGGATGATGGTTTTGGCCGCCGTGTTATTACCGGTGCTAATACATCATTGGTGTTGAAGGCTACAATGGCAACATTGAATCCTGCCGTTACGCCTGTGGTTGATACGTCACGTTGTGGTGCTATTCTTGTTGAAAACATAATCAACAACTTGCCATTGGCCAACTCGGGAGTATTTGTTACATCTTCTGGTACAGGCTACGCAAACACTACTGATGTTACTGTAACTATTACAGGTGGTGGTGGTACAGGCGCAACTGCTGTGGCAAATGTTGTATCTAATACAGTTAATTCTGTGTACATCACAAACGGCGGTTCAGGTTATACAACTTCTCCAACAATCACATTAACTTCTGGATCAGGCGGTGGTTCTGGTGCGGCTGTGGTGTATAACGGTGAAGACAAACAGCTTGGTGGTAACTCTGATGTGCGTTACATGACACGTAAAGTTATTTTGAATGATGGTTTTGATTCTGGCGACCTTCGTGTTTACCTGACTGCATATAAGCCTTCTAATGCAAACATCCATGTGTACTACAAGATTCTGTCCAAATCTGATAATGATTTGTTTGATAATAAGAACTATCAGTTGATGACAGAACTTGGTAATGAAAACTATGTTGCAACTAACAAAAATGATTTCCGTGAATTAGTGTTTGCACCTGGACTTGGAGGTGTTGCGAACAATTCTGTTAGTTATACAACTAATACAACTGGATTTTCAACATTTAGAACCTTCTCAATTAAGATTGTATTAACAGGCACAGACACAATTGATGTTCCAAAAGTGCGTGATGTTCGTGCAATTGCATTCCCAGCAGGTTGATATGACACTAGTTAAAGTTGATGATACTTCTTTTGTTCGGGACACCCATTCCAAAGCCATTCTAAATACGGACAGGAATGGGTTGAACGAATACTATATGAAACGGGAACTTGCTAAAAGACAGGCTATAGAAAAGCAACAAGACAAGGCTCGATTGGATAAACTAGAAGAAGATATGCAAGAAATAAAACAGTTGTTGCAACTTATTGCCGCAAATCAGGATAAGTAATGTCTATAATTTCACAATTAAATACCGCAAACACCTTTAGTCAATGGTTGACCGGTACACAAAATATAATCAGTAAAGTTAATGAACTATCTGAGGGCGGAAATAGTTTTATTTTCTATTCAAATACCAACCTTTCGGTTGCTAACAACCTTACAGTTGGTGGAGATTTAACTGTAAGTGGTAACATCATACTTGATGCAATTGGGTTTGATGATATTAATGCAAACGGATCAATTACTGCTGCTAATAACCTAACAGTTGGTGGCCTAACAACATTAAACGGAAATGTATCAATTGGTGGCAATTTAACGGTATCAGGAAATATTATCCTTGATGCAATTAATTTTGATGATATCAACTCTAATGGCTCAGCTTCCTTTGCAAATAATTTAACAGTTTTAGGTACATCAAATCTTAATACTATTATCAGTACCACTGGTCTTTTAAATGTTAATTCAAATGTTCTTGTAAATGGATGGGCATTATCTTCAAATGCTAATGTAAGAACTGGTGTTACTACTTTCGCCGTCACGAATTCTGGCTCAGGCGCTTACTTGTTTGACCAATATTCTGGTAATAATCCAAACATTTTTCTACATCCTGGCCAAACAATTTCATTTAATATTAATGCTTCTGGCCACCCGTTTTTGATAAGACAAACAAATGGTGGGACACTCTATAACGTAGGACTTATCCATGTTTCAACAGCGGGTGTTGTAACAACGGAATCAGGCGCACAAGGTAAAGAATCAGGAACTCTCATTTGGAAAGTTCCTTTTGGATTAGCAGGCAACACTTATGTGTACCAATGTCAAAATCACTCAGTTATGGTGGGTAATTTAATTATCCAACCTACCGTTACTTCAGTTAACGCAACTGCTGTGGCAGCTTTTGCAGCAGCTAATGCATCTACTGCTGATTCTCTTGCCTTTGCAATCGCATTGGGATAAATAGATAAATACAATATCAAGGATATTAAAACATGGCAAACACATTTAAAAATTATTTTGGTAAGAACGTATCAGCAAATACGACAATTTTTACCGCTGGCGCAGGAGTACAGGCTACTGTAATTGGTATGACAATTGCAAATCTGACCACTTCTCCAATATCTGCAAATGTATTCATTACAGCTAGCGGAACAGATTACTACATGGTGAGTCAAGCCACAATTGCAGTTGGAGGCGCTTTAGTACCTATTGGTGGTGACCAGAAACTTGTTCTGGAAGCCACTGATGCTATTAAGGTTTCAACATCGGCAACTAGTGACGTTATTTTATCGGTCTTGGAGATTAGTTAATGTTTCTAGGCAATACACCAACCACTCAAGCATTCGTAGCTCTTACCGAAAGATTTAATGGTAATGGTAGTGCGACTACTGTTACTTTGTCTAGAGCGGTGTATAATGCTTCTGATATTGAAGTTCTTGTTAACAATGTTCAACAGGATCCGTTTGAAGCCTATACAGTAAACGGAACTACAACTCTCACATTTACTGAGGCACCATCTTCTGGTACTGGTAACATCATTGTAACATATAGAAGTTACCTTATTTCTAGGATTGTTCCTGGTGAAGGTACTGTAACTGCTGTGGCAATTGCAGATGGTACAATCACTGGTGCAAAAATTACATCTAATACAATTAACGGCTCTCAGATTGTTGACCGCTCAATTACAGGTTTAGAAATTGCAGCCAACACAATCGGTTCATCCAATCTAACAACAACCGGTGTGTCTGCCGGTTCATACGGTGGTGCAACTCAGATTCCAGTTATTACTGTTGGCACTGATGGTCGTGTATCATATTCAGCCAACGTAGCATTTAGTGCTGTTCCAACATTCTCAAGTGGCCCATTTGCGGTTGGTAATACATCAGGTGCAATTGCTAATACGACACTAGATGTTTATGGTGGTGTTGCTATGAACGTGGTAACACTGGCAACTACAAGTAACACAGTTAACGTGGCACTTGCAAACTATTTCATCTCAACACCAGCAGGAGCATCTACATGGATATTCACTGGTGTTCCTGTGTCTAGAGATTCATCTTTCGTATTACAGTTGGCCAATGGCGGTAATTATACAGTTACATGGCCTGCCTCAGTTAAATGGCCAGCAAATACTGCACCAACACTCACATCAAGTGGTGTCGATTTGCTAATCTTCTCTACAGTTAATACAGGAACTACATGGCGTGGTTCTTCATTGATTGGTTACACAGCATAAATTATGGCATTTACACCTAGAAGATTGATGCAGGGTGCGGGTTCTCCCGCTGCCTCGGTAGACGCACAGTTTAACTATGTCACTATGCTTTTGCATGGCGATGGGACTAATGGCGCACGGAACAATACATTCTTAGACAGCAGTACAAACACCTTTTCTATTACCCAAAATGGCAATACAAGCCAAGGTTCTTTCTCGCCTTATGGGCCTAATTGGTCTAATTTCTTTGGTGGGTCAAGCTCTATAACAGCTCCAGATAGTTCCGCATTTGATTATGGTAGTGGTGATTTTACTCTTGAATGTTGGATATTCCCTACAACAACAAATAGCAGTACTCTTTTAACAGCGCAAACAAGCGGTGGAATTTATGGGCCGTGTAATTTATTTTTTAGTTCTGGGGCATTAGAACTTTATTCCTCATCAAACGGCTCATCTTTTGATGTGGCAAGTGGGGCTTCAGTAGGCACTCCTGCTGTTAATCAATGGAGTCATGTTGCTGTATCCAGAAGTGGAACATCAATTAGATGTTTTTTAAATGGAACAGTAACAAGCACAACAACATCTAGCGCAACATTGATGAATGCAACAGGAACATTCCAGATTGCATCTAGAAATGGTAGTGAATTCTATTCTGGCTATGTAAGTAATTTTAGGGTTGTTAAAGGAACGGCAGTTTATACAGGCTCTTTTACTCCAAGCACAACGCCTTTAACCGCAATATCAGGCACAAGCCTTTTGACTTGCGCTGACAACAGATTTCTTGATGACAGCACAAACAACTTCACCATCACAGTAAACGGCACACCAAGCGTTCAACGCTTCAACCCATTTGGTACTGCTACCGCTTACTCCACTGCCGTAATTGGTGGGTCAGCATACATTGACAACAATGGGTATTTAGGTTGTGGCAGTCAAAGCGCATATGCTTTGGGCACTGGTGATTTCACAATCAATGCTTGGATTTATCCTACTATTGCTACCAATTATACTGTTATTTTAGATACACGGGGAAGTGGTGGAAGTGCTGGCTGGGCGCTTGCAATGGATGGTGCAAAAACTATTTATTTTTATTCGGCCGTTACTTTTTCTGTTGTTGTTACATCTGTTATAGGTGCTGTAAACCTAAATGCTTGGACTCATGTAACAGTTACAAGAACAAGTGGGACTAATAGACTTTATTTGAATGGCGTATTAGTCAACACTGCCTCCAACTCTGACAATTATTCATATAATACTTTGACATGCGGTTATTCTGCGGCTGGTGGTGTTGAGCGTTATTATGGATATATGTCTGATGTACAAGTAATTAAAGGTACGGCAGTTGCCCCGACATTACCCACTGCACCTGTAGCCACATCAGGCGGCACAAGCGTATTGCTTAACTTTCAAAATGGCGCAATCTTTGACAACGCCATGATGAACGACTTAGAAACTACGGCTAATGGAACTGCACAGATTTCCACAAGCGTAGTAAAGTATGGTACAGGGTCTATAAATAACAATGGCACAACATCGTATCCAAGTGGCACGGCAACAAAATTGCGTCTGAGGCCCAATCCAAACTTTAGTTTTGGTACTGGTGACTTTACTGTTGAAGGTTGGTTTTATCAAACCACTATAGGTTCTACTTATCAATCTATTTTAGAAATTAACAACCATCTTGGTGCTGATGGAATTTTGTTTATTGGAAATACTAGTGGTGTTGCTTGCGTTTACGCTGCTGGTACAGGAGGTGGGGGATTTGTAGCGCAACAAGCAACTACTGCAAATGTATGGCAACACATTGCTTTTGTTAGAAATAATGGAACGCTTAGAACTTATGTTAATGGTGTTAGCACATCATCGAAGACAGGATTTACTTTAAATATTCAATGCACAACTGCTTTAACTATTGGCGGCGAATTCACCAATAATGGAGATTATAATTACTATGGATACATAGATGATTTTCGTGTTACACGATACGCCCGATACACAGCAAACTTTACACCGCCAACCAAGGCATTTTTTGATACAGGCCCCGTCTAAGGAACTACCATGCAAGTAGCAATATTAACTAACCCAATTACAGTAGGCAACTATCGTGAACTGTTTAACAATACATCATTTCCTCCAAGTGGCCCAAGTGATGAATTCTTAACTGCCAATAATGCCAAAAAGGTTAATGCCTTTAAAACACATGACAGGCTGACACAGAAGATGGTTTCGTGTGAGGCTTATGACGATGGTGAGTTTGTTTCTGTTGTTCAAGTGGCAGACATGAGTGCTGAAGAAATCCAATCAGCCAAAGATTCTGCAATGGCTCAATTGAGAGCCACACGCAATGCTTTATTGCTTGCTTGCGACTGGACTCAGATGGCTGATTGCACCATTCCTAAGAAGACAGAATGGGCAACATATCGTCAGACACTAAGAGACTTTCCTGCAACTGTTTCTGATGCACGAGCAAATATTGATTGGCCTCATAATCCTGATTGGGTTGACATAGGAATATAAATGTCTGTATTACCTGACAAAAACAACGTAGTCACTAAAGTCGATTCAATTGGCCAACCAACGCCATATAAATAGAATACATAAGAGGATAATAAATTGGCCTACCTAGGAAATCAACCCACATCATCGACCTTTGCTATTGACTCCTTCAATGGTGACAATAGCACAGTCAACTTCACCTTGCGTGAAGCACCATTAGCTACTTCTTCGATTCTAATATTCGTTGGTGGTATTCGCCAGCATACAGATACATATTCGGTATCTAGTACAACACTTACCTTCTCAGAAGCACCGCCAACAGGCACAAATAACATTCAAGTATTGTTTCTTGGAATTGGTGCTAGTCCACATATTCCATCAGACTTCTCTGTAACCGCAGTTAAAATTCAGACTAATGCTATTACTGGTGACAAGATTGCACCAACAACAATTACAAGCAACCTGTTAGCATCAGCAACAATTACTGGTGATAAAATTGGTCTTACAGCTATTACATCCAATCTAATTGCATCAGCTGCTATAACTGGTGATAAGATTGGATTAACAGCAATCAACGCAAACAATATTGTTGACGGAACAATTACAAACGCAAAGCTTACAACACCAGGTGCAACAAC
>Ga0114980_10003243_pt1 | contig 11207 bp, 20 predicted proteins | sample S_140806_EF_Meta_FD_87018 | JGI IMG/M metagenome (GOLD analysis project Ga0114980, IMG submission 87018) | Freshwater microbial communities from Lake Simoncouche, Canada to study carbon cycling - S_140806_EF_MetaG | ecosystem: Environmental > Aquatic > Freshwater > Lake | place: Lake...
CCATCACCTTCAACAGTCCACCTTGCCTTGAGCAGATCTTTGCTGTACTTGACGTGTTTGCCGTCGGTTGAGGGATAGGTTCCGTTGGAGTTGTTGATTTTTCCCCAGGGATCTTGACAGATATAGTCGCTACCATCTTTACCGATGGCGATGATCCAGTGCCCTCCGCCAGACGGGGCCGATGCTGGGCCATGATGGAGTATTCCAATGGGTACGGGAATACCCTGCGAGAGTTGAGAATCGAGAAGGTTGAACGTTGCGTTAGTAACAAACCGTGCAACCACGCCAAAGTGTTTGAGCACTTGAATCTGGACGGACGCATCGGTGCTGTCACCGATCGAGAAAACGTATTGGATGTACTTGTCATCGCCTTTGGCTCCAGGTAGTGTTCCGGGTTTGAGAAATTCGGTTAGCATCGCGCAGCTTGAGCTGAAGCAAGTGCGGGCAGCGTCGCGGTAATTGTCGCGTTGTGAGAAGTAGGGCACATTCAGCACAGCACCTACAGCAGGTTGTGCGCGGTGTAGCCGCACCCAGTTGGCTTCGTCAGTTAGGAGGTCAGGGTCGAGAGCTTTGATCCTAGCGTACAGATCGTCATAGGCTGCCCGGTGTTTTGGGTTAGACGGGTCAGAGTTTAGCGCAAAGTCGAAGAACTTCTTGGAGTCGAATGCTGGCATGGTTACTTAAAGAACGGGAGTTTTTTCACGAACTCAATAACTGGTTGAACCGCTTTCAGCCCAGCCTCAATCCGGCCAAGGGTTAGGATAATAAGGTCCAGTTTCTTTTCTAGGGCATCAACACGCTTGATGATTGGCTCAAGTCCCTGCTCAAGCTCCTGTGCCAAGAAAGCACCAGGGTCACCTGATTGGGCAAGACCGCCAATTATCTTGTCAAGTTTCACGGTTTTTAAGGCTGTTACTTTATTTTACCCCCTGTAGCCCTTCAGTAAACCATCAGTGCCATCACTTCGTCAGCTGTGAGACCGCCTTTGCGTTCCACTGCTTCAAGGATGCGGTCTGCCATTGCTTCCGATTCAGGAGTTCCTTTGCGGACCAACTCCTTGCGTTTGATCATGGCTTTCAGGTTGACGCTTTGGTTGTTCATAATGTGTTCAATTCCTTGAGGTACTCTTCGCCAATTTGTGTTCGTTTTGCTTTTGCCGCTTTGCTTTGCCCCTGAACCTCTTTGTATCGATCCAGATGTTTGTTCACCAGTTGAACATAGGGGTCGTCCTTCAACTCTGGGTTTTTCCAATTGAGGAGTGGCCCAATCTTAGCCAGGTCTTGCATAACCCGCGCGGGTTGTCTAATTGTAGGAACACTCAGCCCAAAGTCAACCAATTTGACATTGTCGCCATCAACAATAAACTGCAAAGAGTGAAGGTCACCATGGGCAAATCCCATTTTGTGCAGGTCACGAATAGACGCGGCGGCTTTGGTTGCTTGAACAGCATTCATTTGCGGTTCACCCTCAGCTCGTGCATACTTTTTCCACAAGGTTGCACCTTGGGCACGATCCATTTCTATGTGGTCTTCGTCGTGGGCGTAGATCCGGGGCGAGTGTCCGAGTTCCCCCATTTTCTTTGCGATTTCGACTTCGTGAGGACCAAATTCCCCTTTTTGTCCATTGTGAGTAAGCAATGTCTTGACGACACGAGTTCCCGTCGGATCAACTTTAATCTCGCCATAATTTCCTTTAGCGAGAGTATCCCATTCTTCATAGCCTACCTGTGTTCCTTTGCGGCACTGTCCTGCAGTACCATAATGTGTTCCATTGGGTCTCTGACAACGAGTGAAATCCATCCACTCGTTGTGATTGACAGCGTTTTGTTGTCCAGTCTGTTGCGTTTGTGGGGCGCACTTCGGCTTCTTCTGCCTCACCACTGTAGGATCCTGCTGTGTAGCAGTTACCGGCTGAGCTGGTTGTGGTTGTGCTGGCTGAGCTGGTTGTGCCGGTGGTTGCACAGGTTGAGCTGGTTTTGGTTGCTTGGGCGGACACGGCTGTGGCTGTGGGGCTTGCTGAGTGCCTTCCTCAAACAATAAGGTGCGAACTGTGTCGAGGGATTGTTGTGAGAAGGTAGCGTTGATCATCCCAACATCCTCAAACCAAATACTTCCTTGCTGCTACCGCCTTGAGGATTCCCAGGACCCTTCGGCAAAGCAGGGCCCGACAACATTTCTGGTTCGTCCTGCTTGGGGTTGTTTTTTCTGGTTTTATTTGGCACCAACTCTTCAGGATGGTGGCGGTCTTCGGGACCAACATCCTTCACGGCAGAACCTGATCCTGGTCCTTTTCCTGTGTCAAATTGTCTTTTCCAGTCAAGGTTGACATCAGAAAAGTCAAGCATTGAGGCCACTTTGCTGGCAACCTCTTCTGTGTATCCCATCGACATCAGTCGTTCGGCGTGGTCAGAAGTTTTTGACTTCCCCTTCCCTGCCATACTCAACGCGATCGCGATCGCTTGGTCCTGCGACTTGACCACTTTGCCCTCTTTCCCACCTTTCCCGCGACCAGAGTGGAGTGACTTGGGGTCGTGATGCTTCCATCGGTGCATTATCTGCCCTACTTCATCCTTATGGGCCGCCATGGAATGGCCAGATGGAAGATCTTTGAAGTCCATTACTTCTTAACAGCTTTTTTAATTAAAGTGTCTGCAACCCCGATAACAAGTTGAGCTGTAGAGTTGGCCTTGATCTTTTTATTGGCGGCGAGGTACTGTTCAAACAACACCCAAAGACCCAGAAGGGTGGTGCCGTTGGATTGGGCGAAAGCGAGGAGGGCGGCGAGAGACATGGTTATCTTTGTTGCTGATTGGTTTTACCCACGCGCATCAATAAAGTCCTTCAACTGTTGGGTCTGATGCGTTAATTTTGACATCAGAAACAGTGTCTCCGAGAGAAACTCCTCAAGTTCTTCTCTGGATAGTGAGCTCAATCGTCGTTTGATTGACAAGACACTGAATTCTTTTTCAAGAGGTAATGGGTCAATCTTCGGAAAATCCATGAGCAATTGCAGATAGTTCATAAAATCGGTCAGCAGCCCACTCTCTCTCTTCTTCGCTCAATGGTTTCTCATCGACAAACTTTTCCATGATCTTCATCTCGGCATCTGTCATGTCTTTCATTCTTTTCACCAGAGGTTCAGACACCAGAACTGTCTTGGCTTCATCAACTTCAAACACAAACTCCTTCGTCATCCAATCCTCGGGTCGAGAGTCGTAAGAGATGTGATAGTTGAAGGTAGACTCATCACACATCATCACTTTGTCTATGGGAATTCCGAGTTGATCAGAGATTTCTCCATAAGACATTCCACCCTTCAACAAAGAATCAACTTCTTTTTTGTAACTTGCAATCCACCTGGGAGTTTTCACCATTCGGGAGTGGTCACGAAGCGCATGTTGAATGTACCCCCGAGCAATGTTCCAGGCGTAAGTACTAAATTTGAAACCGCGTTTCACATCGTACCGTCCGGCAGCAACACAAAGAGCAAAAAGTCCGACTGACTCAAGATCGTCTCTTGTTAGACTCCCTGTTTGATGTCCTGTAAGACATTTAGCACTATGGGCTAAACGACCTGCTATCCAACGATGTTCTTCAACCAATTTTTGTTGGTCTTTTGACAGAGGTGTGTGTTGTTTAAGGCGACGAGCCATCTTAGGCCTCACAGGCGGCACAATCCGCGTACTTTTCTGTGTTTTGCAACTTTTGAGAGATGTAGTCATTGTAACCGCCCACGTGTTTTTTGTAGATCCAGACTTGTGGAACAGTTTTCCACTCAGGGTTCCAGTAACCCTTTTCTTCAGCCTCAGTCTTTGTAATTTCCTTAAACTGTACTCCGTCCTCCCTTAAAGCATTCTTTAACTTGTCACACCAAGGACAACCTTCCTTTGACACAATTAAAGCAGGAACAACCTTTTTGTTTGTAAGTAAAGAGGAAGACTTCAAGTAGTACAGAGACTTCAGACCCATCTTCCAAGCAGAAAGGTGAAGTCTTGTGATGTACGCGGCATCACTTTCAGGATCCACAAACAGATTCAGTGACTGACCTTGGCAGATAAAGGGTTGGCGGTCAGCGGCTTGCTTAACGAGTTCGAACTGGTCGATCTCGCGAGCGGTTTGGAACACTTCTTTCTCAAAGTCACTGAGACAGTCAAGTTCCTGCACACTGCCCTTGGCTTCAAGGATTTGTTCCCAAATTGTGTCATCCACCCCCCTCTCGCAGAGCAGTTTTTCAAGAACTGGGTTCTTTCGAACATAGGTTCCTTTCGCTTGTTTGGCAACAAAATAGTTGGAGTCCACGGGTTCCACCCCCTGGCTAAACGCTCCACTGATGACCGAATTTGTCCGAGTAGGAGCAATAGCAAGAAGATGAGTATGACGAAGTCCGCTGCCCACACACCATTCGGGTTCACCCAATCTTTTTGCCAACTCTCGTGATGCAGTCTCTGACTCGTTGCGAATCCACTGATGAGACTCAATGTTCAACTCCCTGGCTTGTGGTGACTTAAAAGGCAGTCCACATTTCTGGTACAAAGTGTGAAGACCCATGGTACCCAAACCCAAAGCCCGAGACTTCTCGGCGAACCGAGCTGCCCGACCCAGACCAACTTTGTCCTTGGACTTGCGAATGAACTCACTCACCACAGCATCCAACAGGTGAATAGCAACTTGAGGAACTGTACGTCCAGTGGTGGGAGACTTCCAATTCTTAAACTCATCATAACGAGCCAAGTTGAGTGAGCTCAACACACAAACGAACGAGTGTTGCTCATCAGTGTGCAGGAAGATCTCAGAACACAAATTGGAAGTTTTGACACTCAATCCCCGATCTTTGTAACACTCAGGGTTCTGTGCATTGGCGTTGTCTATAAACACCAAGTAAGGAGACCCAGAAATCATCCGAGTTCTTAGGACTTCACCAAACAATTCCTGTTTCTTTTTGTCCCCCGCAATCATTGACTCCACCCACTCATCACTGATGGTGAGAGCAACATTGCTGTCGACAAACTTACGAGGATCCCCTTTGCTGTGGTCTTTTGCTCTCAGCAACTCTGGGACATCGGGGTGGTCTATCGGAAGGTAAATAGCAAACGAACCGCGTCGAACGCCACCTTGCGACACCACCCGAGCAGCTAAGTCATACTGCTGCGCCCAGGGCACAATGCCGGTGGACTTACCCCCACCCGAGATGGGAGCACCGGCAGGGCGAACATCGCCCATGTAGACACCTACTCCTCCTCCGTTTTTGCTGAGCTGGGCAACTTCTTTGAGGTGACTGTAGATAGAGCTAATGCTATCACTGAGGTGTACTGAATAACAACTAATCGGAAGGGCTCGATTCGTGCCGAAGTTAGCAGCCACGGGAGAAGCGAGACCAAGCCAACCGTTCCAAAGACACGTAAATAGATCGTCAAATAGTGTCTCATCTTCGTTAGTCATTGCAGCAGCTTTCGCCACTCGTTGAAACATTTTACGGGGAGTTTCTCCAGGCAGGAGGTAACCAGCAGAAAGGGTGTGCATTCCTTCCTCAGAGAGCCACCTGGGTGAGATAGCTTCTATCATGTTAGAGTAAGGTCGAGAGTGCGAAGATTAACGCCCATAAAATCTTGTGTAGGTTTACTAATGTAATTGCCTCCGTCTTTGGATTGAGCGAAGAAGTCGGTGCTTGTTGCTCCAGCCATAATTGGGTGGAACCAAGATTTGATGCGGTCTGCCGCTTCTTTATCAACGTGAAACATGGGGACAGATATACCGAGCTTTGTCAGCCTCTCGTTTGCCCGCCACCGAACATACTGCTTTGTGTCGTGAAGGGTGATAGTGCCGAGGTTTCTCCCATTGAAAATCTGGTCAAGAAACGCTTCTTCATTACGAAGAACTGTGTTGAAGCCGTCGAAGATTGATGTTGCCTCTTCCGGAGTCAGTGGATCCTCTTTGATAAGTTCTCGGAAGAGGGCAATGCCAGTGTCGGAGTGTTGCTGCTCGTCAAGTGCTGACCATGAGATGATTTGAGCGATTCCCTTGTATCTGCCTGTGAGATTAAGGCTAAGAAGAACAGCAAAGGAACTAAACAAACTAACCCCTTCACCTGCTCCGCTGAAGATAGCGAGCGATTCTTTAATCCCTTTCTCGTTGAGGAAGTAGCCGATTTTTGACTGGGCCACGGGATCTCCAAGGAACGCCTCGAACTCGTCCAAACCGAGGGTGTCTGAGAGCAAGTTGTATGCTTCGGCATGAACGATTTCCGAAAGTGCAAAGGCTCGGGCAACTGCAGCGATCTCATGCTTCGGGAACCAGTTTGGTATCCCTGACCAATAGTCGCTGACATGACATTCAAGTTGAGTGAAGCCTCTGAGTATGCCACCCACGATTTCTTTTTCTTCAGTAGTTGCTGACTGCCAGTCTCGGATGTCAGACTCCAGACTGACTTCCTGGGGTCGCCACTGTGAGGATTGCGCTTTGTGGTAAGCTTCAAAGAATTGCGGGAACTCGAATCCCCCGTCCACTTTGTATGCTTCCCTGTACTCCTTGATGCTTAACATTTGCTCTCCTAATGCGTTTTTCTTCTTGTTCTGCTAAATACCGCTCACGGGCAGCACGGTGAATATCATGGTCCCACCAATCAGGTTCGTTGTGGTTTTTCCACACTGCATAACCTTTCTCGTTGAGGAGGTAGTCGCGGTAGGATTGAATAGGGTTGTCAGGGTTCTTGTATTGTTCTGGCATTGCCAGGACGAAGGGTGTGTGATCAACCCAGAACACGTCCGCGCTGTAGGTCTCGATGAAGAGATTCAAGACTTGGTTGAGTCCATAAAGGGTACCGTGAAGTTTGCCATACCTGTTGGTGTACTCATTGCACATCTCCAAAGCGTGCCGAAGCAACCATGCAACATTGGCAGGACTTTCGTACAACCATTTGGCACAGGGGTGGTGGGCGAAACCTTTTATGCCGTAGTATTTTTTATCAGTGTCAAAGAGTTCGTTTTGCCCTGGTTTTTGGATGTAGGCTCCGTGTGCGTTGTAGGCCCAGGGTGTAAGCAGCTGGAGACTTTCGGTCGGCATTTTTACGACCAGTTTGTCAGGTAGAGAGCGAGCTGCTACACCGGGATGTGCGTGAACTGCGAAGATGTTCATGTGGTTTTGAACTGTAGGTTAATTATAACACAGAAGGGGAAAAGTAAACTCAACCTTCCATTTTGGCGTAGTTTTCCATGCGAGTTTGTTCGCGCTGAGCCATTTCCATAAAATTCTTTTCCATCTCTTTGAGTTCGGCTTGTTGTTTTTTCTGATTGCGCTCGGCCATCATGCCAATAACCCAGAAGACGGCAGTGTTACCAATAAAAGAGCCAATAGCGGCCCCAACAGCGATAGCTAGGTAAGTCATGTGCCCTGCCCACGGTAACGACGTTTTTTGCCGCGAGTGGGGGTGGCGGCTAGGTTGGTATTGCGAGAGCGACCAATTGAGGTGCATTTAGGTTTTAACTCCATCTTGGTGCTGCCCGTCGGGGAGTTCTTCTGTTTGGCCATGTTGTTCTGAAATGGTATTAACGTGGTTTAGAAGGGATTTGGTGACCACTTCTGTAAAAAGTTCGATGTGTTCGGGAGATTGGTTCCAGTAGGCTAGCCACTCCCCGCACTTCGTGTCGTCAGGAGCGTCAAGAGTGAAGCCCCCCTCGTTGTCCTCAACCGTAAGGTCGTCGAAAGCTTCGGGAGAAGGCCACCAGAATTCAGTAGGTTTCAGAGAGTCGGTTGACTGCATGAGCTAAAAGCACGAAGAATGCGATTGAAGTGATGGTGAAAACCGAGGCGGTCATCAGAACACGCCAGGGATGAGTTGTCCGGTAACGGCGTAGGCACCGATGGCGGCGATGACGCCAAGCATAGCCAGACGGCCATTCAGTTTTTCAGCTCTTTCATTATGTGGCACGTAATTTTCCTCAATAATAACTTGTGGCTCTTTGGCAAACATGTTGTTTTGCCCGAACTCATTTTTGGTGACAGTCATTGTCGTTTTAGTATCAAGGTTATTGTAGTATTAAGAAACAAGAGTAAACCTAAAGTAGGAACATCTGTTCGAGTCTCAGTTGGCTCTGTCGCTTTTTTACGGCTTTCCTCGTTCTTTTTTCCTTCAACCAGAGTTGGAAGTATGCCAACTCCCCTTGAGAGTAGAGGTCGGGGCGTTTCAGAGCTATCTTGGCAAGTTTGCTTTTCTTTGTCATCGTGACACCTCTTGGATTGAGGTTTTAATTGGATTGAAGTACTCGATGAGTACTCGCATGCCTTTCATTGAATCTAAGTCTCCACAAGTATAAACGTCAATGGCACACGATCCTGTTTCAGGAAAAGTGTGGATTGAAAGATGACTTTCTGCTAAGGCGTAAACAATCGTAACGCCCTGCGGGTGAAATTGGTGCGAGAACCGATTGAGTACAGTGGCACCGCAGGTTTCCACAGCTTTTTCAAAAGCTGCTTTGATTCCTGCAAGATCATTCAAAAGATGAAAAGAAATCCCATAAAGGCTAACAAGAACGTGATGGCCCAATCATAGATACCCCGTTTATTCAACAGACAGAGTAGTTTTTACCCTGTCCCTCAACTCACTCAGTGTGGCAGAACCCACATGATGTCCTTTGTATTCTCCTGTTGTAGTCAAAAAGAGATAGACAGGAAGGTCGACAGTATAATCAGGGTTTAGGGCGTAACGCTCCAAACACTGGTATACGATGTCTTGTATCTGGTTTCTTTCAGAATCTATGAGTCTGTTTAAATTTATCTTGTCGTACTGTACTTCAGGAAACCCCTGAAACACGGCGGAGTCAAAACGCTCCATGTGTTGACAAATATCACAATCTTCGTCGAAGACTTTAATGGCCAGGAGTGTGTCAGTCATACAAACCCCTGTAGTTCAGGGTAAGCAGCCCGCACTTTCCTATGAAAGCGTGCCATGTGAGATTGCACTGCTTGTTTGGTCATGTTGTACTTCTTTGCCACTTCACCCTGACGCATGGGTTCGTGTCCCAATAGACCAAAACGGTCGCAAATCATCTGAGCTTTCTTACTGGTCAAAGAACCACAACCTGTCAACACAATCTCCCGAACTTTCTCTGCGGCCACTTCGTCTTGGACCTCAAACACACAAGGGTCTTCAAGGTTGGCACCCCAATCTGACTGTTCCAAAGACAAGGGGTATTTTGGGTTGCGATTTTCTTTGCGGGCAACCCTTTGAACAGCCATGCGGACTGAAGGGAATGCAAAGGTCATGAAACAAGTTTTGTATGCCGGGTCATAACCTCGAACAGCATTCACCAATCCAATAAATCCTTCCTGAACCAGGTCCTCCCTGCTGTGTCGGGGGGCCATGAAGGCGTACCTGTTTACAGTTTTGTGGACCAGGGGGGTGTATTGGTCTAAGACCAGTCGCATTGAGTATGCGTCACCCTTGGCGGCCCTGGCGATGGTGTCTTTGTCTATCTTCATGGTTGTGGTGAACTGTGTTACTACTATAGCCCCTTTCAGGGACCAGTGGGAGATTCGTGTGCCACTTTGTGAACTGTCACAGACCGTCGAGACCTTGCTCCAACATTTTTAGTCTCTCCTCCCAACCTACGCCTCCCTCGGTGCCTTTGACTGGGTTTACGCAGGAGTTGAACTTCGCACCCTCCAGACGACGACAGACTAGGGCGTTGAGATCCTCCTCCTTACCAGGTTTCCCAGTCCTCCAAAAAAGCTGGTTATTTATCCAAGAGGCTCCACAGACGGGACAGTTTCTGTTGGACACAGGTCAGATTCTCCAATGTAAAGAACTTTTACTCCCGCCTCATATAACAAATCGTTAGCAAGAAGAAAGTTCGATACCCACCGCTCTGGACCAGTTTTTGGGTCTGGGCAAACAACTTTCGAGACCCCTGCTTGAATCAGTGCAGAAGCACATTGAGCGCACGGCGGCCAAGTTACATAAGCTGTGACACCCTCAGTCAAGGCACCATTTTTAGCAGCGTTGAAGATTGCATTCTTCTCTGCATGAATTATGGCTGCCAACTTGAACTCGCGGTTTTTGTACCGGTCAGGTGAGTCAGAGAGACTTGCTGGCAGTCCATTGTAGCCAGTGCTGATGATACGGCGGTCATGTACTAGAACACAACCGCATTTCGTTGAGGGATCCTTTGACCAAGATTGAACCTCTTGGGCAACGCGGAAGAACCGCAAATCCCACTTATCCAGCAACACTGAACTCCAGATAAAGGATGTAGTCATGAAGTGCCTCAGCGAAAGACTCGCAAACATCTTTTTTGTTTTTGAACACCAGACTGGCATGGTCTGAGGTGTCCACAAACCCATCCCAACAGGCTTTTAGGTCTTTGATGCCGTACTCAACCTGAATAAAGGAGGTGGGTTCAGCGAGGGAAAAGTTCCCCGCTGCGTAGATCATCATGCGTTCAAAGGTAATTTCGGACGCAATCATCGGTTATCACCAGATCCAGAGAGAACACCACGCTCTTTACGTGAGTTAAGTTTGTCGATGTTGAGTTGGGCGATGGAGTTGAGGTCATAGTCCATCTCGTACGCCAACACTGCCAAATACCACATTACATCCCCCAATTCTTTAGCTACTGCATCGCGGACTTGGTCTGTAAGAACCCCGCCATCGTCACGAATAACCTTCTTCAATTTGTCAGCAACCTCACCAGCTTCACCAGCAAGCCCAAGGGTCGGGTAGGCGAAGTTGGTCCCTTGGTCAGGGTACACTGCGGTGTTCAACGCTGCGGCCTGGTAGTCGTTTAAATCCATTTTAGGTAGGTAGTCAAGAGTATTCTAGCTTGGGGATCCCCCTGTAAACTCAAAACTCCACGAGGCACTCTTCAGCGTCCCCGCGAGCTGTCAACGATTCCCAAGGAAGTGTGACAAAACCAAGGGTGAAGTTAATGGTGCCGGTGGGCAAGTCAACACTTTCTGCGGTTTCTTGAAGAATATTCTGTGCGAACACAACATCTTCTGCAAAGTAGTCCACATTGACTGAAGGAATGAAAACACTCATGTCAAGTGTGTTTCCAACAGTGTGGAACTGAAAGGAAGTGCCGTTGATGGAAGTTCTTGCAGTGTTTCCACTGGTTTCGTAACCATAATCGCGACGGCCGCTGGCTAGAACAGAAACATTTGAAAGAACTACACCAGCAAGGTCGGAGTACCCTTTGGTATTGACCTCGTTGTACA
>Ga0114980_10003248_pt1 | contig 11195 bp, 9 predicted proteins | sample S_140806_EF_Meta_FD_87018 | JGI IMG/M metagenome (GOLD analysis project Ga0114980, IMG submission 87018) | Freshwater microbial communities from Lake Simoncouche, Canada to study carbon cycling - S_140806_EF_MetaG | ecosystem: Environmental > Aquatic > Freshwater > Lake | place: Lake...
CCAATTTATACGGGATCCTGATTTTACTATTAATAGGCTTGGCGAGATAGGAAGGCCTGTAGGGCAAGATTTTGAATTTCATTCGGGAAAAAATCCACACTTTCTGACAGCCGTTGAAATTGCTGCGATGAATCATCTTGCTGAAAACCCATGATTAAAAACTGAACTTCTTATATAGGTATTGAATATGATCCCTTATGGCCGACATGATATTAGCCAAGAGGACGTCGAGGCTGTAGTGGAGGTTCTGCGTTCGGATTTTTTGACTCAGGGTCCGGTGATCTCAAGCTTTGAGAACGCTGTGGCTAACTATTGCAATGCATCCTATGCGGTAGCTGTCAACAGTGCCACATCAGCATTGCATATCGCTTGCCTAGCTCTTGATGTGGGGCCGGGCGATCTTGTGTGGACAACTCCGCTAACTTTTGTAGCAAGCGCCAACTGTGCTCGCTACTGTGGAGCTGATGTTGACTTTGTTGATGTCGATCCAAAAACATACAACCTCAGTGCTGAGCGGCTAGAAGAAAAGCTTGAGAGGGCTGCAGATTTTGGTCGACTACCTAAAGTACTTATACCTGTTCATTTATGCGGGCAACCTTGTGATTTAAAGGCGATTCATACTCTTTCAGCTAAATATGGTTTCCGGATAATTGAAGATGCATCGCACGCTATTGGTGGGCGTTATAAAGGCGAGCCAATTGGTTGCGGCCGCTATAGTGACATCACCGTATTTAGTTTTCACCCGGTAAAAATTATTACGACTGGCGAAGGGGGTATGGCTGTTACTAATGATCCCGATTTAGCAAAAAAAATGATGCGCCTGCGCAGTCACGGTATCACGCGCGATCCGATTGATATGACCCAGACCCCTGATGGGCCTTGGTACTATCAGCAGATTGAGCTCGGCTTCAATTATCGAATGACGGATATACAAGCAGCTTTGGGCGTTAGTCAAATGAAGCGCCTAGACCAGCAAGTGGCTAAGCGGCACACTCTCGCAAAAAATTATGACAAACTATTAAAACTCTTTCCAGTTACTATTCCCTGGCAACACGCTGATGGCTATTCAGCTCTTCACTTATATGTTATCCGGTTAAATATGGATTACATTAAGGTGTCTCACCGAGAAGTTTTCGAGCGCCTTAGGGAGTGTGGGGTTGGCGTCAACCTTCATTACATTCCCGTTTATCGTCAACCCTATTACTCGCGCAATGGATTTAATCCACATGATTTTCCCCAAGCAGAGCGTTATTACGCTGAAGCTATAAGTTTGCCAATGTACCCTTCATTAACCGAAAATCAGCAGTTGGAAGTGGTAAAAGCTTTAGTAGAAGCTATCGGTTACCAAATGATTTCTTAATAAATACAAAGGGAGGTTTATCTTGTGAAGCAGAAGGATATCTTTTTAAAAGATGAGGGAGATGCTTGGTTTCATAGGAATGAGGCGGCTTTAAAAAAGCAGCACCTCCCTAAGGATGATCCACTTCTAATTGAGTTGCTAAAGCTTATACCGGCAATTCCTCGTGAGCGTTTGAAGGTTCTTGAGATCGGTTGTGGGAACGGTGTACGTTTAAATTGGCTTAAAGAAAATATGAATGCGGATTGCTATGGGATCGACCCATCAGCTAATGCCGTAGCAGCAGCCTGCGCTAAAGGTGTTAAGGTCCAGCAGGGCACGGCCGATCACCTGCCGTTCGATAGTCAAAGCTTTGACATTGTAATATTTGGTTTTTGTTTGTACCTTTGTGACCGAGAAGACTTATTTTCTATAGCTTGTGAAGCAGATCGGGTGTTACGCATGCCAGGCTGGTTAATGATATTAGACTTTTTTAACCCTTCTTTATTAGCGAAAGATTACCGGCATCATCCAAATGTGCAGAGCTATAAGATGGATTATCGAACCTTGTTTGATTGGCATCCCGACTATATCTGTGTGGTTCATAAAATCTGTCACCATGCTACAACTTTTTACGTTGATGAGCCGGATGAGTGGGTAGCCACTTCCGTACTCCGCAAATTTAAGGTGCGGCCTGAAGTATGAATCGATTGGCCCTTGGTACGGTTCAATTTGGTCTGACTTATGGAGTGGCCAATCATTCTGGACAGGTTTCTTTTTCCACCGCAAAGGAAATGCTGAGATTAGCTGCCTCCAATGGCGTAGATACACTAGACACTGCAATTACATATGGTCAAAGCGAGGTCTGTTTGGGTAATATTGGAACTGAGGGATACAAGATAGTAAGTAAGTTACCAGCATTGCCTGAATTTTGCGATGATATAAATGCATGGGTTCATGGGCAGTTTACTTCTTCGCTGGCTCGACTTGGGGTCGGGAGTATTTATGGTCTGTTGCTACACCGCCCAGAGCAACTTCTTGAGGTAAACGGTACTGCGCTTTATAAGGCCTTGCTGAATTTAAAGGAAGTCGGTCTTGTTCAGAAAGTGGGCGTATCTATTTACGATCCAGCGCAATTGAGCCCCTTGATAACTCGTTATTCTTTCGACCTAGTACAGGCGCCACTCAATCTTGTAGATCGTCGTTTAGAGTTTACGGGTTGGCTGCAGCGGCTTGAAGACGAGGGGATTGAAGTGCATACCCGTTCTGCTTTTTTGCAGGGATTACTATTGATATCGCAGGCAGATTTGCCTGATCAGTTTCTTCCTTGGGCTGACTTATGGAACCGCTGGCACCTATGGCTTGGGAGTCATGATGTTTCGGCCGTGCAAGCATGTTTGGCATACCCACTCTCATTACCCGGCATTAGTCGCATAATTGTGGGTGCTGATAGCGCTAGTCAGCTTTCGGAAATCATTAATGCTGGAGCAGGCAATTTGCTCCGAGATTTTCCTGATCTTTCATGTGTTGACGAAGATTTAATTAACCCTACTCGTTGGATCTCTTCATGAAAGTTGTTGCTATTGTTCAAGCTCGTATGGGCTCCACCCGCCTACCTAATAAGGTTATGAAGTTGATTGGAGGGACTCCTATGATTGAACTATTGCTTTCGCGTTTATCCAACGCTATAGAGGTAGATCAAATTATCGTTGCTACATCGGTAGACGAGTCTAATCTACCGCTAGTTTTGCATGTGGAGAAGCTCGGCTTTTCCTGCGAGCAGGGAAGTGAAAATGATGTTCTGGATCGATTTGTTAGGGCCGCTAAAACGCATGATGCTGACATAGTGGTTCGCATCACAGGTGACTGCCCGCTGGTAGATCCAGTTTTGGTCGACGAGGTGATTCGTCGTTTCAAGGCAGCTAAGGTCGATTACTTCAGTAATATCGACCCCCCCACTTATCCTGATGGGTTAGATGTTGAGGTTTGCACCTATAACGCGCTTGAGCGGGCCGGCAGAGAGGCTGTCAATCCTCACCATCGTGAGCATGTAACTCCCTATCTGCGGGAATCAAATAGGTTTAAGACTGCAGGGATGCAGTCCAGTCAGGACTTCTCCGCCTGGCGTTGGACTGTGGACGAGCCCGCTGACTTTGTCGTAGTTGAAAAGGTATTTAAGTATTTTGCCCCTCGTATTGATTTCACATGGAATGAAGTTCTTAGCTTGCAGCAGAAGCAACCAGAAATTTTTGATATTAACCAACACATTCTCCGAAATGAAGGATCAACTATGGGTACCGGACAAAAACTTTGGAGGCGGGCAAAAAAGATCATTCCGGGGGGTAATATGCTCCTATCCAAGCGTGCTGAAATGTTTCTTCCTGAGCAGTGGCCCGCTTATTTCAGCAAAGCCAAGGGTTGCAAAGTATGGGACTTGGATGGAAATGAATATATTGATATGTCCATTATGGGTATAGGCACTAATATACTGGGATATGGGCACCCTGAGGTTGACGAGGCAGTCCATCAGGCTATAGTTGCTGGCAACATGTCTACTTTTAACTGCCCTGAAGAGGTATATCTAGCAGAGCGTTTGATTGCTATGCATCCTTGGGCTGAAATGGCCCGTTTTGCACGTAGCGGAGGGGAGGCTAACGCCATTGCAATTCGAATTGCCCGAGCTGCATCGGGTCGGGATAAGGTGGCAGTTTGTGGATACCACGGATGGCATGACTGGTATTTGGCGGCCAATCTTGGCGACGAGCAAAATCTTGCAGGCCATCTTCTCCCTGGATTGGACCCGAAAGGCGTGCCACAGAATCTACTGGGTAGCGTGTTGCCTTTTCGCTATAACAATTTTCCTGAACTTGAAGCGCTTGTTACCACGCACAAAATTGGTGTGATCAAGATGGAAGTGTCACGCAATATGGGACCTGAAAATGGCTTTCTTGAAAAAGTACGCAAGCTAGCGACTGAAAATGGTATTGTGCTGATCTTTGACGAATGTACTTCTGGTTTTCGTCAGACTTTTGGCGGACTCCATTCGCTATATGGTGTAGAGCCTGACATGGCAATGTTCGGCAAGGCGATGGGTAACGGCTATGCTATTACCGCAATTATTGGGCGACGCGAAGTGATGGAAGCGGCCCAATCAACCTTCATTAGTAGTACTTTCTGGACTGAGCGCATTGGCCCTGTTGCAGCACTTAAAACTCTAGAAGTAATGCAGCGCGAAAGATCATGGGACACCATTACTTCGATAGGTAATGACGTCAAACAGCGCTGGCAAAAATTAGCTTCTGTACATGGCTTACAGATTGAGCAGTGGGGAATGCCAGCACTTGCTGGATTTACCTTTTCGGGCCCAAATGCATTGGCCTACAAGACATTTGTTACTCAGGAGATGCTCGCTAAAGGTTATTTGGCTGGTAACTGTTTTTACGCCAGCACCGAACACAAGCCCGAGATAGTGAATGGATACTTCGATACACTTGATGGTATTTTTAGGGTTATCAGCGATTGTGAGAATGGGCGTGATATAAATAGCTTGTTAAAGGGTCCCGTTTGCCACGCTGGTTTCAAGCGCCTTAACTGATTGCATGGATGTATTCATTCGCGTAGATGCTTCTTTTGAAATAGGTCAGGGTCATGTGATGCGTTGCCTGACGCTGGCTAGTTCATTAAAGGAGCAGGGGCTTACTTCTACGTTTATATGTCGAGAGCATCCTGGCAATCTATGCGATTTCATCGAAGGGCATGGATATGCAGTTAACCGTCTGCCAGCAACAAAGCTATCTTTGTCATTGGATGAAGAATCTCATCACAATTCCTGGTTAGGTGCGACATGGATTGAAGATGCGGCTCAGACCACCTCAGTCATTGCCCAGGCATCTGTTTGTCCGAAATGGCTGGTTGTTGATCACTATGCACTCGATGTCCTCTGGGAGAGTAGTCTTAGAGCCTTGACAAGGAGAATTATGGTAATCGATGACTTGGCGGATCGACCCCATGATGCTGATCTCCTTTTAGATCAGAATCTTTTCTTTAACATGGGTGAGCGCTATACGGACCTAGTAAAGGCTAATTGTACTCAGTTGCTTGGCCCAAATTATGCGTTGCTGAGACAGGAGTTTATTGATGCACGGACAAATCTTCGGTTGCGGGATGGTTTAATTAGACGTATTCTAATTTTCTTTGGGGGGAGCGATCCCACAGACGAGACCAGTAAGGCCCTCGATGCCATTGTATTTCTGAACATACCGAACGTGGTGATTGACATCGTGGTTGGCGCCACCAACCCACGCAAGGAGTCTTTGGCTAAAAGATGTGCTGGGCTGCCAAACGTATTGATACACAACCAAGTGAATTGCATGGGTGCGTTGATGGCCAATGCAGATCTCTCGCTTGGTGCGGGTGGAAGTGCAACCTGGGAAAGGTGTGCAACAGGTTTGCCCTCCCTAGTAATCTCTGTTGCGGATAATCAGGTGAGTATTGCGGAAGGGGTTGATAGGATGAAAGCACATCATTACCTTGGAACAAGCTCTAAGGTGACGGCTAGGATGTTGGCAGCGGCTATAATTGATTTACAAAAAACCCCCGTAGCCCTACAAGAAATGTCGAAAGCGGCGCTTACCTTGGTTGACGGTTATGGTGTTAGGCGTGTTGCGGCTTCGCTAAAGGACATCTCTTGAAAATCTCTATACTGTGTACGGATGTTAATCACCCCATATCCCCATCTCTGTCTCGCTGGGCTGAGCTAAATAGATTCGTCCATGAGGTGGAAGTGGTGTCTTGCAGCAACATGCTTGTTGGTGGCGATATTCTTTTTCTGATCTCATGTAATGAGCCTATTTGCAAGGAGTTGCGCGCTCTTTTCAGGGTAACTCTGGTCATTCATGCTAGCGACCTCCCATTAGGTCGAGGTTGGTCTCCTCATATTTGGCAAGTGCTTGAGAAAAAAAGGCTCATAAAAGTAACTCTTTTAGAGGCGGCAGATATAGTTGATTCTGGTTCTATATGGACGCAGATCGATTTAATACTCGAAGAGCATGAGACCTTATTGGAGATCAATGCCAAGCTATTTGAGGTGGAAATTTCTCTAATGGACTTCGCCATCCTTCATCTTGAGGTTGTTCAGCCACAACCTCAAGATGGACGAACGCCAACTTATTACCGTAAGCGAACCGCAGCTGATAGTCGGATCGATCCTCAGTTGTCTATTGCCGATCAGTTTGATCTCTTGCGCGTAGCCGATCCAGAACGGTTCCCCGCTTTTTTTGAACTCCACGGACACCGCTATCTCATTCACATACACAAGGATAAGACTTATGCAGACAAGTGACTTTTTGAAGATTGGAGGTCGGAAGATAGGCAGGAATTACTCTCCATTTATCATTGCTGAGATGTCGGGAAATCATAATCAGTCGCTCGAGCGAGCGCTTGAGATTGTTGAGGTTGCTGCAAAGACAGGAGCACACGCCCTGAAAATACAGACTTACACGCCAGATACTATGACGTTAGATCTTGATAAACGGGAATTCCACATCAGTGACCCTAATAGCTTATGGACTGGCACTTCTCTCTACAATTTATATAGTGAAGCCTACACACCTTGGGAGTGGCATAAGCCAATTTTTGATAGAGCATGCGAGTTGGGGATTTTCGTATTTAGCACGCCGTTTGATGACACGGCGGTCGATTTTCTCGAAAGTTTGAATGTTCCATGCTATAAAATTGCTTCATTCGAAAATACTGATTTGCCTCTGATTTGCCGGGTAGCTGCGACTGGCAAACCATTAATCATTTCGACCGGCATGGCTACAGTTGCTGAGTTGGATGAAGCAGTTCGTGCTGCGCGTGGGGCTGGCTGTAAAGACCTTATTTTGCTGAAGTGTACAAGCGCCTACCCTGCCACGGCAGCACATGCAAATATTCTTACAATCCCACATATGCGGGAATTATTTGGCTGTGAAGTTGGCTTGTCTGATCATACAGCTGGTACGGGGGTGTCTATTGCTAGTGTTGCATTAGGGGCAACCGTCATTGAAAAGCATTTCACTCTGAATCGTGCTGATGGCGGGGTGGATAGCAGCTTTTCGATGGAGCCTTCAGAGATGGAGCAACTGGTTGTAGAAGTCGAGCGAGCTTGGCAGGCATTGGGGCATGTTAGTTACGGAATAACCGAGACAGAGAAAGCTTCTATGATATTTAAGCGTTCTATCTATATTACGCAGGATTTAAACGCTGGCGATGTTCTTACACGTGAGAATCTTCGTTGTGTACGTCCAGGCTTAGGTTTGCCTCCCAAGTACCATGCCATATTACTTGGGCGTAGAGTGAAGAAGGATATTGAAAAAGGCACGCCTATGAGCTGGGACTTGGTAGGCTAAAAAAGCAGAGTTACTTTTGCGTCCCTTTATTTCTCTGCCTCTTCCGATATGGAGTTCTCATTTTTGCTTGTTTATTAAACTAATGAAGAACCTCTTAAAATTTTTTCCAATCCTCCTTAACTCAAATGCTAAAACTCTGATTGTGCGAGTGTGTAGGACAAACAGCATATGACTCTTTTACTTGTCACCACTGCTGATGAGCGGACTTGGAAATCCGATTGTTCTATTATGTTTCTCGGAGAATGGTGTCGTCGTTATGATCGCAGGGAAATTTGGCAAGGTCTCAATGCCTCTGTAGCCGAACCCTTTGGCATATCTCCTGCAGATAGGGATCGAAATCTTGCTTATGTCGAGGTATTGACGCAACAGCTGTTAACAGAGTTGGTTGACTTGCTTAATGAGTTTCATGGCACCAATCACACTAGGCGGTACTGGCAAATAGTATTAGGGCATTGGCTTCAACGTTATGTTAAGGTTGTTTTTAATCGGTACTTTAACCTTGAGCAGGTGTTAGAAAGCTGTGGACCATTTGAAACAAACTTATTTGATGACTCTAATTACAGTCTGGCAACGAGTGACTCACTAGAATTTATTTGGGCCTGCGGTAATGATGAGTGGAACCATGTCTTGTATGGAAAAATACTTAAATTTCTCGGCGGAGTCAAAATACATAGGATTCCCAGCCCCATCAGTGACATAGGTGGCTTTAAGCAGGTCAATGCTTCTGGCCCATCGTATAGATTGTTTAAGCAACTAGCTCTGAATGTGCTTAATTCAATGTTATCAAGATTAAGTAAAAAAAATGATGCCATGATCATAAAAAGTTACCTTCCAATTTGGGAGGAGTTAAAGCTTCAGCTTTGCTTGGGTCAATGGCCACAATTTTGGATAAGTCCTTTCGTCAAGACTTCAATACCAGATGTACTGGCTCGTCAGTCATTTGAACTTCACTCTGGTAACTCAATAGGATTTGAGCAATTTATCCGCACTGAAATCAGTTCGATGATTCCGACTTGCTTCATAGAGGGTTATGAAAATCTGGAACGTCAGGCTAACACTTTGCCTTGGCCCTCAAAACCTCGTCATATATTTACCTCCAACTGCTTTGATACCGATGAAGTATTCAAGGTCTGGGCGGGCATGAAGGTGGAGCAAGGTGTGCCTTACTTTACGGGTCAGCACGGAAATAACTACGGAACGCATGTCAATTATGGAAATGCAAGTTGGCCTGAGAGATCAGGCTCTGATAGGTTTATTACATGGGGTGATTGGGTGGGCGACCAATTGGGTAATTCCCCCGCTTTTCTGTTTAAAACGGCGGGAGTCAAGCCTAAACAGTTTGATCCTGAAGGCGGTATCTTGTTGGTAGAGAATGTATTGGAACATCGAATTCAAGTTGACGATATTCATCATAAGTATCGCCTTTATCAGGAGGCTCAATTTCGGTTTATAGAATGTCTTCCAGAGCACCTTTATTCTTCTCTTACGGTTCGACTCCATACAGTATTTAAATCTAGTGGTTGGTGTGATGATCAGCGCTGGAGGGATGCAGGTCTAAGTGCTATGCTGGAATACGGTGATGTCGCTATCGATGAATTAATCAAGCAGAGCCGTTTGGTTATTCACTCTTACGATTCAACTGGCGTTTTAGAAAATTTTTCCCTCAATATCCCGACACTGTGTTTTTGGTCGGGTGGACTTGACCATGTGCTTCCTACGATGCTGCCTTATTATGAATTATTAAGGGACGCAAGTATTCTAATTGAATGTCCTATAAAGGCAGCCCAATTTGTTGTTGATCATTGGGGAGACATAGATGGGTGGTGGAATGGCTCTATCGTCCAAAATGCCAGACGCACTTTTTGCCAGCAATTTGCGAGGAGTGCTAAGGCTCCGGCAAAAACACTTAGCTGTTTATTGAGTCAGTTGGAGGTTGAGCATGAGAGGAAGTTGGTTATGAGCAGGACTCTCTGAGGATCATCTTAGCTCTTGTCAATCATTGCAAATTTAGCGATTGACTTAAGATTGCCTTGTTATAAGAAACGAAGACAGATAACGCTCAAAGTGACTTAGTTTCATGCATAAATTCAACTATATTGTTGGTTAAATTCTAAGTATACTTAATCTCGAGTTTTGCACGTTTGTTTATTTCACATTTTCCGAGGTGTAGCAAATGGAATCGAGTATAAAGGCTGAATTTAAAACCATTAATGAAACTTATGTCAAACAATTTTGGCAAGAGGGCGCACTACTATTTCCTAACGTGTTTTCGCCGGAGGAGGTGATGAATTGGCGGCAGGAGATTGAAGCTGCCCTGCCTACCTGGCAATCTACCAACTTGATATTAGCCGCTCCAATGGGCGGCAGTATAAAAACAGATTTACTAGCAAATGCTTTGCTCTCTAAGTTGTTAATGGAGCCTCGTATTATTACCATTGCACATGCTATTTTGGGTGCTGAACCAATTTATTTTGGCGATAGCACATTTGTCTATGGGCCTGGTAGACCTAGCTGGCATCGTGATAATCGTGTTAGTGATCGTAGTTGTTTTCAAGGGCTAGATTGGCAAGGGCAATATCCATTGATTCGGTTCGGGCTTTATCTCCAAGATCACAAGCAGCATAGCGGAGGTTTGGGTGTGCGTTTACATTCACATTTGCCGGTGACGAAAAAAGGTTCTTTAGTTAATTTAAAATTCTTACCGCGCCGTGTTCGTAGTTTTCTTGCGCATCACACCGGCAAGGCTGTTCATATGGACAGCAGCCCTGGTGATTTAGTTATATGGAATTTACGTACCTTACATAGCGCAGATTCTGTACGGTTAAGATGGTTTCCAAAACTACGTTTAGCTCCTTTCATAGAAAACCGGTTGCCACCTTGGGCTAAAGTTGCTGGAGATGGAACGCGTATGGCCTGCTTTATGACTTTTGCGGCCCCATCCCCCCACTTAGATCATTATTTAAACTATTTACTAACGCGAGATTATATGCAGGACATTTGGAAACATTCTGTATGGGATGAAAAAACCTTGGGGCAAGCGCGTGCTGCGGGTGTGCAAGTCATCAACGAAAAAATAGCGGATTTAATGTTAACTTCTTCTGGCGGTAATAAATGATGTAAAGGAATTTTGGTCTTAATAGTACATTTTTTAAGACTGTTTTTCATTTAAAATGTATGAAATATTTTAGGGGTAATCAGCGCGAATATTCAGCCTATCCGCGCAGGTTTTTTAGCTGCTGTGCTCTTTTACTGTGCTGTGAGGGTCTACACAGGTTAAGCTGCTGTCAACTTATTATTTAATGCAATCCATGCTTTAGTAATGCGAGCTTGCCTCACTATTTTTACCATGCCTGTAAGTCGTACCGCCAAACTTCTTTACAACTTAGATTGAGTATAGTAATTACCTTTTTATGCTGATCATGCACGTAGATTCAAATACTAAGTGCAACACGGTTTAAGGACTGCATAAA
>Ga0114980_10003251_pt1 | contig 11192 bp, 10 predicted proteins | sample S_140806_EF_Meta_FD_87018 | JGI IMG/M metagenome (GOLD analysis project Ga0114980, IMG submission 87018) | Freshwater microbial communities from Lake Simoncouche, Canada to study carbon cycling - S_140806_EF_MetaG | ecosystem: Environmental > Aquatic > Freshwater > Lake | place: Lake...
ACAGTATAAACTTTTTAAATATTGTTCTTAAATTTTATTTAATTATTAAAAACTATTTGGTTAACGAAAGCCTTAAAGATCTTCAAATCATTAATAGTTAGATAAACTTAAATAGTGTTAAAAATTTTAGAAGCAGATTTATTAATAAACTAATTATGCTTTATAATTTTTTATAATAATTATTTAACTAAATTTTGCTTAAATCTTTAATTTCATAATCGTTAAGAATGATATTTGATATTTTTTTTATATTACCTTTCAAATATCTCTTGAAATTGTAAGCAGCAATACCTCCCGTCTCTATTAAAACAGTATTCTTCTCATATTTAAGAATATCTTCAGAGTTATTGCTGATTAATTTTAAGCCATTACTTGTATATTTGTAAAAATTTTTTTCATTTTCAACCACTGTTGAAATAACTTTATCAAGTTTATGAAGCACTAATTTACTTATTGCTTGCTCTATATAATGACTCTTATCAAAAGCAAATTGAGGAAGAATGATTACTAGTATATCAATTTTTTTTATTTCTTTTAGAGCTTCTAATAAGCCTTCCTTAAAATTAGAGTTTAATTTTGATTGTTCATAATTTCTTTGATGATATTGAATTTTATTTCTGTATTTTTTTTTAATTTTTTTTAATAATAAATTATCCGGTGAAGTTAGGATAATTTTATTTATATTTTTTACTTTTAACGATTCATCAATGCTACTGAAGATAAAAGGCTTGTTTTGATGAAGTTTAAAAATTTTTAACTTATCAATTTTTGGCCCTCTTACTGGTATAATAATTACAATTTTTAGATTTTTTAAATTATTTTTTGCAAAATTATATAATATTTTTGATCTTGTTTTATGTAGTTTTTTTATTTTTTTTGTTAAATTATTATTATGTTTCCTATAAAAGAATAAAGGAAGACTTACGTGTGCAAAATCGAAACTTTGTATAATTTTATACCATAAATCGTACCCATCTTGTCTGCTATATTTTTCGTCATAAAGATTGACAGAGAATAATGTTGATTTTCTGATTAAACAACAAGCGGCAAGAATAGGTCTATCCTTTAAGTTGCTTTTACTTCTAATAGACATCTGTTTTTGTAGACTTATGATATTCCCGCCTTTATCGATTTCATAAAAGTCAGAATATACAACTGCAATATTTTTATTCTTTTTTATTTTTTTATATAATTCAATAATACAATTTTTATGTAAAATATCGTCCGCATCCAATCTAAGAACAAATTCACCAATCGAAGCTCTAATGGCGATATTCGATGATTTTATTAAACCAATTTTTTTAGAATTATAAAGAACTCTTATATTATTTTTTTTCTCATATTTGGAAATAATTTTTTCAGAATTATCGCTTGATTTGTCATCTACTATAATTATGTCAATTCTTTTGTATTTTTGATTAATAACGCTGCGGATTGCTTCTTCAATATATTTTCCGTAATTATGATTGATTATGTATACTGTTATTATAGGATAATTACTCATTATGTATAATTACATAAAAAAAAAAATTAAATCAAAGAATTTTAATGTAGGCATTGTAGGTCTTGGTTATGTGGGTTTGCCTTTGGCAATTAGATATATAAGAAGCAACATCTCAGTATATGGAGTTGATAAAGATTCCTCAAAAGTTAAAAGTTTAAGAAACGGCAATAATTATATTCAATCAATATCGACAAATTATTTTAAGAAACATCCCAACAGAGTATCGTCGGATTATAAAATATTAAAAAATTGTGATGTGATATTTATTTGCCTTCCAACTCCTCTAAAAAATAAAAAGCCAGATTTAAGTTATATAATAAACTGTGGAAAAAATTTAAAGTCAATTATTTCAATGGGGCAGGTAATTATTCTAGAAAGTACGGTATATCCAGGTGTTACTAGAAATTTTATCAAACTATTTATAAATAGTAAATTAATAGCTGGGAAAGATATTTTTATTGGATACTCACCAGAAAGAGAAAATCCAGGAGAAAAAAATTTTTCATACAAAACAACACCAAAAGTAATTTCTGGTCTTACTAATAATTGCATTAATATTGTTGATTTAGTTTATAAACCGATAGTTGGCTCTAGGCATAAAGCCGAGACACTGGAAGTTGCTGAGTCAAGCAAACTTTTAGAAAACCTTTATAGAGCTGTTAATATTGCATTAGTAAATGAATTTAAGATTATTTGTGACAAACTGAATATCAATGTTTTTGACGTCATCAAAAGCGCCGCTACTAAAAATTTTGGGTTTCAGAAATTTTTACCGGGACCGGGCTGGGGAGGTCATTGCATTCCTATTGACCCGTTTTATTTATCATGGATATCAAAAAAGAATGGATATAATCCTATTTTTATTAAAAATGCAGGAAGAATTAATCACGGAATGCCTTTCTGGGTGTTGCAAAAAGTTTTTAAATATTTTTCCAATCAGAATTTAAATAGACTAAAAATTTTACTTTTAGGGTTGTCTTACAAAAAAAATGTAGATGATGATAGGGAATCTCCAACTTTTGAGTTTATCAAGATTCTTCAAAAAAAGAAAATAATGTATGATTATTCAGATCCTTTCTTTGACTCCATAAAAATAGGTAGAAATTTTAATAAGAAACTTAATTCTATTTTATTAATTAAGAAAAATTTAAAGCAATATGATTGTGTAATATTAATTACCGATCATGATAAGTTTGATTATAAGTATATTGCAAGAAATTCAAAAATTATTTTCGATACAAGAGGAGTTTATAGAAATTTCAAAGAAAAAAATATTATATTTTGTTAATTTTTGACAAAATTTTTTTTGTTTGCTCAGTAAAACAGTAATTATTTTTTTTAAAAATACTTTTAATTTTTTTTAGATCTCTAATATTGTCAACGCTATAATTTTGACGTTTAATACTTGCGTATTCTTTATCAAAATAATTAAAAAATTTATATTTCTTATTATTATTGTAAAAATAATTCAGAATATGTTCTTTTTCGGAAGGTTTTAATTGTTTTTTTTTTATTTGATAAAAAATTTTAGATTTAACAATTTCGCAAGCTATACCTTTCGGACATGATTTTATATATTGATTGGTAACTATATCGTATTTATTAGTATTAAAAATTTTTAACATTCGTTTCATAAGTAAATAATCAAATATTGGCCTATCACCACAAACTCTGACAAAGCCTGTGAGATTAAATTTTTTGCAACATTTTAAAGTTCTTTCAAAAACATTGTTTAATGATCCCCTATAGTAATTAATATTTTTTGATTTACAGAATGCAATAATTGTATTGTCAGATTTTTTATTAGATGTGTTAACAATAATTAAATTTTTATTAAAAACTTTATTAATTCTTTTATAAATAATTTCGAGTATTGTTTTTTTTTTAATTTGTTTCATGACTTTTCCAGGAAGTCTTTTTGACGACATTCTAACAAAAATCAAAACTGCAATTTTATTTTTCATCTTAATTGGTTACTTTATTTATCTTTATGTATATATATATTAATAAAAAAATAAATGTGTGGCATTGCTGGTTATTTAGGAAACAAAGAAATTAGTTCATCTAAGATTCTCGAATTAGAATCTTTAATGCATAATAGGGGTCCAGATTCTTTCCGTTTTTTTAAGATTAAAATAAAAAAAAAAACTCTATATTTATTTCATAGTCGTCTAAAAATTATTGATTTATCTAATAAAGCAAACCAGCCATTTCTGTATAAAGGCTATATATTAATATTTAATGGAGAAATTTATAATTACAAAGAGATTAAAGAGAAATTAATTTTAAAAGGCTATAAATTTTATACCAAGTCTGACACTGAAGTTCTTCTTTATTCTTATATTGAATTCGGAAAAGAATGTGTAGAGTATTTTGATGGAATGTGGTCATTTGCTATTTGGGACCCAAAAAAAAAATCTCTTTTTATATGTCGTGATAGATTTGGTGAGAAACCACTTTTTTTTTTTAGAAATAATCAAGAGTTATATTTTGGTTCCGAAGTTAAATATATACAGAATTTATTAAATTTAAATTGTTCTGTTAATCAAAACTTAATAAAAAAAAATCTAGTTTTCGGATATAAAAGTATTCATAAAAATAATGAAACTTATTTTAACAATATATATTCTTTAGAAAGCTCTTCGTTTATTGATACTAATTTAAATAATAATTTTCAAATTAAAAAATATTGGAAACCTCAATTTAGACCTAAATTTTTTTCTAGTCTAAATGAGATTAAGGAAAAAGTATATTTTATTCTAAAGAAGAGCTTAAGTGACCGCTTGAATTCAGATGTCCCGATAGCTTTATCTCTTAGCGGTGGAATCGATTCATCAGTTCTAATTGGTTTGTTAAAAAAATCTCTGCATTGCAAAGATTTAACAAGCTTTTCTTTGATTGATAAGGGGGAGTATAATGAAAAAGATTTAATTAACAAAACAGAGAAATTTTTAAAAATTCAAAATAACTTCTTGAAAATCGATTATAAAAATTTTTTTAAAAATTTAACTTCTGTAATTAAATATCAGAATCAACCTATATCCACGATAACTTATTTTGCTCAGAATTCTTTGATGAAACATATTTCAGAATTAGGTTTCAAAGTGGTATTGTCCGGAACGGGAGCCGACGAATTATTCACTGGATATTATGATCATTACCCTCAATTTTTGAGTCAATTAAAAAATAAAAAATATTTGCAGGTTTCCTTGCAGGAATGGAAAAAAGGTATATTGCCATTTTTAAAAAATAATGAACTTAAAAATCCGCTTAAATATATAAACAATCCCAATGATAGGGAAACGATCTATGATCATTGGAGGCAAAATTATAAATTTGCTAGATTTAAAATAAATCATAAGTTTGAAGAACATTTTTTTTGTAGAGATCTTTTAAGAAATAGAATGCTGAATGAACTTTTTTATGAAATTACACCACCAGCATTGAGACATGAAGACTTAAATTGCATGCAGTATTCAATAGAGAATCGATCACCATATCTTAATAAAAATCTCTTAGAGCTTATGTATTCTGTGCCCTCAGAACACTTAATTAAAGATGGATTTTTAAAATATATATTAAGAAGCACCTTTGTTGATGAAATTCATAAGGATGTATATAACAATAAACAAAAACAAGGTTTTAATGCGTCATTAGACATTTATCTTAAAAATGAGAATAAAAAAAATATAAGAGATTTTTTTTTAGGAGATAAAACAATGCGCGATTATGTAGATATGAAATTAGTTTTTAATTCGTTAAATAATAAAAATAATTCATCTTATACAAAAAAATTTATTTTTAATGTTATTAATATAAAAATTTTTTTAGAAAATTCTTATAAAACAATATGAAAAACGTTAGATTAGATCATTTTTATTTATTTTCAAAGATTTTCATAAGTAATATAATTGGAATATCTCGATTAGCAGTTACAGATATTCCAAATATGTTAAAAACATCAAATAAGTATAAAATTTTTGCATCTATTAGAAGAAAGATATGAAAATTTTGATAACTGGTTCAGCTGGATTTATCGGGTATCACACTGCTAAAAAATTCATTAATCACAAAACCCACGTAGTTTTTGGAGTAGACTCATTAAATAATTATTATAATAAAAATTTAAAAATTGATCGTATAAACTCTTTGCAAAAATTAAATAAGAACAAAAATTTTTTTTTTAAGAAATTAAATTTATGCAAATACAAGGAACTCGATAAATTTTTTAGGAAAAATAAAATAGATATTGTGATAAATTTAGCAGCTCAAGCTGGTGTTCGTTATTCTTTAGTAAATCCAAAATCTTATTTTAAAAATAATTTAGAGGGGTTTTTCAATTTATTAGAACTGAGTAATAAATATAAAATTAAACATTTGATTTCAGCAAGCACTAGCAGTGTTTATGGCGCAAGTAAGTCTTTACCATTCAGGACAATTTCTCCGGCAGACCACCCAATTCAATTTTATGCAGCAACAAAAAGATCAAATGAAATAATGGCTCATTCATACAGCGCTATACATAAATTACCCATAACAATTCTGAGATTTTTTACAGTTTATGGACCTTGGGGTAGGCCTGATATGTCTTTATTTTTGTTTGTTAAAAATATGCTAGCAGGAAAATATATTAATGTTTTTAACCACGGCAATCATAGCAGAGATTTTACGTATATAGATGATATTGTAGATGGAATATTTAAAGCAGTAAAAAAAATTCCAACAAAGAAAAATAATTGGAATTATAAAAATCCTGACCTATCATCCGGCGACTGTCCATTCAAAATATTAAATTTAGGAAAACAAAATAAAGTTCCCTTAATGAAATTTATAATCGCTATAGAAAAAAACTTAGGAATAAAAGCTAAAATAAAATTTTTAAATTTACAAAAAGGAGATGTTAAGGAAACGTTAGCTGATATTAGTGACACAAAAAAATATATTAATTATAAACCTACGGTAAGTGTATCCCAGGGTATAAAAAAGTTTATTGAGTGGTACAGAAATTATTATAAAGTTTAGTCATCTCAATTTATTATTAATTAAAAATCTTAAAAAAAAATAAAAACAAAATTCAAAAATCAATAAAATTGTATTAAAAATATTAAGTTTTATTAAAAAAAATAAAGTATTATATTCTAGCACATAGTTGATTTATGATTAAACATTTTCTTAAACATGCTCGTTTTTTGCTTAAATCTTTTTTCTTAGATAAAAATGAAACTTTTTTTATTAATTCTTGCTCTAAAACAAACGGTAATTTTAAAAAAAATCCTAGAAAGAAAAAATTTATATTAATTCAAACACCATCAGAATATTACTATTTAGCTTATTATAAAACACTACTTTCTGAAGATTTTTTTTCATCTTATCACCCGATAGGTTTGTGGCCCTATTTTCAGAGACCTGTTCGAAGGAGATATTTTGCACTAGAGTTTTTACATGAAGTTTATAATAGATTATTTGACACCATCATTTTCTATAAATGGAAAAAACTTTATAAAGCAATAGGCATACAAACTTTTGAAAAAATAAATATTCCTTTATTTGCTAAGAGAAAGTTTCAAATAAATAAGTTTAAACATTTTCTTAATAAAAAAAATTTTTTTAATTTTAATATTAAGGGAATTAATATTGGAGATATCTTATATGATACTTATTTAAGATTTAGAGTGCAGCCCACATTATTAATGAAAGATTATTTTTTACACAAATTAATAATTTGTTCAAATTTAATTCTTTTGAAATTAAATAAGTTGTATAAAAAATATCAATTTAAAATTTTTTTTACAAGCTTTACAACGTATATTCACCATGGTTTACCAGTTAGATTTTTTTTAAAAAAAAAAGTGAAAGTATTTTCGGGGCAAAATACGAGTCAGTACAATAAAAAAATATCAAAAAATGACACAAGACATTCTGAGGATTTCTCCCAATACAAAAATAAAAAAGATATAATTAAAAAAAATAAAAAATTTTTGCATTTTTCTCAGCTAGATTTAAATTATAGGTTTTCAAAAATTGTTAAAAAATCATATTTTTCATACATGGGAACAGATCCATATAATTTAAAAAAAAATTCAAATTTAAATTTAAAAATACTTGATAAAATAGATGGAGTTATGTTTCTTCAGGATTTTTATGACAGTCCTCATTGTTGGGGAAAGTTAGCTTTTGATGATTTCTACATTTGGACACTTTATACTCTCAACATCATTAAAAAGTATAAATTGAAAATAGCAATCAAACCACATCCAAATAGTTGGCATAATTCCGTAGATAGTATTATTATTTACGAAAGATTAAAAAAAAAATATCCCGATATAATTTGGCTTGATAAAAACTTTCCAAATAAAATTATTTTTAAAAAGATTAAGTTTGGAATATCTGGTAACGGCACAGTTTTATTTGAGCTAGCTTATCACGGAATAAAAGCATTATCTTGCGGTGTATATCCTGGCATTGATTTTAATTTTACAATACATGCAGATAATAAGTATCAATATAGATATAATTTGCTCAATGTGAAAAAAATTAAAAAACCAAATTACACAAAAAAAGATTTATTAATCTATAATTACCTTTATTATCATTATAATATGGATTCTTATGAAAACACTGCAAGAAATATAGATTTAAAATCTATTGATTTCAGCACAAGTAAAGGACTGGAAGAATTCGTTGGGAAATATGAAAACTATATTCAGAAAGATATATAAAACTATAAATTATTTTTTTGACTTTTTCTTTTTTTTAAATGATTTATTTTTTTTTAAATTAATAAAAAGAAGGAATTCACCGAGATCATATAGTTGTATGCTTCGTCTTTTTTATTTAACAGGAGGAATATCTAATGATATAATAAATTTTTTTGTATCAAAAAAGCCTTTTACTAATTCTTGCAATGAAGGTTTGATGTCAAAATATGATACAAAAACTTTGTTTGAATATCAAGAAATTTTAAAAAATAATGGTTATATTATTTTAAATAATATTTTGACAATCGATCAAGTTGATAGCCTGGTTAAAGATTTTAAAGAAATTGAAGGATTCTATACAAGTGATAAAGAGCTAAAATCAAAAAAACAAAGAATAGATATAAAATATCCGAAATCTGTTAAATTTTACTATTCATCTCAAGATATAATAAATAATAAATTATTCCAAAAAATTTTATTTGATGCTTCATTTATAAGTTTTGCTCAATCATATCTCAAATCATATCCTATAATAGACAACATATCATCTTGGTGGAGCTTTCCAACAACTGGTCCTGATAAAAAAGCCGCTCAGTGGTGGCATTTTGATCTTGAAAGACCCAAATGGTTAAAGTTTTTTTTCTTTCTAACAGACTGTGAATCCCACAATGGAGCCCATTGTTTTGTAAAAGGATCTCATAAAAACAATGGCATAAATTGGTCATTAAGAAAAAAAGGATATGAAAGATTGTCCGATGAGGAAATTAATAAACTGTACTTAAATCAGGATATAGTCGAAATTGTAGCAAAAAAAGGATCATTACTGATTGAAGATACTCGTGGTCTACACAAGGGTAAAAACTTAATTAAAGATCATAGATTTCTGATTCAAGTTCAGTACGCCTCAAGTGCCTTTGGGGGCGCAATTGGTGATTTTCAACTTCCCCAATCTATAAGTCAAGAGTTGATGGATGTAAAAAATAAATTTAACCACACCTTTTCTTTATTTAAGTGATAAAATGAATTTTTTTTCAATAATATTAAATCAATTAAAAAAGTTTTTTTTTTTAATTAAAAGTAGTCATAACAAAATTAAGTTTGATCTAAAATTGTATTATGAAGGTCAAATTTCTTTGGGAACAAATATTTCTATAGAGAGAGGGTGTGTTATTCGTGTGCAAGAAAAATCTTCACTGTTTGTCGGTAATTATGTTTTTATCGGAAAAGACTCAGAAATAAACTCATATAAGCATATATTAATAGGAGAAAAAACCTCCATACAATCCAGAGCAAATATTTTTGGAGATGTAAAAATCTTAAGTAATTGTGTAATTGGACCAAATTTATATGTTTCTTCTTTTTCTCATAAATTTGCAAAGAATTCATCACAATTAATTATTGATCAAGATGAAATACCAAGTATTTCAAAAGAAGTTGTAATTAATGAAGATTGTTTTATTGGTATTAATGTTTTTATTAAGCCCGGTATTAATATTGGGAGAGGGTGTGTTATTGGCGCAAATACAAATGTTGTAACGAATCTAGAACCCTATTCAGTTGTAGTCGGCAACCCTTCAAAATTGTTAAAAAAACGTTTTGAATTTTTGGCTAAGGATGAAATTTATTCTGACGATTCTTCTTATTTTCCTTATTTCTACAGAGGATTTAAAAAAGCTATTAGTACTGGCAAACTTTACGTAAATGAAACTTTTTTTTGTATAGCTTTAAATCTTTATCAAAAGAAAGAAATAACATTAGAGATAACCTCCAATTCTTTCACTACTTTAACATTATTAAATGAAAGTAATAAAAAAAATATTCATCCTGGAAATTCAGTTATAAAATTTGAAATTAAAGAACAAAGAAATAATTTTTTAGAATTTGAGCTTAAGGCTTATTCAAAAGAACTGTCATTTGAAATAAAAAGTGTAAGATCAATATAGAAAAATTAGTTTGTAAAATTAATTATTTCTTTCTTTCTTTCTTTCTTTCTTTCTTTCTTTCTTTCTTTATATAATTTTTTTTGCAACGATAGTATCTAAATAGATATTGTTTTGATAATTTTTTATATTTTTGTTATTTAAGTGCCGCCATCTTCCTGGTATTACTTCAATAATTTTTAATTTATTTTTCTCATATGCCTTATTTAAATAATCTATTTTGTATGCAGTATTTAGTAATGGATTAGTATTATGATAAGTCATAAAAGGTCCAAAATCGTATTTAAGATTTCGATCAGCCATTCCCATTTTCATTAAATATAAACTTTCTGGATCAATGACATTACATGTATTTAAAGAAACACCATTTTCATTAAGATGCTCGAAAGTAAATTTTAGAATATTATCAAGAGCTTGAGGGGTGACATGCGTAATAAGACTGTTAGACCATTGAATGTCTGCTTTAAATAAAAAAGGTAACTGATAGTTACCCTCTTTTCCATCGCTAATTTCTTGCGTACTCATGTAATTTGGCGCTCTTAGCTTATGTTTATTAAAATCTCCAACATAATCAACTTTTAAATTAGATACTTTGTGATGTATAAAAATTATTTCCTTATATTCTTCAAAATTTTTTTTATTATAGTTTATGCTGTCTTCTCTAGTATCAAGACCAACATAGTAAACATCATCGTTTAATTTTTTTTTTAACCAAAATTCTCTATATATTATTGATGCCAGACACATTGGGCCAAAGCCGCACCCAAGATCTAAGATTTTTGGAAAATCATTGGTTATTTTTATTTTTTTTAAAGCAAGTGGTAAAATATTATTTAAGTATGGGTTTATAAATTCTTTTTTATAATTACCAAATAAATTTTGTGAAGTATTATAATTTACTTTTTTTCTAGGTAAGTGCTTGTTAATTAGATTGTTTATTATTATCTTATCTTCTGATAGTTTAAAATAATTGAAAATTTTTTTTAAATAATTAAGCATAATAATTTTATTTTATTTTCAAGTAAATAAATTTTAAATAAATTTAAATAC
>Ga0114980_10003252_pt1 | contig 11189 bp, 27 predicted proteins | sample S_140806_EF_Meta_FD_87018 | JGI IMG/M metagenome (GOLD analysis project Ga0114980, IMG submission 87018) | Freshwater microbial communities from Lake Simoncouche, Canada to study carbon cycling - S_140806_EF_MetaG | ecosystem: Environmental > Aquatic > Freshwater > Lake | place: Lake...
AGCAACGGCATGGTGTCGTGGTCGTCGGCATGGAACCCTTCCGCCCGACCTGGGTCTGTCGCGCTGTACCCGACGATCCTGCTCATCGATCCGTCTGGAAATATGTAGCGGATTTCTCCAGAGGTGACTTCCCAATTTCCGCCTACGCGCGCAATGTGTTTGCGCAGGCTAGGCCACAATTGTTTCTCGACTTGTCGCCATACGCCTGCGGTTGTCGTAGCAATGCTTCCCTTAAAACAGAACGCATGCCAAATTAAAATTGACGCGATGACTGTGCTTGTCTTGCCAGATCCGTTCGCTGCTTTGAGTGCAACTCGGCAATCTTTGTCTTGCAGATCACGCAAAACCTTTCTCTGCCAATCATATAACTCAAGTCCAAGGACGTGTTTTGCAAATCCTGCTGGTGATTGGATTTCTGCTAAAATCTCCTCTGGCGTGCGTTTGGGAGGCTTAGTTGTTTTGCCCACTATAGACCTCTTTTTATTTTGTGTCGCAAATACTTGGGGGGGTTACCGATTTTAAATTTGGGGAGGGGGGACCCCCAGGGGGCGTCGTGGTATCTAGGGCCTGCGCTTTCCTAGGCGAGCGTCTTCTCATCGGAACATGGCGCCTGCGCTTTGGCGCGCTTGCCTGCTCGACCTGGACGACCTGGGCGGAAGTTTCCTGGGAGGGCTTTTCGTTTGTCGCACAATAATTCTTGTCTCGAATTGTTAGGTTGGGAAGTTCCAATTTATCTACTTGCGCATCAATCACTTGTGCAGGCTTTTCTTTTTTCGACAAGGAACCTGCTAAAATCTGCGCTAGTCCTGCGCTTAACCCATGCTCGACATTTCCCTGGACCGCGATCCTGGCGCTGGGCTGGGCGTAGGAATAAATGCGCTCCAGGCACCAAGCTTTGGCCTGCCAGGATTTTTGCCCTGCCAGCTCGACATCGCGAAGGAGGGCAAGCTCATGCTTTTTTCTGGCAGTCTCGACCCTGCGCGCAAAGTCTGTCTTCCTGGCGCACCAGGATTTGATTGTGCTAGGTGAAAGGCCAACCAGGGCGCCCGCCTTTTCCAGGGTGAATCCACTACGGCAAGCATCGATTATTTCCTGGGCAATCTGATCGTTATAAAGGGAGGGCTTTCCATTCTTCCCCTTGTCTTGAGCCAGGGATTCTTCCCCTGGGGCGTCAGCAGGCATCGATTCCATGCCCATATTCTACCATGAAAATATTTTAAAAAAACATGTTGACTACTCAACGAGGTTGCGTATGTTAAGAGGATGAGCAACACCAATACACAAACCGAAGCGAGCGCGGTCAAAGTCACTCGCACCTATGCTGAGCGCAAAAACGCGATTCTCTCGAATCCATGCACGCACAATGTCTTGAAAGATATCGTGCGTAAGCTTGACGATTCAGACATCATGGATGCATTGCACAACCTGGAGTGCGCAACAAAACTTTTCCAGCAGAGACTCGAAGAAATTAAGCAGGGGATTTATTAATATGAATAACCTACCTCAAATCATCGGACTAGTTTTTTTCGCTGGCGTCGCCTTTGGCGTCCTGGCGGGAAGGATTAAATAACATGACAACGAAGTTTTATTTTACTGCTGATGGAAGTTTCGGTCCCCTGGAAAATGATTCTATTGTGGATGTCAAAAACTTCACAAAAACAGATTGGGAAAGAATCGAACAATGTTGCGATTCCCAGCGCCAGGAGCTGGCGCAATTTATAGAAGAGAAAAGAAGGGGGGGCAAATAAATGACAAGACGAACAAAGACCTGGAGAATTGGAGCATGTTGCGCGGGCGGAGTAATTCGCGCGAAGAGTTGCGGGGACATAGTTAAATTGGAAATCCGCGACTATTACAACGACGCAATTTTAAACAACGGCGCCTTTGGAAGAATCCACGAAAGATATATTTTTGAATATCTTGCGGAGTTTACTTCTCCATATTATGCCTGGAAGGTCATTCAATGGATCAAAGAAAAAGCATGGGGGACCGCATGAACAAGGCGCCCGCAAAGATTATTGGATGGAACGACCAGGAACAAAAGTTTCATCTTACCAGGAGTAGCTCGAACGAAAAGACTGGACCGATTCCAGTCTCGACATCTCCCCAATCTACTTGCCCAGATTCTTGCCCTTTAAAAGGCGCTGGATGCTATGTCATCGGCCCGATTAAATGGCATTGGGACAAGGTAAGCAGGGGAGTCCGTGGAAGCGCCTGGGGATGCTTCCTGGATGAAATCCGCTCATTGCCAAGGGGGCAACTTTGGCGCCACAACCAGGCAGGGGATTTGCCAGGAGATAATGAGGAGATACTCCCTCAATTCCTGGCTGACCTTGTGAACGCGAACCAAGGGCGCAAGGGCTTCACCTATACCCATAAACCTGTTCTGGATTCGCAGTCTGGACCGATTGAAGAAAATAGGAAAGCGATTGCGAGCGCAAACGCGCAAGGGTTCACGATCAATTTAAGCGCGAACGGACTGAATCACGCCGACAAGCTGGCGAGCCTGGGCATTGGACCAGTCACGACCCTTTTACCATATGAGGATAAAAGGAACACGACGACTCCCAGGGGGAGGAAAGTTGTCGTTTGCCCTGCCCAGACTAGGGAGGGGACGACATGCTCAACCTGCGGACTATGTCAGCGCGCGGATCGTTCGGTCATAATTGGATTTCTTCCGCATGGTGCGCAGAAGGAAAAGGCCCTTGCGATAGCTAGGGCAAATTAAAAAACACAAACAGAAAGGAAACATGAAAACACAATACAAAAATGCGTTGGAGTGGATCAATTCACTCCCAGAAGACATACAAGAAATATGTTGGGAAAGGCTACTTGACCAACCGCAAAGAGACTTGGTCGAGCAGATTCTTGAGCTTACCAGTCCCGAAGACTGGCAGGCCCTGGTCGTCGAATCGAAGATCGATGCAAAGTTTACGACGGAGGGCAGGTCTTGTGAATAAACTTTATTTCTTTTATTTATACAATTCACAAGGGCAATTTCAGGCGCGCTTTACAACCTATAAACGCGCGCTGGCCTGGGCCATTGCAAACGGCATTGAATGGACGGCTGATATAAGAAAGGAAAGCATATGAGCCAAGCAGAGATTATATCAAAAATATATAGCGAAGTAAGAAGGGCATATGATGAAAACATAGATGCCAGGGGTGAACCAGGAAACGACATTATTTCTGGATGCCTTGGGAATGCTTTGGATCTCTTGTCATATGTCAATCTGGAGAAGTTGAAATGACCAGGAGCGAAGCGATTGAAAAGGCGCTTGGGAAGTTTCCTAAAGCGCGGAGGATTGCCGTTGAGAATGCAACCTTTGGCCAGGAAGATACAATGGCATTCAGAATGAACCTTGAAATGGATCGCGCCTTATATAATTGGAATGCGCAGACTATGGGCGCAATTCATTATGTCATGCGCAATTCACGCTCAAGAGAGGAGGTGACATCATGCAACTAGCGCAACCCTGGGTATTCGCTTGGGGCATCATTCTAGGTGCCTGCCTTGTGGGAGTTATAACCCTAATCTTTGGGGCAAAGTAAGTTTCCCCTCGTCTGCCCTTGTAGCGAAGGGCAGGAGAGGTGACGCGATAGTGGCACCTAATCAAAACACAAACGAAAGGAAGAATATGAAAAACACAAAGCAAACAAAGCAAAAAAAGAAAATCAATAAGCTTGATATTAAGAAAATCGACAAGGCATTGCGTGGGCGCCTAGAAGATAATGGCATCTCAAAGGAATGGATGAAGCGCCATCTTATCGTTATCTAATCACTATCCTTTCCAGGTTCGACCCCTGGGAGGGATTCTTATTGTCTTGACCAGGCCATAAATAAAAAGAGAATCAAAACATGAACGAAATAAGCGCAGAGATTCGAGCCTACTTTTCCGCGATGGGCAAGAAGGGCGGAAGCGTAAAGGGCGCCAGCAAGGCGCGGACCAGGGAGCAGGCACAACGCGCGGTCAATGCGCGATGGGAGCGCTATAGGGTCACCAGGCAGGCAGGAGCGCTTGGAAGCGCTGAAAGCGCTACCAGCTCTAGCGCTATAAAAATTAATTTAGAAAAGCCTTCATAAGGATAGCATAGCGAAATCCGAAAATTTGGATTTTCAATTTTCAAAATCGGTTTTCAAATTTTACTATTTTGAAAAATGTCCCATAAGGAATAGAATAGCTACTATTTACCTATAAAGCAGCAACAAGCCCTATTCCCAAGCGGACGGTCTATAATAGGCGTTTTCTTAACTACCCCGCTATCCCCTACTTGCTTCGCTTTAATCACGCGTTTAACAGGCATCCTGGAGCGATTGCGTGTGGTTTTAAAGCCTTTTTTCATATGCCTACCAATTCTTGCATGACCAGTACCTAGCAGTCATCTTGCTTGGCTTCTCTGAATCACACTTGTGCCTAGCTCTGAAGCTACGCCTGCGGTCTGGGTTACCCTTCTTGATTTTCATGTCTGGGTCTCCATACCGAATGGTCTTTGACTGACCATTCTGGCAGGCCCTAACCACGAACTTCTTATTTGCGCCTGGAGTCCTTCTTGGACTGTTACAAGGCAAGTCTTGTGTACTCATACTTCATCAACTTCCCCATCGAATATATCGCAGTCTTTTAGAGCAGCCAGGTCCTCCTGGTGCTTTGCGAAGAAAGTCGAAAGCTTGGCCATCGATAACGCTATCTCAGCCCACTCATGCTCGAAAACCTCGTATGAACAGTTGTTTTCCATGTCATCGACCAATTGCCCTAGCTGGCGAAGAACCGCATGTAGCTGGGCATTCTCGCGCTGTAGAAGGGCAATAAAGCTGTATGCCCTTTTAAGCAGATCCCTATCTCGGTGCGAAGCCACCCTTTTTCGCTTTCATCACACGATACACCCTAGGTGAGATCGTGCTTTTAGATTTAGGACGACTGGTGCCAGCCTTACGGCGAGCGTTGATATTTGCGTATAGACCTTGTTTCATTTCGCCCATTGTATCACACATCCCACCGCACCACCACGCCTTGGCAGGTATGGGCGGTGAACCACCCATGCCGTGTCATTTGTTTTCTGGTCCCGCCAGTTTGAAGTTTCACTACGGAACACCGCAGGTGAAGGGGAGGGGACGGATTAAGGAGTCCCCTTCCCCTGGTTCCTTCGTGGTTCATGGTTCTTTATATATATAGGAATGACACTAGTGTAGAAGAACCCATTTTGACACCGCGATTTGACACCTCAGAAAACCGACTGGTTGGCGGTATATAACCCATTCTCCTTCAGTATCTTGCCAGCCTGCGACATGCGTTTTACATGTCTTTTGGCGGTTGACTCCGAAACTTGGAACTTTTCCTGCACAAATCGGAACAGGTCGCACGCCGTGAACTCGCGTGAACCCATCTCTTTTAGCAGCCTTGCATCGCCTACAAGCTTCTTCTTTCCACCGCTCTGCTTCAGCTCGTCGGGGTTCAAGTTGTAGTTGACGCTGAACATAGGGTATTTCCATTGGACCACGAACGGATCGACAGGTGGGAAGTTGCGCAGGGTCATCTCGCAGGTGAACGTCTTCTCGTCCTCCTCATGCGCTGTCAATACGACCAGGCTGTCTGGATTGCGAGCGAAGACACCGCTACCGCTGAACCTATCAATGGCCTCGGCGCTGGACTTGTTGCCCTTACTGAAGTGATGGGACAGGATGACTGACAGATTGTAGCGCGTGGCGAGGTACTCGAACTCATTCATAAGGGCGCCCATATCGCCAGCGCTATTCTCATCTCGGTCGCCCATCAGCATGTAGTTTGGGTCAAGGATAATCGCCTGGTACCCGCGCCCCTCGATGTGCTTCTCGATGATCGGGCGGATCAATGTCAAGTCGGCTGCATATCCTCTGAGCGTCCACACGTCGAAGTCGTCCACCTTGCCTTGCAACTCCTTCGCTGCGATTACGTCCGCCAGTCTGGAGCGAAACGACCATTCTTGAATCTCAAAGTTAATGAACAGCACCTTGGCCTTGGTACATTTCTGCCCCCACCATGGAGTGCCAGAGTGTAACGAAAGGGCTAAGTCAATCAGACTCCAGCTCTTGAATGCTTTACTACCTCCGCCAAGCAGGAGCTTGCCCCCCTGGTGCAGTATGCCCTCGATAAGAACATCGGGTTCCTTTAGATTGTCCGTGAGTAATTCGCTGTACGTCTTAATCGGTGGCCATTGGTCCACCGACGGTTTCAGTCCTAGTGCTACTGCTGGCTCGATCATTTTCCCTCCTTGCAAAACCAAAGCAGGCTTTGCGTTTTATCATCCCTCTTTGCTCCCGCCACCCTCACAGGTTGGCTCGGTTTAAATGTCGCTGGATCGCATCCCATCGGAACCAGGAATGCTTTCAATTGCTTCTCCCATTCTGGATTAGGCATCGGGTCGAACCATCCGTGCAAACTCTTGCCTGCCGTATCGACCACAGCGTAAAGTTTCATCTTAAACAAATCGCGCATCAATTGGAAGACCGCGCCGATCTCGGCCTTCGACAACTCATCGCTCTCAACGACCAGGAACCTGCGCGTGTCCACGTTCTCATTGGCCCTGCTAATCGTGCCAGCCTTGAACGCAGATCCAGTAATGAATTGTCCGACTGGTTCGTCAAGGTTCATCCACTCGGAAGCAGCGCGGAAGTTTTGCGGATGATTACCGCTATCCTTCACCGCACCGATCCACACGATGTCGTCGGACTTGAACAGCGATACCAGCATCCTGTAATCGTTGGTCGGATTATCGTCCAGTTTAGCAGGCGACTGCTCGTACATGTCCGCTGGGTCCCACTTGTAATGTGCGAGATACCTGGCGCGATTGGATTGTGCAATTACTCCGATTCTCTGGATTATGTCACTCTCAACATCGCGTTCGATGACGAGTTTCATTGGATTAGTTCCATTGGTAGACATCGGCGCGACCAGCGGTCTGTACAGCGGATCGTTTAGGATTAGCTTGCGCAATTTGTAATTCGCATCGTTGCGCATCGCTTGGCAGCTTGTGTGCCAGCAGAAAATTGTAGGAACGGAATCCACGAATACCGTGGTATCGCGCACCCTGGTATTGCTTGTGTGGAACTGCTCGCCTGGGCAACGGCAGAGTCCGTGGTTTTCAGACTGCCACTCGACCTGCCCGACAATCGATTCAGCTTTAGTTTGTGTGGTTATCATTTCGGCATTGTCACAATAAAAATAAAAAGCGCAACAGAAATATTAAAAACAATTCCCCTTTGTTTCATGCAAGCACACAAAGCTCAGTCGCAGGCTCTCCCTGCGCACCATTCGGGGAATCCGTGACTACTGCTTGTCCTCCTCCATCGCCTTCTTTGCTTTCTCTACGATCATATCCGCCGTGATGTTTCTAAGCGCGTTGCACCAGTACTGCGTGCCTTTGGTCTTGTTGCTTGCGTCCTTGCACTTGGATTGAGGCAACGCGCCATGTGGCCTGCAAGGTGCGTGCGGACAAACCTCTGGTGCGAAGACTGGATAGGACCTTGGATAATACTTGCACCGATCCATCGGGTCATATGACCCCCATAGACTGATGCACGCAGTATCCAGGCCAGCAGCCATATGATTGACCGACGAGTCTGGTGCGACAACAAAGTCAGCGCCATGCACGATCGGAAACAATGAACGCACGCTGGATGTCGCGTTGAATAGATCAACAATGCGCGGATGATCGACGTGGAAATCAATTGATCGATCCAGCCCGATAATGACCGCATGATGCTTTGGAAACTCTTCGAGCAGCGCCTGGACTGCCAGCCTGCCAAGTTGCGGTGGGTAGGTGCGGGTAGGACCAGAAGACGAGACGTGGTAGACGAAGTAAGGATCTGGCAACGGCCAGCGTCCCATCTTCTTCAGTTCCTCGTAATCTGGTTGGACAACGTAGAGGTGCGGTCGCTTATACTTTGGATCGACAAGCTTCCTCTCTCCAACCTTTGCCGATACATCCGCCACCAAACCTTCAGCACCCATCCATGTGTAAATCCTGTCATAGTGGCATCCAGGCCCTGTGCCTAGCTCGGTTCCACCAACCTTGCCAGAGAACAGATCGTCGAGCGGGACATGAGCGTCGTATGACCCCCATGCTTCTAGCGTGGGCGGAAGCGGATAGGCATTCGCACCAAGACCAGCGAACAGAGACATGTTGCGAGCAGGACAGTAAATGTCCACGGCCCCACCAGAGTTGTCCACCAGGTATCGCACAATACCTGTGGCCATGATTGCGTCACCAATGGCTCCAGCGCGGTAGACAGCAGTCGATCCACCTTCAGCCCTTCCTGGGTAATACGGCTTGATCTTATGAGGAACAGGGACGCCATCCTTGAACGTCTCTCCAGTCAACTCATCTGGCAATATGTAGCTACAACGTGGCCACAATTTATTATCGTCCACAACGTGGACCCCTGGTGTGTTATTGGTCCATAGTTTCATTTTGTTTTCTCCTCGTAAATAAAGAACGCTGCCAGAATTGCGATGCCTATCGTAATAACAGCAATCGCCACAAGAAGTCTACCTATGGCCAATCCTGCTCCAACGATGATCCAATCCAAGAGAGCGCTCACTTGGTTTCACTTTCTATTTTATGCATGAAGATCGGAGTCTGCTCCCCCACATACGATCCTGCAATATTATAATCGAAGTGTTCCAGCGCCTCTGCGTAATCCATGCCTTGCTTCATAAGGATCTCAATGATCTCGTCGGTATCGTAAACAGCGCACAGACTCCCGCCGAACGTGCTTCCCACTCCGATGATTGCGTCATCGAATCCATCTGCGAACAGCATTGTTTCAGCAGGTTCGCCAAAGTGATCTACAATCTCTTCTCGTATGCTCATACGCTTTGCAACTGGTAGGCATGGCTTACCAGCTCCCGAATGCACTTGGCATAGGCATTGGCATCCGTCGTGTCGTAGCAGAAAATCTCTGTGCGGAATCCGCCAGCCTCTACCCATAGCTTCCATCTGGAACCATCATTGTCCCAATACTTCTTAACCTGCATTGCTATCTCGTTGTGTGTTTTCATTGTTTTCTCCTGTTATTTCCTTGCACACCAAAGCCGCTGCATCGACCAAGGCAATGATCTGGATAATGTCAATCGCATGCCCGTGGTTCGCGCGATCCCTCTCTACCGCCAGTTTTCCTCTAGCAGAGAGAAGGATATCGCACGCCCACTTGAGGCGGTCTTTTGCCTCTACTTCCATTACATTCCGGATTGCATCCGGAACTTGCGAGGTGACTTGTTGCTCTTGCCAGCAGCCGACAGCGCAATGGCAATCATCTGCTTGCGGGAACGAGGCGTTCCACCAGCACCGCGAGCCTTGCCTTTCTTCTTATTATCCATTGCCAACTCATGCATATTCTTCGATACGTCTTTGCCTAGCATATTCAGTTCTCCTTATATGTTGTAATAGGGATTCGGCACCTCTGGTGCTTTTACCCCGAAGCTTGGGTTCTCACATCTGCGACAATCGCGCAGGTCAAAATCAAGAATCTCGCCGTGGTTAAGCATGACTGTGAATATCTTGTTATGATCCATCCCATAGTCGGTAACGATGAAGGCCAATCCCTCACCCTTGGGGGTCATCATCCATAGTTCTGGATTGAGTTGGATCATCTCCATGCTGGTCCTGTAAACCATCCAACCAGCACCCACCTAGTACCCCATATCGGCGCACGGGCGCGATGCTCTAAGTAGGACGGGAACCAGCATCCGGCTCCCTGTTCTCGAATAAACTGAGCATTCTCAATATCAGCCTTAACCTGTAACCCGCCACCAAGATATTCGCTTGGGTCGGAAAGGTTGACTACCGCTGTAAGCTTTCTGTCGCTTCCGTTGAAAGTATCGAAGTGCCACCAGAACTGCTGGAGTGGAGAGTATTTGAGAATCTGCAACTGCTGCATTCCAGTAATGTCAAATCTCCAGCTATCCTGGTTGATTGATTTTGTAAGCTCGGCCATCACGCTGTAAATCCATTTATGATGCTGGCTGTTTGGAACCCAACATGAGGTGCAAGTTCTAGCAAGTGAAACCTTGTGCGTGCCATCCTTCTTCATCACGGTTGACCGCTTCATCCCGATGATCTGCGCGTCCTCACGCAGCATCATGCATTGTGCCGGAGTGAGAACGTATCGGTCAACGCTCGCACCTAGAACTTTCTGAATGTATTTATCTGCCATTGTCGATCTCCCTTTTTATCCAGCAAAACAATGCATAAACACCAAACATTAGGAATGCGAGTAAAGATGCTAGGAATGACATGTAAAGCACAACCCAACACGCGACCCATGCAAAATCTGCCATTGCATCAATCATCATTTTGTAGCCTTGAAGACTCGCCTAATTAGAGTCTTGTTGTCAATAGGAACTCCAGAGGCTCGGCACCAGAATCCGACTGCACCGATCTTAAAGTCTCGGATTAACTTCTGGATCTGGTGGACATTCTTGTATTCCTCGCAATCACCAAGAAAGAATCTCTTGCCTAGATTCCGGCGCAGGATCTTCATGCCGTCAATCACCCCTCGGCGTTGCAGCAGCCTGACATCGTCAATCGCTCGCTTGGCAACCTCTCCGGCCAATTGTTGTAGTTTCTCATCGTAATCTCCCTTGGTAAGATGGGTCGAGCGCATCAGTATCTCCTCTTGGTTTTCTTCTTATGTTGCTCAACCCACTTGGCGTACTCGTTCCAAAGGAAGGCTGCATCCTGCGCCTCTTGCTTGGTTTCAAATATGTCTGTGAGCGGTGGAAGGCCATTTGCCGGTACAGCCCCCCATAGGCGCGGACCAATCGTGTATCCGGCTGTGGTATGAATGCGCCACTTGCCACACTCGGCAACTACCTTAACCGTGGTCATCGACCAAGTTCCACAAGCTTGGCATCGTCAGACTTAATCTGCTCAATCAATTTAGGCATGTCTCCGGACTGCCCAGCGTAATGAATGCAGTACGCATCCTTGTAGCGATCCAAGCCAAAGTGCGATTCAACGCTGGTCATACAATTGTATGCAGGATCAAGTTCTTGTACCGGAACATTCCACAGGTGGACCATAATGTTCATCCATGTCTGTTCGGCAAAATGGTTTGGCAGCAGTCCGAGCGGAGGCATCGACAATACGCCAACAGCCTTGGATGAGATCACAAAGACTCCTGTATTGACGTAGAACCTAGGATCAATCTG
>Ga0114980_10003257_pt1 | contig 11179 bp, 7 predicted proteins | sample S_140806_EF_Meta_FD_87018 | JGI IMG/M metagenome (GOLD analysis project Ga0114980, IMG submission 87018) | Freshwater microbial communities from Lake Simoncouche, Canada to study carbon cycling - S_140806_EF_MetaG | ecosystem: Environmental > Aquatic > Freshwater > Lake | place: Lake...
GACAAGCCTCCGCGAAAAGCGGGATGATCGATATCAAGGCTGATCGGAAACACCTGACGCGTGATGTCATTCGTAATGCGGAATACGGTGTAATCGTATGAGTCAGACTCTAGCCCCAACTCGTGATGCAACATAGGGCGGCTATGGTCACGCACATACATGGTTGCGTAAACAGCCAGCAAAAAGAACCGTATCCAATAGACGTTACCGCCTCGCAACAGATGAGGGTTGGCTCGCATGATCAGGGCAAAAGACTCACCGTGGCGAAACTCATCATTGCACCAGCGCTCAAACCAGCGAAAAATCGGATGAAACCGTTTGTCAGGATTTTTTTCCAGTTGGCGGAAGATGGTGATGTAGCGTGCGTAACCGATTTTTTCGGACAAGTAGGTCGCATAAAAAATGTACTTGGGCTTGAAATAGGTGTAAGCCTTGGTTCGCTTCAGGTCCCCCAGATCAATGCCAAGGCCGAAGTCCTTGAGCGACTGGTTGATAAAGCTGGCATGACGGGATTCGTCTCGCGCCATGTATCGCATCAATTGCTTGATGTCCGGGTTTTCGACGTTCTTGAAAATCTCGTTGTACAAAATACAGCCCGAGAACTCCGAGGTCAGTGAAGAAATCAAGAAATCAAGGAATTCCTGACGCATTTCAGGGCTTACCTGGGAAAAGCGCTCCGCCACTTCCTTGGCGAACTCAGGCGTTCTCTGAAAGTGGTCGTGGTTATTGTCCCCTTCGTATTCGGCCATCATGGTGTCCCACTCGCTTCGCATCGACGAGACGTCAAGACGATCCATGGCTGCAAAATCGGTGGTGTAAAAGCGCGGACTGAGCATGGTGCTCTCTACCGCCTTCTGAGAGGCTTTTTCAGCAGAATCAATCGTCGAAGAGGCTTGCATGAAAAAATTACTCGGTTAATTAGGTCGGATAAAGATCTGGTTCTATTGCGGCCGCATGGCGAGGAAGCGCGCAAACTCGGCCGTATTGGTAGGTCCAAAGGACTCCAGATCCACGCGATGTCCTGTGCTTGGATCCATCAAAGTGACGCGCCCGTCAACCCGGACGACCAGGTCAAAGGGCAGCTTGGCGCCTAGCCCACGGGCGTGGCGCTCGCGGGATAGGGCGCGCAGAGCGCCCCGCACAAAGCCCTGCTCCCCGTACAGGACGGTTAGTGTCTCGCCTGTCAGGCCGTCGCCCACCAGGACACCACCGTCTTTTTGGTCCAGGAACACCAATGAGCGCTGAACGGCTGGTGCCGCAGCCCGTTGGTCTGGGCCGTTACCCGTGATCCGAACCAGCCCGACGGCTATCAGTGAAAAAGCAATGATTCCGCCCGCGCACATCAGCACCCACTTCGGGAAGGGGTCAACGCCTGCACTGGCAGGCTTGGCGGCCAAGTTCACGCTGCTCATGTGGGGCTGACTTGAAAGGCCCGTGCGTCGCGGCCAGACCCTACCGTCTGAACGGCCACTGCCGGCAATCCAGTCGCGTGCGACCATGCGTCGCGCAACTGAACTGCGACGGCGCGAGCATCAGGTACAGCCCGCAAAGTGGGCTCGGTCTTTTTGATGCGCCATGGACGCACGCTGGGCCACAGGTGTACCCAAGCAATGCGGTCCTCCCCGGTCAGTGCCAGTGAGATATCACCAAAGCCACCCGATATCTCTCTGACGTCGGCCGCGCTGATGCGCTTTAACGGCAGGTTGAATGTCACTGTCAACACAATCCCCAGCCGCATCACCACGCGCTTGTTGGTCAGTGTGTAGACGGTGGTGCGCGCCGTCATCAGTGCCAATATCCAGACTGAAACCATAGCTACCACAGTAAGCGGTACGATCCATTTGACGGCCAGTAGCATTGCCCAAGGTCCAGCACCAGTTTCAATTGCCGGCCAGGCACAGGCCACCGTTAGTAGCAGGAAATAAATGGACAGCTTACGCATGTGAAAGGCCGACATCGCGAGGGCTTTGGTATCTGGGGAGCCCTGCCACAAAATCTGCTCGTCAGCGGGCAAGCGCTCAGGCAGGCCGTACTGAGGTTCAAACTCGTATTCGTGCCCTTGATTTTGGATCGCCATAGTCAATTCTAGTGAGAAAGAAAAACCGCTTCAGCCGGTATGTCAGATCAATGGCTCGCTGCGTTTGGCATCGGCGTACAGGGTACCGCCGCCGTAATAGGCACTGATCTGGTCTTCTTCCAGTTTGGTCACTTGGTCAGGGTGTCTCAGGGCGGGCACAGCTGCAAAATGACGGGCATAGATTGCGTGGACTTCCACTTGGTTGCGACGAATCAAGGTAAATGGGATGGGCAGCAATACCGTTCTGCCACCAGCGATCTCAACCTCGAGGTAGCGAAACATCATCTCGGCCGAATCAATCCAGATATCTTTGACCGTACCGCCCTGCTTGCCATCTCCGGCCATCACAGGAAGGCCACGCGGATCCACATCCTGAGCGGCAACGGTGTAGTCGCTGGCAATGCGAAGCGGCTGCAGCAAGGGTGCACCTGAGTGGCTGCGTTCAGGCACATCTTCACGGATGACGTACGCACCGGCGCCAACGCCTGCAAGCATGGCGTCACCAGCAGGAGCGATGGGCATACCCAAAGTAGGACCCTTTGGCACTGCATTGACTGGTGGCTCTTTACGCGTCAGATCGGGTACGGTGACGCTTCTTCCACCCTCCAATAAAAAAGTCTTAGGAGCGGGTATCGGGAAACCTTTGACCACTGCGCGGCCACCGTTATCCGATTCCATCGGATAACCCTCACGGTGATTTTCCTGGGCAATGTAGTAGATGAGGCCAGCGAAAAAGATCCAGAATACATACAAGAGTATTTGGGCAAGATCCACATAGCCAGTAATATTTCCAATGGTTTGCATGGCGACTTCTCCTTGATGACGACTAGGCGTGTGACTCGGCCAAGCCGAGGGTTTGGGGGGCAACGGGTGAAACAAACACTTGGCGTCTGACCATCGGGCCAATGGCGACCAGGGTGACAAAAAGCAACAACATTTCTGTGTGGTAGACCATGCTGTAGGCGACCGACGGATCTGCCATGGCAGATCCCCACAAGCCCTGGGTGGTGATGCCTGTCACGACGTCACGCAGGGCACCGCCGAAAAACATGGCAATACCCGCCGCAGCGGATTGAACAGCGCCCCAGGCGCCGAGGGCAAGCCCAACAAAGCCGGCCTCCATGCGCATCGCAGTGAACAAGGTTCCCACCGCGAACAGTCCTCCGCCAAAGCCAATGCCGAGCGCACCTGCGCGGAACAACCAGCCAGCTTCAAGCGGTGCAGAAAAAATGACTGCCGAGAACGCAGGCAATCCCGCCAGGGCGCCATAAGCTGCAAGTCGCATCGGGTCGGCACCCTTGGCCAAACGACGGCCAGCAACGTAAAACCCGAGCAGGCCGCCAGCAGCCAGCATCGCCGTCAGCGCACTGGTGGCGCCAACGCTGAGCTTGAGGATTTCGCCACCATAGGGCTCCAAAACAATGTCCTGCATATTGAAGGCCGCCGTGCCAAAAGCGGTGACCCAAAGAAAACGACGGGCCTGGGGCAAGGCAATAAACCGAGCCCAAACTTCTTTGAAACGGGGTTGTACTGCCGTCTTGAGTGCCGCCGCGCGCTGGGGGTTGCGAGGCTCCTGCTTCCATAAGGCAATACCGTTAAGCGCAAGAACCACCAGCGCTGTCCCCTGCACCGCCTGGACAAGGCGCTCAGGTGTGAAATTTGCTAGCAGAAAGCTGTAAATCAGACTGCCGCTCACAGCGCCGACCAACAACATGGTGTACAACAGCGCCACGACGCGTGGCCGGGTCTCTTCGCTGGCCTGGTCAGTCGCCAGAGCCAGGCCAGCGGTCTGGGATGTTTGCAAGCCGGCCCCTACCAGCAGGAAGGCCAACCCCGCGGCGCCCTGCCCCACCCAATCGGGGACCGCCACCTGGCCGCCGCCGGACAACACCAAAAGCGCAAACGGCATCACAGCCAGCCCAAGGAATTGGATCAAGGTACCGCCCCACATATAGGGCACGCGACGCCACCCAAATGCAGATACATGTACGTCAGACTGGTAGCCCGTCACCGCCCTAAAGGGGGCGACCAGCAAAGGCAGCGCAAGCATCAATGACACCAACCAAGCCGGTACGCTCAGCTCAACAATCATCACCCGGTTGAGCGTGCCGATCATCAAGGCGGTGGTCAGACCCATGGTGAACTTGAAGAGCGTCAGGCGCAGCAACCGCGGCAGCGGTAATCCAGCACTGGCAACATCGGCAAACGGCAGCCAACTGGCTGGCAGCTGCTTGGCGTATTTGGTAAAGGTTTTGACCCTCATGTGCGCAGCCACTCCATCGCTTGTGATTTATAGAATCCACTGGAGATGCGTTGGGTGCGCGCGCAACGCCACCGGCCCAAATCGGTATGCGCCTTCATCAGCCGCGCGATGCGTTCTTCGGCCATGGGCTCTAACCAGGGCGCGCGGTCACGCTGTGGGAACAAGCGGCCAATTGAAATCATGGCCGCCAGCATGGGCGTTCGGGGCGCGAAGGTGAACACAATCGATGCGCTGGTGCGGTCGGCCAGTCGGGCCAGCGCGTTAACCGCGTCATCGGTCTGATAGTGGATGATGGAGTCCATGGCCACGACGTGGTCGAAGTGGCCCAAAGAGGGGTCCAACATGTCGCCGCTACGAAATTCAACCAGGTGAGCCACTTCTTGTGGGATCCGATCGCGCGCCAGGTCAACCAGCGTCGGGGACAAATCAATGGCCACCACCTGGGCTCCGCGGCGCGCGGCTTCGACGGCGAGCGCCCCTGTGCCGCAACCGGCATCCAAAATTCGCTTGCCCGACAAGTCTTCACCCAGCCAGGACAGTAAGGTGCTGCGCATGCGATCCCGCCCGGCACGTACCGTGGCGCGAATACGGCCCACCGGTGCGTCAGAAGTCAGCTTGGCCCATGCTGCGGCGGCGGTCCGATCGAAGTAGTTTTCGATCTGACCCCGTCGCTCCTGGTAAGTCACATCACTCATGGTCTCAGGCCTTAGTCAAAACCCAGCAGATCGAAAATATCCCGGTCTTTCATGGGCACAGCGGAATAGCTCTTTCCGCCCAGCCACAGGTCGGCTGCAAGGCGCAAATACTCTTTTTGCACCGCTTCAAGTTCGGGGGAGTACTCCATCTCAAAGAGCGTTGACTTTTTGAGCCGGCTTCGGCGTATGACGTCCAGATCCGGAAAGTGTGCCGCCAACTCCAGGCCGATGCGGTTGTTGTACTTATCGATCTGATCCGTCGCGGCGCTGCGATTGGCAATCACCCCGCCCAAACGGACGTTGTAATTTTTGGCCTTGGCGCCAATGGCTTGCACAATGCGGTTCATGGCGAAGATCGAGTCGAAGTCATTGGCTGTGACAATCAGGGCCCGGTCTGCGTGCTGCAAGGGCGCTGCAAATCCGCCACAGACCACGTCGCCCAACACGTCAAAAATCACCACATCGGTATCTTCGAGCAAATGGTGCTCTTTGAGCAGCTTAACCGTCTGCCCCACCACATAGCCGCCGCATCCAGTGCCTGCAGGAGGGCCGCCGGCCTCCACACACATGACGCCGTTGTAGCCTTCAAACACAAAGTCTTCGACGCGCAACTCCTCGGCATGAAAATCGACGGTCTCAAGCACATCGATCACGGTGGGCAGCATCTTCTTGGTCAGCGTGAACGTGCTGTCGTGCTTGGGATCACAACCGATTTGCAACACTCTTTTCCCCATTTTGGAGAAGGCGGCAGACAGATTGGAGGATGTGGTGCTTTTGCCAATGCCGCCCTTGCCATAGATGGCAAACACTTTGGCATTGCCGATCTTGACCTGGGGGTCAAGTTCCACCTGTACGCTGCCCTCGCCATCAAGCCGCTTGTTGCGCTTGACCGTCGGGAATGGCAATGTCTCAATCGTCATGCGATAGCTCCTTCAAATACACCCTCAAGGCGATCTTCCAGTTCCTCACTGGCCTGGCGAAGCGCTTGAAGCGTCTCTTGATCGGGTTGCCAGTAATTACGTTCGGATGCTTCAAGCAACCGGTTTGCCACGCGGGCAGAGGCGGTAGGGTTGAGTTTGGCCAATCGCTCGCGCATGTCGGGATCCAGCATGAAGGTGTCTGACAGTTGTTTGTAGACCCAAGGCTGGACCTGCCCGGTCGTGGCCGACCAGCCCATGGTGTTGGTGACATGGACCTCAATCTGCCGAACGCCTTCGTAGCCATGTTCAAGCATGCCTTCGTACCACTTGGGGTTGAGCATGCGTGTGCGGGTTTCAATGGAGACCTGTTCCTGAAGCGAGCGGACCCCCGCGTTGCCCTTGGTTTGGTCACCGATGTAAACCGGCGGGGTTTTGCCACCCTTTGCCACTTTGACAGCTTGGGTAATGCCGCCCAGGGTGTCAAAGTAATTGTCTACCGTGGTTACGCCCAGTTCAACGGAATCCAGATTCTGGTAAGTCAATTGCACATCTGCGAGAGCAGTTTGCAGTAGTGCAGTTTGTTGCACGGCACGCCCGGTGCGGCCATAGGCAAAGCCCTTGCGGCGCTTGTAGGTTTCGGCCAGCTCGCCCTCATCCGCCCAGCGGCCGCTTTCCACGAGATTATTCACGTTGGAACCATAGGCGCCTTCAGCATTGCCATACACACGCAAAGAGGCAATCTCCAGGGTACAGCCATGTTCCTGCTGGTACGCCAGCGAGTGTTTGCGGATCCAGTTCATCTCCAGGGGCTCGTCTGCCGAAGCGGCCAGAAATGCGGCTTCGGCCAGCAGTTTGATTTGCAAGGGCATCAGGTCGCGAAAAATACCGGATAGGGTGATCACCACATCAATACGGGGGCGCCCCAGTTCGGCCAATGGCAGAAGAGTGGCGCCTGCAATGCGGCCATAGCTGTCGAAGCGGGGCAATGCCCCCATGAGCGCCAAGGCCTGGGCAATCGGCGCGCCCTCATTCTTCAGGTTGTCGCTGCCCCAGAGCACCATCGCAATCGACTCAGGCAAGGGATTGCCATCAGCGCAATGACGTTCAATCAACAACTCGGCTTGAGCCTTGCCATCGCGCACAGCCATCGCGCTGGGGATTCGGAAAGGGTCAAAGCCATGGATATTGCGACCAGTCGGCAGCACTGCCGGGGTGCGGAGGATATCGCCGCCTGGCGCCGGTCGGATGTAGCGGGCGTCCAAGGCCCGTAGCAGCGCAGGTACCTCGGTATCCTCAGCCAGCATAGCCTGGGGCTCGACCAACTCGCGCAGCACGGCTAGTGAATCATGATTTTGCGGCAGCCCGGCAGCACTCAGCGCACGCTCGGGCGTCTGGCCCTGGACCAACGCTTCAACCGCCATGCGTTCGAGATTCACGCCGTGATTGGCCTCAGCCATGGCCAGCAACATGTCGACGCGCTGTGCAGCACTCGGGGCACGCCCTGCCACGTGCAGACCGTGCGGAATGAGGGTGTACTCAAGCTCCAGAATTTCCTCTGACAAACGCACCATCTGCCGGTCCAGATCATCACCCATGGCAGTGCTCCAAACCGGTTCCGCTGGGACCAGGTCCAGTTCAGCGGCTTGCGCCTGGATCACGACCGCCAGGGCCGGGCGCTCGCTGTTGGCTCGCTCCAGACCACGCCAACGCTCCAAGGAGGATTTAAGTTCATTCAAGCCCTTGTACAAACCGGCCTGGGCAATGGGTGGTGTGAGGTAGCTGATCAGGGTCGCGCCAGAGCGACGCTTGGCAATCGCACCTTCAGACGGGTTGTTAGAGGCATACAAATACACGTTGGGCAGGTCGTCAATCAGACGGTCAGGCCAGCAGGTACCACCCATACCGGATTGCTTGCCGGGCATGAATTCAAGCGCGCCGTGGGTGCCGAAATGCAGGACAGCATGGGCCTTGAAATCTTCTCGCAAATAGCGATAGAAGGCAGAAAAGGCGTGGGTGGGTGCCAGTCCTTTTTCAAACAACAGGCGCATCGGATCACCCTCGTAGCCAAAAGAAGGCTGCACGCTGATCAGGACATTGCCAAACTGCTTGCCCAGCACAAATATGGCACTGCCATTGCTCAATTGCCGACCAGGTGCAGGACCCCACTGGGCCTCGATCTCCTTGAGCCAACGCTCACGCTTCACATGCTCATCGGCGCTGATCAGCACGTGCACATTGGCATCGGCACCATACTGGGAGGCATTACCCTGCAGCAAGGCATTGCGCAAATCATCCACACTGTCAGGCACTTCCACCTGGTAACCCTGCACCCGCATGGCGCTCAGGGTATGCCACAGTGACTCGAACACCGACAGATAGGCCGCACTGCCGATGTTGCCGGCATTGGGCGGGAAGTTGAACAACACAATGGCGACTTTGCGATCCTGGCGCTGGCTCTGTTTGAGGGCTACCAGTTTGCTCACCCGAGCGGCCAGCATGGTGGCTCGCTCAGGACAGGAATGCATGTCTTGCGTGTTATGACTCTCGCCGAAAGTACAGGCGTGGTGGCAGCCCGTGCAGGTGACGCCAGCGGCGCCAGGGCGTCCACCGAAAACAATCGGACCCGTCGAGCCGTCCAACTCGGGAATGGCAACCATGATGGTGCTCTCCACCGGCAACAGGCCGCGGTCCGAGCCGCCCCACTGGTCCAGGGTCTGGAATTCAACCGGATGCGCCGCGACATAAGGCACATCGAGTTTGGCCAACACCTCTTCGGCCGCTTTGGCGTCGTTGTAAGCAGGGCCGCCCACCAGGGAGAATCCACTGAGCGAGACCACGGCGTCGACGCAAACCTGGCCGTTCTTCATGAAAAATGCATCGATGGCAGGGCGTGAATCCAAGCCTGCGGCAAACGCGGGAATGACACGCAAGCCGCGTGCCTCCAAGGCTGCGATCACCCCGTCATAGTGCGCTGCGTTGCCCGACAGCAAATAAGACCGCAACAACAGGATCCCGACCGTTCCCTTGACGTCGCCCAACAAGGGCAAGGGCAAGGCGTGCGCATCTTCGCTGTATCGCCCCGCCATACGCGGGTGATAGACACCCACTTCAGGGTAGTCGACCGGCGGGGTGACCTTGACCGTGCCACGCAAAGGTTTGCGCGGACCATCGGCGCCGCGGTCGATCACATGACGAACCAGATTGAGCACGTTATCGTCCGACCCGCCCATCCAGTACTGCATAGTCAAAAAATAGGCGCGCACGTCCTGCGCCGTGCCCGGGATGAACCGCAGCATCTGAGGCAAACGACGCAACATCTTCATTTGCGCTGCACCACCTGTGGCCGCCTTTTCCTTGCCGCCGCGCAGCTTTTTCAAGAAGGCCATCGGACCGCTGGCTGGTTTGGCCATGTCAAACTGGCCCAGCCGCGTGAGTTGCACCACTTCTGAAGCGCTGGCGATGCAAATCATTGCGTCACAGTGCATGCGTCGCGCGCGCAAATCATCCAGGATGGGCAGAAAATGGTCCTCCAGGAACAACATGCCCACCACCACGATGTCGGCCAGGGCGATGTCGGCTTTGCAGCGGGCAATCAGCGCCTCATTGCCAGCGTATTCAGAGGCTGCGTGAAGGCTCAGCGACAGGCCCGGAAACTCACGGCCCAGCACGTGACTGGCGCGGTTGACTGAACTGGCCAGATGCGTGTCCATGGTGACCACCACCACTTTGATCGGCGTGCCGAGCCGCGGTGCTGACGCCCTAGCGGGCGAAGTAAGCTTTAGCGTCATAAAGTGTCTCCAACGTGATCACCGATTGACCCCGCTCCATGGCGTAGCGTTCGGTGTTTCGCCGGGCCTTACCCCGAACGAAGAAGGGTATTTTTTTCAATTCTTTTTCTGCGCCTTCGTCCCAAGCATAGCCACCAGGGTTGAGGCTTGCGGCGGCAACAACGGCAGGGCTGACGACGCCGACAGCGGCATTTGGAGAAGGCATAACCGGCAGGGGCTCAGTTTCGGCGGCCAGCTGCATTCGAACGGCGCCGCCCAAATGTGAGGGCGCGGCATCCTCATGAAATTCAGAGTCGCCGCGGAACATGCCGATCAGGTGCTCCTCCAAGCCCATCATGAGCGGATGCACCCAGGTGTCAAACAACACATTGGCACCTTCTACGCCCATTTGTGGCGAATACCGCGCCGGAAAATCCTGCACATGAACCGGTGCCGAAATCACGGCGCAGGGCACGCCCAGTCGCTTGGCGATGTGGCGCTCCATCTGGGTACCCAACACGAGTTCAGGCTGCAACTCGGCGATGCGCGCCTCTATTTCCAGGTAGTCGTCGCTGATCAGCGCGTCAACACCATAAAGCTTCGCGGCTTCGCGAACTTCACGCGCAAACTCACGGCTGTAGGTGCCGATGCCAACCACATTGAAACCCATTTCTTCGGCGGCCACTTTGGCCGCAGCGACCGCGTGCGTGGCGTCGCCAAAGACAAAAACACGCTTGCCCGTGAGGTAGGTTGAATCAACAGACCGTGCGTACCAGTCGGCGCGAGACACCGCCTTGGCCAATGCGGCATCGGCATCTAGTCCGGCCAGCTGCGCTACTTCCCGAATGAAATCACGCGTGGCGCGCCGACCAATCGGAATGACCTTGGTGAAGGGCTGCCCAAAATTGCGTTGTAGCCATTGGGCCGTCAGATTGGCGATCTCTGGGTAAAGCACCACATTGAAATCCGCGTCGGCCAGTCGGCCCAAGTCAGCGGGGGTCGCCGACAAGGGGGCAACCACGTTGACGTCCAGCCCCATGTCGGTCAGAAGCTTGCGGATTTCGGCCAAATCGTCACGGTGCCGGAAACCCAGAGCCGTCGGGCCCAGGATGTTGCATCGTTGTTTTTTCGACTCGGTGTTTTCCCCAGTCCGGGTGACAGGCTTCGCCAGATTGCGCACCAGTTGGTAGAACGTTTCAGAGGCGCCCCAGTTTTCCTTGCGCTGGTACGACGGGAGTTCCAGCGCGACAACAGGCACAGGGAGATTCAGCGCTTTGCACAAGCCCCCCGGATCGTCCTGAATCAATTCAGCGGTGCAAGAAGATCCAACCAACATGGCCTTGGGCGAAAACCGCTCAAAGGCCTGACGTGCTGCTGTCTTGAACAACTCTGCCGTGTCGCCGCCCAGGTCGCGGGCCTGGAAGGTGGTGTAGGTCACGGGCGGGCGTCGATCCCGC
>Ga0114980_10003262_pt1 | contig 11174 bp, 9 predicted proteins | sample S_140806_EF_Meta_FD_87018 | JGI IMG/M metagenome (GOLD analysis project Ga0114980, IMG submission 87018) | Freshwater microbial communities from Lake Simoncouche, Canada to study carbon cycling - S_140806_EF_MetaG | ecosystem: Environmental > Aquatic > Freshwater > Lake | place: Lake...
GGGCTTGACGTCAATGTGCGCCTCGACGCCGCTGCCCTGCTCCAGCGCACTGACGCTGAGCAGGCCGTCGGCATCCACCGTGAAGGTGACACGAATACGCGCGGCACCAGCCGCCATCGGCGGGATGCCACGCAGCTCGAAGCGGGCCAGGCTGCGGCAGTCGGCCACCAGGTCGCGCTCGCCCTGAACCACGTGCAGCGCCAGCGCGGTTTGACCATCCTGGTAGGTGGTGAAGTCCTGCGCCTTGGCCGTGGGAATGGTTTCGTTGCGCGGCACGATGCGCTCCACCAAGCCGCCCATGGTCTCCAGGCCCAGCGACAGCGGGATCACATCGAGCAGCAGCAGGTCGCCGCCGGCATTGTTGCCGGCCAGCTGGTTGGCCTGCAAGGCAGCACCCAGCGCCACCACCTCGTCCGGATTGAGGTTGTTGAGCGGGGCACGGCCAAAGTAGCTGCCCACAGCGCGCTGCACTTGCGGCATGCGGGTTGAGCCGCCCACCATGACCACGCCCTGCACCTCTTGCACCGTCAGTTGTGCGTCGCGCAGGGCCTGGCGCACGGCCGTCAGAGTGCGCGCAGTCAGGGCTTGGGTGGCGGCCTCAAAATCCGAAATTGTGACGTCAAAAAGCAGCTCAGTCCCCGTCAATTGGGCCTGGAACGCTACGGAATCCGTAGCAGACAGGGCTTCCTTGCAGCGCCGCGCCGCTTGTTTGAGAGCGGCCTTGTCGGCCGGGCTGCTCACCGTGCGACCGGCATGCGCCATGACCCAGTCGGCCAGCGCCTGGTCATAGTCATCGCCACCCAGGGCCGAATCACCGCCGGTGGCCACCACTTCGAACACGCCGCGCGTCAGCCGCAAGATGGAGATGTCAAACGTGCCGCCACCGAGGTCGTAAATGGCGTACACGCCCTCGCTGCCGTTGTCCAAACCGTAGGCGATCGCAGCCGCCGTGGGCTCGTTGATCAGGCGCAGCACATTCAGCCCAGCCAGTTGCGCCGCGTCTTTGGTGGCTTGGCGCTGCGCGTCATCAAAATAAGCGGGCACCGTGATGACCGCGCCAAACAGGTCGTCACCCATCGTGTCTTCGGCACGGTAGCGCAGCGTGGCCAGAATGTCGGCACTGACCTCGACAGGCGACTTCTCGCCTTGCGCCGTGTGCAGACCCAGCATACCGGGGTGATCGGCAAAGCGGTAGGGCAGCTTATCGGCGCCAGCCACGTCTGAGAGGCTGCGCCCCATGAAGCGTTTGACCGAGGCGATGGTGTTTTCGGGGTCCAGCGCGAGGGCGGCCCGCGCCTCGGCGCCAATTTTGCGGCCGCCATCGGCCAGGTAGCGCACCACCGAGGGCAGGATGACCGCCCCCTGCGCGTCGGGCAAGCATTCGGCCACGCCATGCCGTACGCAGGCCACCAGCGAATGGGTGGTGCCCAGGTCGATGCCGACGGCAATGCGCCGCTGGTGCGGGTTGGGCGATTCGCCCGGCTCGGAAATCTGTAAAAGCGCCATGTTGCTCGTGTCTGTTAAGGGCTCTATTGTCCCCGTTGCGCTGTCTCCAGGCGCTCCTGCCGGGTCCGCAAATCGTGATTGAAACGCTGAATGAACATCAAGGCCCGCACCTGCTGCACCGCGCCTTGGGCATCACCCTGATCGTCAAGCAGCGTTGCGCAGGCTTGCAGGGCCGAGACCCGGCTGGCCATGATCTGCTGCTCAAGCCCACCCAGCTCAGCCACCGAGCCAGCGTCGTCAAGCGCCTCGCGCCAGGCCATTTGCTGCATCAGGAATGCGGCTGGCATGGCGGTGTTGTTCTCGGCGTTGACCGGCACGCCGCGCAGTTCGCACAGGTAAGCCGCCCGCTTGATCGGGTCTTTGAGTCGTTGGTAAGCCTCGTTGATGCGGACCGACCACTGCATCGCCAGCCGCTGGGCTGCTGCCCCCTGCGCGGCAAAACGGTCGGGATGCGTCTCGCGCTGCAGGTCTTTCCAGCGCTGGTCAATCTCGGCGCGCTCTTGCGCAAACCGGGCGGGCAGACCAAACAGCTCGAAATCGCTGGACTGGAGATTCACACCCGGAACGACTCACCGCAACCGCAGCGGTCGCGTTCCTTGGGGTTGTTGAACTTGAACCCCTCGTTCAGGCCTTCGCGCACGAAATCAAGCTCGGTGCCATCCAGGTAGGGCAGGCTTTTGGGGTCGATCAGCACCTTGACACTGTGACCTTCGAAAACCACGTCTTCGGCGTTGAACTCGTCCACGTACTCCAGCTTATAGGCCAGGCCCGAGCAGCCAGTGGTCTTGACGCCCAGGCGCACCCCCACACCCTTGCCGCGCTTGGCCAGGTAGCGCGTGACATGCCGCGCCGCGGCTTCCGTCAGGGTCACCGCCATGTCAGTGGCTCGTGGCCGGCGCGTGCTTTTGCCGGTAGTCGTTGACGGCAGCCTTGATCGCATCTTCGGCCAAGATAGAGCAATGGATCTTGACCGGGGGCAAGGCCAGTTCCTCGGCGATTTCGCTGTTCTTCAGCGCGGCAGCCTGGTCCAGCGTCTTGCCTTTGACCCACTCCGTCACCAGCGACGACGACGCGATCGCCGAGCCGCAGCCATAGGTCTTGAAGCGGGCATCCTCAATCACACCCGTCTCAGGGTTGACCTTGATCTGCAACTTCATCACATCGCCACAGGCGGGCGCGCCGACCATGCCGGTGCCTACCGATTCGTCGCCTTTGTCAAAGGACCCGACGTTGCGGGGGTTCTCGTAGTGGTCAACGACTTTTTCAGAATATGCCATGGTGTATTACCTCGTTGGGTTCAGTGGGCAGCCCACTGGATGGTGCTGATGTCAATGCCATCCTTGAACATCTCCCACAGGGGGCTCAGGTCGCGCAGCTTGGCGACATTCAGTTTGATGGTCTCGATGGCGTAATCGATTTCGGCTTCGGTGGTGTAGCGGCCGATGGTCATGCGCAGGCTGCTGTGCGCGAGTTCGTCACTGCGCCCCAGGGCGCGCAACACATAGCTCGGCTCCAGGCTGGCCGAGGTGCAGGCAGAGCCGCTCGAGACCGCCAGTCCCTTGATGCCCATGATGAGCGATTCGCCCTCCACGTAGTTGAAGCTCATGTTGAGGTTGTGCGGCACCCGGCGCTCCAGGTGGCCGTTGATGAAGACCTGTTCCACGTCCTTCAGGCCATCGAGCATGCGCTGGTGCAGGGCACGAATACGCTGGTTTTCGACAGCCATCTCAGCGCGGGCGATGCGGTAGGCCTCGCCCATGCCGACGATCTGGTGGGTCGGCAGCGTGCCGGAACGCATGCCGCGCTCGTGCCCGCCGCCATGCATTTGCGCCTCGATCCGCACCCGCGGCTTGCGCCGCACAAACAAGGCGCCGATGCCCTTGGGGCCGTAGGTCTTGTGGGCAGTCAGGCTCATCAGGTCCACCGGCAGGTTGGCCAGATCAATCTCGACCCGACCCGTCGCCTGCGCCGCATCCACGTGGAACACCACGCCGCTCTCACGGCAGATGGCGCCAAGGGCGGCAATGTCCTGGATGACGCCAATTTCGTTGTTGACGTACATCACGCTCGCCAAAATGGTGTCGGGCCGGATGGCCGCCTTGAACACCGCCAGGTCAACCAGGCCGTCCGCTTGCACGTCGAGGTAGGTGACCTCAAAGCCCTGGCGCTCGAGTTCGCGGCAGGTGTCGAGCACGGCCTTGTGCTCGGTCTTGACGGTGATGATGTGGCGTCCTTTGGTCTTGTAAAAGCCGGCTGCCCCCTTGATCGCGAGGTTGTTTGACTCGGTAGCGCCAGAGGTCCAAACGATCTCGCGCGGGTCGGCGCCAATCAGGGCGGCCACCTGCTCACGGGCCTTTTCGACGGCGGCCTCAGCCTCCCAGCCCCACGCATGGCTGCGTGAGGCCGGGTTGCCAAAATGCTGGCGCAACCAGGGAATCATGGCATCCACCACCCTGTCATCGCAGGGGTTGGTGGCGCTGTAGTCCATGTAAATCGGGAAATGTGGGGTCGTGTCCATAGCAGTGGCTCGGGGCCGTTGAAGTCAGGTCTTGTTAAAAGCGTTGCCCAAGGCAAACACCGAATTGGGCGCATTGATCCGGATCGGCTTGGCCGCCGGCAGGCTTGAGATGGCCCGCTTGATCGTTGGCTTGATCTCCACCTGCAAGCCCTTGGCCAACTGATCGTCCACCAGTTTTTGCAGGCTGACCGAGGCCAGGAACTCCACCATCCGGACGTTGAGCGAAGCCCAGAGGTCGTGCGTCATACAGCGCTCGCCCTCGCCCAGACAGTTTTCCTTACCGCCGCACTGGGTCGCATCAATGGGCTCATCCACTGACAGGATGATGTCGGCCACCGTGATGTTTGCCGGGTTACGCGCCAGTGTGTAGCCGCCGCCTGGTCCCCGGGTGGACTCGACCAACTCATGGCGCCGGAGCTTGCCAAACAGCTGCTCCAAATAAGACAGCGAAATTTGCTGGCGTTGGCTGATCGCCGCCAGAGTGACGGGCCCGTTGTTCTGGCGCAGCCCCAAGTCAATCATCGCGGTAACCGCAAAGCGGCCTTTGGTGGTGAGACGCATCACATACTCCTTGAAAGCCAACGTTGGTTGACTAAACAGCTCAAGTATAGCGATAAACCTAGCAATTTGCTCAAGTACCCAAACTGATGAGTCACTTTCTGGCCGCTGCTGCGGCTGGGAGTATGGCGATCACATTGTCGGCGCCGGATGCACCGAAGGCCTGTTGCTTCAGGACACCCAGTTGATCTCGAACCCGAGCGGCTTTTTCGAACTCCAGGTTCTTGGCGTGTTCCATCATGAGTTTTTCGAGGCGCTTGATTTCGCGCGACACGTCCTTCTCGCTCATATCCTCAAACTGGGCGCGCTGACGGGCGTCCTGCTCCAGCCGCTCGGCTTCCTTGCCCGCCTTTTCGCTGTAGACACCATCGATCAGATCGCGTACCTCCTTGACGATGCTGCGTGGCGTGATGCCGTTGAGGGTGTTGTGCGCCACCTGCCGGGCGCGGCGGCGCTCGGTCTCACCCATGGCCTTCTTCATCGATTCGGTCACCCGGTCGGCGTACAGGATGGCGCGGCCATGGAGATTGCGTGCAGCGCGGCCGATGGTCTGGATCAGCGAGCGCTCCGAACGCAAAAAGCCCTCCTTGTCGGCGTCGAGAATGGCCACCAGGCTGACCTCGGGAATGTCAAGGCCTTCCCGCAGCAGATTAATGCCCACCAGCACGTCAAAGGTGCCCAGCCGCAGGTCGCGCAAAATTTCTACCCGCTCGACCGTGTCGACATCGCTGTGCAGGTAGCGCACCTTAACGCCGTTGTCCGACAGGTAGTCGGTCAGTTGCTCGGCCATGCGCTTGGTCAGGGTCGTGATCAGCACGCGCTCCTGCTTATCGACCCGGATGCGGATCTCCTGCAGCACATCGTCCACCTGCCGGGTGGCCGGGCGCACCTCCACCTCAGGGTCAACCAGCCCGGTGGGCCGCACCAGTTGCTCCACCACCTGGCCAGCGTGGTCTTTTTCCCACTGCGCCGGCGTGGCCGAGACAAAAATGGCCTGACGCATGCGGGCCTCGAACTCCTCAAACTTGAGTGGCCGGTTGTCCAGTGCGCTCGGCAGCCGGAAGCCATACTCCACCAGGGTCGTCTTGCGCGCCCGGTCGCCGTTGTACATCCCGCCAAATTGGCCGATCAGCACATGGCTCTCATCCAGGAACATCAGCGCGTCCTTGGGCAGGTAGTCGGTCAGCGTGGCCGGCGGGGCGCCGGGCGGGGCGCCGCTGAGGTGGCGGCTGTAGTTCTCGATGCCCTTGCAGTGGCCCACTTCGGAGAGCATTTCAAGGTCGAAACGAGTGCGCTGCTCCAGCCGCTGCGCCTCCACCAGCTTGCCCATGCCCACCAGTTCCTTGAGTCGGTCCGACAACTCGGTCTTGATGGTTTCCACGGCGGTCAGCACCTGTTCACGCGGCGTCACATAGTGGCTGCTGGGGTAGACCGTGAAGCGCGGGATCTTCTGGCGGATGCGCCCGGTCAGCGGGTCAAACAGCTGCAAGGACTCAATTTCGTCGTCAAACAACTCGATCCGGATCGCCATCTCGCTGTGTTCGGCCGGAAACACGTCGATCGTATCGCCCCGTACCCGGAACTTGCCCCGGGCAAACTCCACGTCATTGCGCTGGTACTGCATGCGCACGAGCTGGGCGATCAGGTCACGTTGGCCGAATTTGTCACCGCTGCGCAGCGTCATCACCATCTGGTGGTAGGCCTCGGGCTGGCCAATGCCGTAGATCGCCGACACGGTGGCCACGATCACCACATCGCGCCGCTCCAGAATGCTCTTGGTGCAGCTGAGCCGCATCTGCTCGATGTGCTCATTGATGGCCGAGTCCTTCTCGATGAACAGGTCGCGCTGCGGTACATAGGCCTCGGGCTGGTAGTAGTCGTAGTAGCTGACGAAATATTCCACCGCATTTTTCGGGAAGAACTCACGGAATTCACTGTAGAGCTGCGCCGCCAGGGTTTTGTTGGGCGCAAAAACGATGGCCGGCCGACCCAGGCGGGCGATCACATTGGCCATGGTGAAGGTCTTGCCCGACCCCGTCACCCCCAGCAGGGTCTGAAACACCTCGCCATCCTGCACCCCAGCCACCAATTGCTCAATCGCAGCGGGCTGGTCACCCGCCGGGGGATAGGGTTGGTAGAGCTCGAAAGGAGAATCCGGGTAGCGAACAAATACACCGTCCTTCGCCAGTGGTGTGACATCGGACGCAAGAACATCGGCAGCACGCAGCAGGGGCACGTTCATCGGGCAGGCAGGGTGAAGGGGTAGGACGGGTGTGGCATTCATCGACCACAGCAGCGCGGGGCAAGCTATAGTCGGGAAGCCCGGATTCTGTCACGCTGGGCAACAATGCGCTTCCAAGGTGTCAAGGCCGCAACTTCAAGGGACAAGCCGCTTACAACATGGAAATCGAAGAGATCATTGAGCCGCATGAACGGCGACAGCATGAGCGGCGCGTTTTGCGCGGCCCATCCCAGATCCAGTTTGGCAACCAACCCTTCATGAACACCCGCACGATGGACGTCAGCATCAGCGGGCTGGGCATTGTGGCGCCAGTCAACCCTCCGGCGCGGACCACCTGCACGGTCAAGTTCATGGTGCCCATTACCAGCGACCGCCATGTCACCATCACGGCGACAGCGGTGGTCACCCACAGCATCTTTACCCGAGCCGAAGACGGTTTCAAGGTTGGATTGATGTTCACCGGCATGGCCGCAGAAACCACAGCCGTGTTGCAGCGCTACGTGAAAACCTGAGCCGCAGCGCCATGGCGGCAGGGCAGCCGCAGGCCATGGGCACAGGTAAAATCTGGGCCCTTTCCGCCCGACCGCGTCAGGCGCCCCAAACCCTATGCACAGGAACCTGCATGTCTCTTTTTTCTGCTGTCGAAATGGCACCCCGCGACCCCATTCTGGGTCTGAACGATCAATTCGCTGCTGACCCCAACCCGGCCAAGGTCAACCTGGGCGTGGGGGTGTATTACGACGACCAGGGCAAGTTGCCCTTGCTGGCATGCGTTCAGGCCGCCGAAAAAGCCATGATGGCGGACCCTAAGGCGCGCGCTTACCTGCCGATCGATGGCCTTGCCGCTTATGACGCCGGCGTCCGCTCTTTGGTCTTTGGTGCCGACAGCGAGCCGGTCAGTTCGGGCTGCGTGGCCACGGTGCAGGCCATTGGCGGCACGGGCGGCCTCAAGATCGGCGCCGATTTTCTGAAAAAGCTGAACCCGGATGCCGAGGTCCTGATTTCCGACCCAAGCTGGGAAAACCACCGCGCCCTGTTCGCCAGCGCGGGTTTCCCGGTCAAAAACTACCGCTACTACGACGCCCAGCGCCGCAGCGTCGACTTTGACGGCATGCTGGCCGATCTCAAGTCTGCCAAAGCCGGCAGCATTGTCGTGCTGCATGCCTGCTGCCATAACCCGACGGGCTACGACATCGACGCCGCCCAATGGGACCAGGTCGTGGCGGCCTGCCAGTCGGCAAATCTGGTGCCCTTTCTGGACATGGCCTACCAGGGCTTCGGCACAGGTCTGGCCGAAGATGGCGCTGCCGTGCAGAAATTTGTGCGCTCGGGCATGACCTTCTTGGTATCCACTTCGTTCAGCAAAAGCTTTAGCCTGTATGGCGAACGGGTGGGCGCCTTGAGCGTTCTGTGCACCAGCAAGGACGAGGCTGCTCGCGTGTTGTCGCAGCTCAAGATCGTGATTCGGACCAATTACAGCAACCCGCCCACGCACGGCGGCGCGGTGGTGGCGGCTGTCCTTGGCAGCCCTGAGTGGCGGGCCCTGTGGGAGAGCGAACTCGCCGGCATGCGGATCCGCATCAAGGCCATGCGCCAGAAGCTGGTGGACGGCCTGAAGGCCGCAGGGGTCACCCAGGACATGGGCTTCATCACACGCCAGGTGGGCATGTTCAGCTACTCGGGTCTGAGCCGGGACCAGATGGTACGGCTGCGCCAGGAATTTGGTATCTATGGCACCGACACCGGACGCATGTGCGTGGCCGCATTGAACAGCCGCAACATTGACTACGTGTGCGCCTCGATCGCCAAAGTCCTCTGAGCGCTGGGGTCCGGGGCGGCGCTGGCACTACAAAGCACCCTCGGCGCGCAGGGCATCCAGCAGAGCACGGGCCTGTGGCTTGGGGTTTCGCATCAGGTAGAACACCATGGCGTAGCGCGAAGCAAACGACTGTGGCCGGCCCGACCGCAGCAGGGCCGCGTAACGCTGATCAAACTCCCAACGGCCCCAGTTGCCCAGGTCAGACGCCACCCAGCCGGCCAGCGGCGTGTCCTGTCGCACGAAGTCGCCATAGGCCTTGACCACGCGGGCGCGACTGACACGCTGTCCGTCGTTGCCATGCACACTGAGCGCCAGCAGGGCAGCCTGGTATTCCCATTCCTGACGCCCGGGCGCTTGCAAATAATGCTGTTCCAGCCACGCAACGCCGCTCTCGCCCTGCAACTCCAGCCAGGCCGCCAACATGGCCGACAGCACGGCCGCATCCGCTGGCTGACGCAGCCGGGCCAGACGTTGCTGCAGGGCGGGTGCACGCTCAGGCTCACCGCTCACGCCCAGCAACAAGGCGTACAGCGGCCGGCGGGCCGCCAGGCGCGGGGTATCGAGCCAGTCCAGCAGCCAGGCCGCTCGCAGGCGGCCGCGCAAGCGACGCATCTCGCCATAGGGCGCAACGGCAATTTCCTCGTAGGCGGCCTGCGCCACCAGCGGCTCGGGGCTCTCCAGGTCCATCACGAAAAATGCCAGTCGGCGGTCCCAGTCCGGGGCGCTCCCATCCGTCACCGGCGGCAAGGCCAGCAGTTGTCGCAGCCAGTCCGCACGGCTCGCGTCCAACGGTCCGGCACTTTGCCAGCCAGCCGACCCCTGGTGGTAGAGAAGCTGGCTGAGAGCGGTGGGCTCGACCGGCAGCGGCCGCGGTTCTGACGCCGGCAGCCGGATGAGGCCCTGGGGCGGCGCACCTTTGATCAGTTGCCGGACCGCCAAACCGGCGCCACCTGCGACTGGTGACGCCAGCACCACCGTATCGGCCTGGCGCAGGGCTTGGCTGAGCGTGCCCCTTCCGTCCCCCGGCGCGCAAATAGCGCAGGCCCAGGCTGGCAACACTGACAACAGCAACAGCAACAGCAAACTGGCGGCCCGCAACACATCGTTCTTTCGGTTGGCTATGATCAAGCACAGAGTTTAGGCGGCCGGCGTGCCAGCCTAACGACGCCAAGCACCAAGGACACGGACCCATGAGATTCACAGCCCTGAGCCTGACGGCCCTTCTCGTGCTGAGCGCCAGCCAGGCATTGGCCTGGAGCAACCACAGCTTTGCCGCCTACCGCGCTTTTGACGCCATGCCTGAGGTGGCGCAGGCTGCGCCGGTGCTGGTGGAGCCGCTGGAGGCCTTCCTGAAAGATCAGGAGGGTGCGATCGAGCAGCTGCTGGCGAGCCAGGACATTTGGGCCAGGTCCGCGCTGGAGGTATATCCAGCCCTGCCGTCGGCCTTGGCCTTCCGGGCCAACCCGGCTCGCAGCGACGAGGCACGCCGGCTGGCGTTCTTGACGGCGCTGCGCGTTGCGCCCAACAGCCGTCTGGCCCTGTACATCCAGCCCGACCCCTGGGGTCCGGCGCCAGCAGCAAATAGCCTGTTACCCCATGCGGCCGTGAACACCCTGCCTGAGGTCGCCAACACCACCTACAAATTTGTCGGCCTGAAGGCCGGCGAACGGGTCGCGGCCTTGGGTGTTCTGGCCTCGGCCAGCGACGAGCCCGACTACGGGCTGGACATCAACCTCTGGGAGGACAGCCCCTCCGACTGGGGCAAGGTTTACGGCTTTGGGTCGCTGCCCTTCGGCAATCCAGCGCTCAACTACAGCACCCAAGCACCTTTTCACATGGGTTTTTACCATGAAGATCGGCTGATTTACCTGGCGGCCACCTTCGTGAAGAGAACCTTTCCGCTGCTGCGGATTCACCAGTACAGCGGCTTGGCAGCATTGGCCTTTCGCACCGGGCACCCTTACTGGGGCTGGCGCTTCACTGGCCTTGCGCTGCATTACGTGCAGGACTTGACCCAGCCCTACCATGCCAGCCTCTCGCCCGGCCAAGGCACAGCCAAACTGATCGGCATCAACCTGCTGGCGATGGCGGGGCTACCCCGACTGAAGGACGAGATGGTTGTGCTGTTGTCGAACCGGCATCTGGCGCTGGAGAAGTACCAGAACCAACTGCTGCTCAACGCAGCGCGGGCCGGGCAGGAAACCGCCGTGGAGAAGGCCTTGCGCCAATCAGACCGGGACAAGCGCTACCCGGCCTGGTCCGATCTGTACAGCCGCGACGTCGTCAGCCGCGAATCCCACGCGGCAGGTGCACGCCTGACTGAGCTGTTGGTGGACGCGATGCCAGCCAGCTATGTGTCTGACCCGCGTTTTGATTTTGGCGTCAAGGAGGCTGGCATCGACCTGGCAGGGGAATTGGGCCGCCAAGGCGCGGCCACCGCCAGCCAGCGGGCCCGGCTGGATGCCGAGATTGCCGATCTGCTGGCGAATTTCGGGGCACACAGCCGCATCTTGGTGCGCGGGGTGCTCAAA
>Ga0114980_10003266_pt1 | contig 11164 bp, 7 predicted proteins | sample S_140806_EF_Meta_FD_87018 | JGI IMG/M metagenome (GOLD analysis project Ga0114980, IMG submission 87018) | Freshwater microbial communities from Lake Simoncouche, Canada to study carbon cycling - S_140806_EF_MetaG | ecosystem: Environmental > Aquatic > Freshwater > Lake | place: Lake...
GCCACCGCCACCGCCATATCCACCGTGTCCTTGACCATACCCACCAAATTCATCGCTGTCGTCACTCATGGTCAACACCGTATCGCCTTTGTCCAGCACCACCAACTTGTTGTCAACAGCATGCCAGAAGGAATCATGCGAGCCCAATTTTGCAACTCGAAGTATATCCAGATGTGAGTAGGCAGCACCAAGTTGGGCCATCCAGGCACCAGCATCAACACTGCGCTGCGACAAAACCTTCTGGTCGTCAAACCTCATGTCAATTAAAAACGTAGACAAACCAGTATTGTGCAACACACATAGGTTGGTGTCGCTGCACTGCACAACTTTTGGAAAGCTCAACGCTGTGGTCAAGTCCAACCAGTGCATATCATCTAAATCAACTCTAAACACAATGCGTTGCCTGACTGCCTGGCGCGACATAATCACAAAACGCCCGTTTGGCGACATTGCCTCAAGACGCATTTCTCGAATTTGCCTGTCGGACGTTCCTGGTTCACACGGTATGTCCAATTCTGTATTGTTTGGCCAACACACCAACTTGTTGTCGGACTTCCAAACCACACGCTTCGAACTTGCACCAATCTGCGACATCGCTGGCAAGTACTTATCGGAAAGATTCACTTGCACAGCACCGCTGATGAACCTAAATTGCTCAGTCGAAATGTTTAGAATCAACACGCCTGAATGCTCATCGTATGCATGGCTAAGCTGAAAGAATACTTCATTTTTTGTGACCGCACCACTGCGAACAAAACGTCGCGTCGACGAAAGCAGCCTGCCAACATCAACATCTTGCTGGTTGTCCGAGGCCGCAAATTCAGACAGCTTTTTGCATGAAAACTCGTCAACAGTAACATGCAAAACTTCAAATTCGTCTTCTGCCAACACCTCTTTCAGAACAAACAAATACTTGCCACAAACTGAAAACCGTGAATAGTGCGAGGCTACGCTACCAAGATCGTATACAGCGCCTTTGTTGTTCAAAAACAGATGAAACACACCATGCTTTACAGGTTGTGCGATGTAGGTAAACAAACTCTGGTCAAACATGTCATCGATGCGGTAGCCTTGGTGTCTTTGGCACACAACACCAAGACCGACTGCTAAAATGTTGCAGTCTTCGCGAGAAAAAGCAAATTGCCTTCCAACAAGCACATTATAGTCGAAACTCGGAATCATTAAACTAGCAGCTGGTTGCATGGTTGACATTTGAAGGATGTAACCTATTGCAAGTTTCTGCACGTCAGTCAAGTCTGCAAAACACGTTCCAAAGTCGCGCTCAAGATCTGCTATCAGCTGGCTGTTTTCCTGCTTTGCCCGCTGTCGTGTTTGCTGGTCACTAGCTTCAAAGTACGCAACAACCGAGCCAAGAACGCGACGAACCAAGTCCAGTTCAAACTTGTTGTCTTTCAAGCCAAAGTACACCACATGCTTGTACAACCACATCATGGCCGGCACAGATGTTGGCAGCAAGTCTCGCCATGATTTGTCGTTACAGTATGCAGCCACGACTTTCAGTTGATCGACACTCGTCATGGTGGTGGGCACAACCAACACCTTGGTGTCTGTGTCGTAATACTTTATGCAGCTCAACCATTGATGTCTGGCAGTAAAGATTTCAACGGCGTGCTTTTTGTTAAGTGAGATGAGCACAACACTTTTAATTTCCAATTTGTCCAAGCGTTCATCGTCATGGTATTCAAACCATACTTGTTCGCCACCTTGCAATTTTTTCGATCTGGAACGACTAGTTGTGTGGCCCATGGTGTATGTGTGTTTTTATAAACAGTCTAAACAAACACTTACAGTTTGCCTGGCCTAACTGTCACACCCAGAACGTTGTGCCGACTGAGCAGTCTCTCCAAGTCGTCAGTGTTGACGCCTTGTGGAGGCAAGCGAGACATTTGGCGTGGCCAGTCTGGCTTGTCAAACAACTCAACCTGGCCAGCCACTTTGCTCAACAGTTCGTAACCTTCAAGCCACACGAACTGGTTCTTGCCAACCAACAGCGTCATTACCTGCCAGGCAGCCGACATGGCCAGCAACACGACGTTTGTGCCAGCATAGCACTTCAACATCTTGACGACCAACATGGTCGACTCGGCAGGCACACACACGATTTCAGCAATGTTGGAATGCAACGCAGAGTCAAGACGGACAACACACACGCCCGGGCGGTCTGACAGGCAGTAGTAATGTGCTGCAATTTGCTGAGCAGTCAACACATCTGTCTGCCACATTACGTTGCTTGGCTTCCAGTCAAGCTGGTATTTGTATGTGTACTGCTGGTCGTCCAGTTTTGGCAAGTCGCTGTACTTGTACAGTACTGTATAGTTTGCTTGGCTTGCTTGGCTTGTATCATTTGTATCGTTTGGCTGCATTGCACCGATTTGGCGACTTGGCATCACACCCATGCTGCCAATGCTGCTTGCAATGTTTTTCTAATACATGTAAATTATATAATACACAGCAAACCAGCAATCCAGCAAACCAGCAAACCAGCTAACCAGCCAAACCAGCCAAACCAGCCAAACCAGCCAACCAACCAGCCAACCAACCAACCAATCAACCAACCAACCAACCAACCAACCAGCAAACGCACACAGCACATTTAGGCGATTCACAAACTGGAAACCAGCCATTTACCACGTGCTGTTGTCTTGACAACACGAATTTGTTCATAACAATCACATAATAGTTATTGCATTCCATGCGACACACACTCTTTCAAGTGGTTCAGCACCGACTGCGCAGCCTGACTGGCACACGGTAACGACATACAGCTCGTTTCTCTGTATCTGTCAAAGCACAGATGCAACGTTTGTTGCGTCACACAACACGACAAATAGTAATCTGTGTCGGCAGACGACAAATCCAGGCTGTTTTCTTCTCCAGCTTTCATGGCATCCAGAACAGCAATCACCGTTGCAAGTGTTCCTTTACCTTCCAGTACAAACAACCAAGTTTCTCCCAACTCCATTTCTGCTAAACAGTTGCCTTGCTGGTCGTTCAAAGACAAACACTTATCTTCGAATTTGAACGCCACTGGAATGAACTCCTGCACCACTGGTGCTTTTCGCTTGACCTTTTTGCTTGGATTTTCCATGTTTGGTTTTAACGTAGGCAGATCCCAAACGCATGTGTTATACAATACATACAAATTATATATAATACACATATGACTAGCTACCGCACATCAAGCACTCTTCACTTGCCGAGCCAACTGGCTGGCCTGGCTGGCCTGGCTGGCCTGGCTGGTCTGGTTGGTTCGGTTGGTCCAAGTGGTCGTCCAGAACCGACAGCGCCTTCGTGGCTGCCTGGCTGCGCAGGTAGTACATGCCGGTTTTCAGGCCCTTCTTCCAGCCGTAAAAGTGCATGCTAGTCATCTTGTCGGCCTGCGGATTCGCAAAGTAAATGTTCAGCGACTGCGACTGGCAGATGTACGGCGCGCGCGCAACTGCCATGTCGATGATCTCGCGCCCAGGAATCTCCCACACCGTGCGGTAGCGCTTGCGGATCTCCTCGGGAATCGACACCAGCTGCTGGATGCTGCCCTGCTGCTTGACGATCTGCTGGCTCATCTTCTCGGACCACATGCCCAGCTCTTCCAGGTCGCGCACCAGGTGGCGGTTCAGCACAACAAAGTTGCCTGCCATGGTCATTCTACTAAACACATTCGAGGTGAACGGCTCGATGCACTCGGTGTTGCCCATGATCTGCGACGTCGAGGCGGTCGGCATCGGCGCCACCAGCAGCGAGTTTCGCACGCCATGCAGCCGAATCTGCTCGCGCAGGCCAGGCCAGTCGAAGCTGTCGCTGGTCTTGACGTTCCACATGTCGGGCTGCAAGATGTTCTGCGACACCGGGCTGCCTGCATAGCTGCTGTAAGGACCCTTCTGCTTGGCCAAATTCATGCTGGCCGTCAAGCTGCCAAAGTAAATTGCCTCAAAGATCTTGGTGTTGATCTCCATGGCGACTTGGCTGCCGAACGACGTCTTGCACATCGCCAGGACGTCGGCCAGGCCCTGCACGCCAATGCCGATCGGGCGGTGGCGCTGGTTGGAAGTCTTGGCTTCTTGGATGGGGTACATGGTGGTGTCCAGCACCTTGTTCAGGTTGACAGTGATCTTGCCGGCAATCTCGGCCAGCAAGTCGTAGTCGATGACAGCCTGGCCCAGGCTGGCCGGCGAGTCCCTGCGCGCCTTGGAAAACTTGACGAACTTGGGCAGCGAGATCGACGCCAAGTTGCAGACTGCCACTTCGTCCGGGCTGGTGAACTCGACGATCTCGGTGCACAGATTGGAGCACCTGATTGTGCCCAGATGCTTCTGGTTGGACTTGGCGTTGCAGGAGTCTTTGTACAGCATGAACGGCCTGCCAGTGGTCATCTGGGAGTGCAGGATCTTCTTCCACAGCTGCTGGGCCGGGATGGTTTTCCTGGCCTTGTTCTGCTTCTCGTACTGCTCGTACAGCTGGTCGAACGCCGCACCGTGCAGGTCGTCCAGGCCTGGCGCCTCGCTGGGGCAAAACAAGCTCCACTGGCCTTGCTGCTGCACGCGCCGCATGAACAGGTCGGGCACCCACAGCGCAGTGAACAAGTCCCTGGCGCGCTGGTCCTCCGAGCCGCCGTTCAGCGTCAGCTCGACAAACGCCTCGACGTCGCTGTGCCAGGGCTCCAAGTAAATCGTGGCGCTGCCTTTGCGCTTGCCGCCGCCCTGGTCGAAGCTGGACACTACTTTGGAGTACATCTGCAGAAAGTTGACCAAACCGTTGGAGGTGCCGTTGGTGCCGCCAATGTAGGCGCCCTTGCCGCGCAAGTTCGTCACCGACAAGCCGATGCCGCCTGAAAACTTGGACACATTGGCCACCAACTTGGCAGTGTCCATGATGCCGTCCGTCGAGTCGTCCTTGACCATCAGCAGGAAACACGACGCCAGCTGGCCGCCGCGGCGCATGCCCGAGTTGAACAGCGTCGGCGTGGCGTGCGTGTAGTACTGCTTGGAAATCAAGTCGTAGGTTTCCAGCACTGCCTGGATGTCCTGCGTCTCGACGTTCATGGCCAGGCTGGTGCGCATCCACAGGTACTGCGGGCGCTCGATGACCTTGTCGTCAATGCGCACCAAGTACGACTTGACCAGCGTGGTCAGCCCAAAGAAAGTCAGGCTCTCGTCGCGGGAGTCGTCGATGGCCTGGTCGATCTTGTGGCTGTGCTGCTTGACAAAGTCGATGAACGCCTGGCTGGCCAGGTGCGACTTGCCTTTGGGCGTGTCGACTAGCATGCTGTCGACATACTGGCTAAACGTCTCGGGCGTCTTTTTGTACAGCTCGTTCAGCCACGTGCGGGTGGCCAGCTTGTCGTAGTCGGGGTGCAGCGTGGCAAACCCGGCGATGGTGTGCATCACGTGGTCGACCAGCTGGTCGGCAGTCATTTGGGCGGCACATCCCTGCGCGGCATGCTGCACGATGCGGTCGATGTCGACCGACAGGTTCTGGCCGACCTTGACCAGGTTGGCGCGCAGCTTGGCTGCGTCAAAGTACTGGACAGACTGGTTGCGCTTGATCAGCTGCACAGTTGGCGCAGTTGGTGCAGTTGGTGCAGTTTGCACGTGTTGAGCAGACATGTTGTTGTGGTCGGGTTTGGTCGGGTTTGGTCGGGTTTGGTCGGGTTTGGTGGGGTTTGGTTTCAAAAGTTTCAAAGGTTTCGTTTTGGCTGATCAACACTTTTTTTAAAGCATATCCGAATTTTTCAAAAGTTATTTATTGTAAACGCATTGACTAACCCAACTCGGCAGTGCAGCCAAACCAACCTGGTTGTCGACAAGGCAACCAGTTCTGCGCACACACCAAACACCCAAAACACCCAAAACACCCAAAACAACTTACTCGTCAGACAAGCTTTCCGACATGCTGTCTGAATCGTCGTCTGTCCACCAACTGGCACCGCCTTGCAAAACGTCAGCATCGCTGTTGTTGTTGTTGTTCTGATCATCTGGATCTGTTGGATCGTTCCTGGCCATGCCGTCCGTGCCGGTTGTGGGAAGCACGGCGTCGTTGGTAGTGTTACTCGCGCCGAGCGTTGGTGTGTCATGCATGTTGCTTTCGACCGGTTTCGTCGTGGCAGATGGACCAGGCTGGCCAGGTGAGCCAGCTTGCTCGTCTTGGCCAGATGTGTCGGTTCGTACGGTCGTTGTGCTGACTGGTGTGGTTTTAGGCGTTGGTGTTGTATGTGTGTTGTTTGAATTACTCGGCTGATAACGCATCGACGCAGGCTGGCTTGTTTGCACTGGCGCATTGGCAGGGTCTGTCGATCCAACAAATGTGGGCTGTTCTGCTGCACTGGTTGGCGCACGAGTGGATCCAGATGTGGGCAAAACAGATGACGCATGATTCGACGATCCAACAGATGCAGCCAGTTCTGCCTCACCAGGTGGCGCACGAGTAGACCCAGATGTGGGCGATACAGTTGACGCATGATTCAGTTCTGCGGCACCAGGTGGCGCACCAGTCGATCCAGATGTGGGCGATACAGATGACGTACGATTCGACGATCTAACGGATGCAGTCAGTTCTGCCGAACCAGTTGTTTGCACATGCTGCGATGACGTTGCTGGAACAATTGTGCGATCAACAGGCTTTGCCACGAATGAGGCGCGCAAATCACGCGGATCTTGCAGCTGGTCACCTTCAACGCTGAGCACATCGCTGTCATGATCGTCATGGTCGTCGTGGTCGTCATGGTCGTCATTGACGTCGTGGTCGTCATGGTCGTCGTTGACGTCGTGGTCGTCATGGTCGTCATGGTCGCGACTCCATTCGTCATCACTGGTTTCATCAACATCGTGTGCCGTGTTGGACCTGTTGGACCTGTTGGGCGTGTTGGGCGTGTTGGACCTGTCGGACCTGTCGGACCTGTCGGACCTGTTGGACCTGTTGTACGTGTCGGACCTGTTGGACGTGTTGTGTTCGTCAAGTTCGTCGGCTTCGTCAGTACTTGTTGCCAGTGCCCAGTCGTACAAATTCTGCATGTTGGGCACTGCCAGCACGACATCGGGTATCAGTGGATTTTGCTCACAAATTGTAACTGCTTGGCGCAAATGCTCAACAAGTTGCTTTGCTTGCTGTTTGCTCAGCTGCTCGCGCTGCTGGTACTGTTGGTCGACATACTCGCGTAGCATGGTCGTCCAGACCTGTGCGTCCATCGGCATAGGCGACTTTGGCTCGACTACCTTGTTGTCGACCACAAAACCTTTGATCCTTGCAACTGTCAGCAGAGCATTCAGCACGATTTTGCCTGTGCGCTGAATGGCTTCCTCAGAGTACAACAGCTCTTGCAGGTACTCTTCGCGCTTGATGTCGGCATACAGTCTTTCAATTGGATTCAGTTGAAAATAGTTGGTTGACGAAAACTCGACTTCATCTGTTGTGGCTTGTGCGCCAGTGCTGTACTGCGTTTTGTTGGTGCCATCCAGCTCGTCGATACCATCGATGTCTTCAACTGTAACGTGGTCAGCGTGGTCTGGGTGTGATGTGTAAGCAGCAGATCCTTGGACGACAGAAGGCATGCTGGTGGATCCGGCTTGTGGTGACTGGTAGGCAGGTTTAGCCGTGCTGGTGGGCCCAGCCTGCGTTGACCGATTGGCAGGTGTGGCAGTTTTCAGGCTAGCCGATGGAGCCGTGCTGGCAGGTGTGGCAGTTTTCAGGCTAGCCGATGGAGCCGTGCTGGCAGGTGTGGCAGCTTTGAGGCTAGCCGATTGAGCCGTGTAGGCAGGTGTGGCAGTTTTCAGGCTGGCAGGTGTGGCAGCTTTCAGGCTAGCCGATTGAGCCGTGTAGGCAGGTGTGGCGGCTTGCAAACTAGCTAATCTGGAAGTGTCGGTCAAAGCGGCAGGTGTGGCAAGTTTGGCAAGTGTGGGTTGTGGCAAGGCAGATTGTGGTTGCTTGTACCCACCAGTTTGGTTGTCATTCGACAGGTTTTTGCTATCGAATCTGTCTGCTTGTGTCAGCAATCCATCAGGACCAAGCGGTGCGAGACCACTAGACCATGTGTTCGGGGCTGCCACGCCAACGCCTGCACCACGCAACATGATGGCTAAATCTGAACAACGAGACAGAAAACAGCACAGAACCTAACAACCTCACAACCTAACAACCTAACAACCTAACAACCTAACAACCTAACAACCTAACAACCTAACAACCTAACAACCTAACAACCTAACAACCTAACAACCTAACAACCTAACAACCTAACCAACCTAACAACCTAACAACCTAACAACCTAACACAACCAAGCTTAGTTTTCAAGACAAGATGAAAAATGTTGCTTGCTTGTCAAACCCAAACTTTGCTAAATTGCCATTCATACCAAATGCCATTTATACCAACCATTGCGATTTACACCAACCAGTGCCAACCATGCCGATCATACCACAACAACCATAACAACCATAACAACAACTGGTTGTTCAGTCGGTTAAATTACGTGACAAACTTGTAGAACCGGCGCAGCAATCCAAACTTTTTGTTGTGCTGCTTTTCAAATTGCAAAACATACTGCCTCAGCGACTGGTTGCGTCGGTTGGATTGGTGTGGTTGGTTATGTTGGTGTGGTTGGTTATGTTGGTGTGGTTGGTTATGTTGGTTTGCACTGCCACCTTGCAGCACTGGCAGCTGCTGCCAGTTGCGCTTGTACAGCCGAGTGTGGTAGACACGGTTTCTGAAATTGCGTCGAAACTGGTGTCGGCGGTTGGCTGCACCCAAAAAGCCTGCTTGGTCGTCGATTTTTGCAGGATCGGCATTTGGAATGCAGACCTTTTCAGACTTTGACCACCTGCAAGCCTGGTGCAGCTTGCATGTTTTCAAGTTGTTGTAGCACGAACAGTAGCGGCTGCCTTGCTGGGTGCCGCGGTGCCGCAGTGCCAAGTCAAACGCAAAGTCGCACCTGTACGGCCGGTTGAACTGGTAGGCTCTGTAGCGCTTGCGCTCAGTGTGTGCAAACTGGATCGTGCGAATCAGCGTGTTGTAGCCGCACGTGTTGACGTCCGACACGTGGTACCTGCCCACATCAGACGTCACGCACTTGTGCTGGTTCTGGTTCGGAACCAAGCTGGCAACAAACTCTTCCATTCTGGCCAAACTGAAATGCTGCCTTGTTGCTGCCAAAAAGTCGTTGACTGTGTCTATGTTGTGCTGCGCCAACTGGCCGCGCAAATACGCACCTATATTGGGCAGGCTGTCGATGCGCGACCAGCCGTACACCGGGTTGTCTGCGCGGTTGAATGCATCTGCCACAGTTGTGCGCTGAAAACACATGGCGTCGTCTGGCTCGACATGGTTGTTTGGCATAATTGGCTCTTTTTATCAGCCAGTTCAGATGCGCAGTTAACCAGCACATAGCAAATAGAAACGTGCAGAACTCTGCAATTTATGCTTTTACTAAAAACACCAGTTTAGGCAAACTAGTTTTTTGGAACGCAGCAAAACAGCAAAAACACACAAAACTTTCAACATGGTTGCCAAATCCAAGGCGCGCGTGCACAGCCTCCACGCCAAGCATGCCCACGCCAAGTCCCGCGTCAAGTCGCACGCCAAGCAAGCCAAGTCGCACAAGTCGCACACCAAGTCGACCAAAACCAAGCACGCCAAGTCGCACACCAAACCAGCCAAGAAGAAGCGAGCTCTGTCTCCTGCTTGCAAAGCATACGGCGAGATTCAGAAGCGCGCCAAAGCCAGCGGCAAGTTTGCCGACTCTGACTTTTACAACGGCCTGGCCGCCATGAAGGGCACCAAGGCTTACAAGCACATTGCCCACGAGTTTGCCATGTGGAAGCAAAAGCACATGTAAGGTTGGTATGGTTTGGTATGGTTTGGTATGGTTTGGTATGGTTTGGATTTGGCATATTTGGTGCTTGGTCTGGTTTGGCATAGTTAATAACGTTAACAAATACTGCTTTGCCACTGGGCTATCTGGTCTATCTCGTCTATCTGGTTTATGTGGATCTGGTTTGTTTTAAATTTTAGTGTTGATCGCCAGTTGGTGCAGCACGTCGACAGAACTGCTCGCCAGCACGATGCTGGACAAAATAGACCGCACTTGCTGGGCAGACGCCACACCGAGCACTGCTGCGTCCTTCAAACGCTGGCAGTCGCGCGAAAGCACACCCGCTACGGTCTGCCACACAGTCACCAACTGCGCAGACGGCTGAAGCTGCGTCAAATGGTAGTTGGTCAGCTTCAGCGCCAGTGCAGCAATCACATGGAACGCCGTGCAGTAGCTGTACAAGCCAAACAGCGCGTCGACCTGATGACACACTTTGCGCAGCATGGAGTAAAACACAGGCAAGTCCATCTGGCACCTGGCGGCGGCTTGCTTGGCAAAACACGCCAGGCCAGACGGCAACGCCTCGTCGATTGGCTTGCCGGTCAAACTCCCCGAGGCGTTGACACCCGACCACACGTAGTACACACCAGAGTCCATCAGGTTTGGCAGCCTGACCCAAGCTTTGATCATGCCGACTTGCAGCACTGCAATCCACTGGTTTGGGCTTTGCTCAAAGTAGTCGTACATGCCCAACTTGCTTGGCTTTGACTTTTTGAAAGACAAAATAGGTCCGACTTGCTCGAAGGCCACGAACGGCAAGACCAGCCGGCTGTGCGGCCGAATGTTGACCATCTTGTCTGGATCGGTGACTGCCGCAAAGCCTGTCAAGCCTGCCAAGCCTGCCAAGCCTGGTGAGCATGATGTGTACTGGCCGCCAACACCATGCGGCGGAAAGCAGGCTGTGGTGCACGTGTGACCAATTTGACTAACCGGCTCTGCCGGTTGGGTCGGTTGGGTCGGTTGGGTCGGTTGGGTGGTTTGGGTTTGGCAAGCTTGCGATTCCTTGGTCGGCGTGTCACCCCCATCGCCACCACCACCGCCACCGCCATCACCACCACCATCGCCACCATCGCCATCGCCACCACCACCACCACCACCGCCACCGCCGCCATCGCCACCATCGCCACCACCACCACCACCACCGCCACCACCGCCACCACCTCCGCCACCTCCGCCACCGCCACCACCGCCACCACCACCCCCGCCACCACCACCGCCACCACCACCACCACCGCCACCACCACCACCACCACCACCACCACCACCACCACCACCACCTCCAC
>Ga0114980_10003268_pt1 | contig 11163 bp, 8 predicted proteins | sample S_140806_EF_Meta_FD_87018 | JGI IMG/M metagenome (GOLD analysis project Ga0114980, IMG submission 87018) | Freshwater microbial communities from Lake Simoncouche, Canada to study carbon cycling - S_140806_EF_MetaG | ecosystem: Environmental > Aquatic > Freshwater > Lake | place: Lake...
GGGATATTTGGGGAAGCTGCCGTTGGTGAGAGCCACTTCACAGAGGTAAAAACAGCTCCCGCGGGCGGTTTCGATCCGGCGGCTGTGCTGGCAAGTCGCGCACAAGCCGGGTTCGACGCTCAAGGTTGAGAGGCCTCAAAGCGGATGTTCGTGTCGGCGCCGAAACGCTGATAGCTAGAAAACGTCACCTTCATACGCAAACTGAGGGGGCCGGAGCGAAAGGGCAGGGTGTCATCGGCAAAAGTGGCTTGCGGAAACCAATAGCCTTGGATGGTTCGATGCCGGATGGTGGTGAAACGGGGGAAAAGATTCTCTTCTTTTTTCGTGATGATTTGGGGGACGGCGCGGCCTTCCGAGCGGACGACGGAGAAATCGGACTGGGTGGCCCAGAGGAGGCCTTCAAAGAGGCGCTGGCCGTCGAGAATCTGGCGGGGTTGGACGGCGAGGACCCAGCAGGGGACGCCGTCGATGGTCTCTTCGCCGCGGGGCTGGGTTTGGTAGAGCCAGAGGCGGTCTTTCGTGAGGAGGAGGGGTTGAATCTCCTGGATGTCGCGAAAGTCCTCTGGTGTGAGTTGGAGGCGGACGAGACGGTTGGTGGCGGGTTTGGTGAGTTTTTCGGTGCGTTCGCCGGTGGGGGAGAAGATGATTTCGCGTTCTTCGGAGTAGAAGCCGGCGCGTGCGTTGCGCTGGTCGAACTCTTCGATGAGGAGTTGCTGTTTATAGAGGTACTGGGCGCGGACGGCTTCCGAGGCGGACTCGCGTTCGGCGATACGCTTGGCAAGGTCGCGGGGAGGTTCGGCGCCGTGGATTGGCGATACTAGAAAGGTGCAGATGAGGGCGTATTGGGTGAGCATGGCGGTGTTGCTGCCGGTGCTGGGGGCTGGCGGCGGAATCTACCTCTCTACGCACAGTATCGCTTGGATGGAGGCGGCGCCGGCGCTGGTGGCGTTGATTTTGGAAGCGGCGATGTTTCTTTCGATGGCGAACGAAGCGGCGCGGCGGTGGTGGCGGCCGTGGGTGATGGCGGCGAGCGTGGGGGCGCCGGCGTTACTGGTGGGGGCGCATCCAATCGTCCTGCTGGTGGGCGGGGTGATGGTGTTCTGGTACGTGGTGCTGCCGGCGAGCCGGTGGACCGATGCGGGCTATGCGCTGCTGTACGGGGCGATTACGCTGGGCAAGCTGAGCGAGCATCTATACCCGGCGCCGCTGGCGAAGCTGCCGTTGGCGATTCTGGGCGAGTTGGCGTGGGCGCGGATTTTGATCTGGGCGGTGCTGGAGGTGCGGGGGCAGGCGGGGGTGGGTTTTGGGTTGGTGCCGAGCTGGCGGGAGGTGGGCATTGGGCTGAAGTGGTACGGGCTGTTTTTGCCGGTGGGGTCGGCGGTGGGTTGGGCGATCGGGTTTACGGGCTTGCGGCAGGGGCCGTGGGTGATGGAGAAGCTGCTGTTGAACGCGGTGGGAACGTTTTTCGGGATTTTTATTTTCGTGGCGCTGCGGGAGAACTTTCTATTTCGGGGGATGCTGTTGCCGTGGTTTGCCGAGTGGATGGGGAGCTTGCGGGGGGCGCAGGTGGTGGTGGCGCTGTTGTGCGGGGCGGCGCATTTACCGTTTCGGCAGTTTCCGAACTGGCGGTTTGCGTTGCTGGCCGCGCTGGCGCACTGGGTGTATGGGCGGGCGTTTCTCGAGGCCGGGAGCATCCGGGCGGCCATGGTGTGCCACGCGCTGGTGGTGGTTACCTGGCGCGTGCTGCTAAGTTGAGGATCTCGTCGTAGCGGTGGCGGCGGAGGCCGGGGGTGGGTGAGTTGGCGGCGTGGGCCATGGCGGCGGCGACGGTGGCGGCGGGGATGGCGCGGTAGGGGCGGAGCGGGCCGCGCAGCAGGAAGGGAACGGCTTTGAGGACGCGTTGGCTGATCCATTCGGCGGGGTGGAGTTCGGGGCGGGGGCCATTGGCTGCTATCGTAACGTAGCATGAGAATTTGTGCCTGGATTTTCCTTGCCCTGCCCCTGCTCGCCGAAAAAGAGCGGCTGCCCGGGGGCAAAGTGCTGCCGCATGACCGCTACGTTCACGCCGTAAGCCTGGCTGATGCGCCGGTCGAGCAGGTCTACATCAAGTCCAAAGACGGTGTTTATGTGGCGGCGGCGCTCCGCAAGCCGAAGGGCGCCGGGCCCTTCCCCGTGTTGGTCCATTTCCACGGTGCGCCGGGCGGCCGGGGCATGGAGAAGTTGGTCACCTGGGTGCGGGGCGACACCGGTGGGCCGGTGTGGGAACGCTTCCTGCAGGAGGGCTACGTGGTTGTGGTGGCCGATTACCGCCATCCCACCCCGATGATGGCCAGCGTGGCCGAGGCCAAAAGCCCAACCTACATCGACGATGGCGTTGCCGTGGTCGAATGGTTGCGGCAGCAAAGCTACATCGATCCGGCGCGGATCTCGGCCTACGGCGTCAGCCTCGGCGGCAACCTGGTGGCGCATCTGGCGGGACGCACCAAGCTGCACGCCGCCGTGCTGGGGGCGCCGGCCGTGATCGAGTTTCTCGGGGTACAGGGGTGGAGGCGGGACACGAAAACCGTTCCGGTTGACGAAGCCATCGCCCGGAAAAACCTGGCCGCGCTGCAGTGCCCCGTGCTGCTGCTCGTGGGGACCAAGGATAATCTGATCGCGGTGGACGAACCCTTTCACGACCTGGCGGTCGCCATGGGGAAGCCGGTGAGAATGCTGATCTACGAAAACGGCTATCACGACTTCGTCATGGGACCGCAGGGCCACGCCGGCCGGGACGAGCCGCTGCTTGACGCCACGCTCGACGCGCTCGAACGCACCGTTGCCTTCGTCAAGAAACCGGCAGTAGAGTAAAACCTTTTCCTGCGCTGCCGCGTCTGCTAGGAGAGTGTGCGTGAAATCGTTCTTCTCCTAGTAGCGTTCTCCTGTGTATACGCCACGGCCGAACCGGTCTGCCCGGGCGGTTCGGCCGTGGCTCATTTTCGGCTGCGTGTTGAGCGGCCGGGACAGACGGGCGCCCTGCCCATAGAGAACGTGAACGCGCTGCGGAAAGGGGATACGGTGGTCTATGTGCCCGGCGATCCCGTGCCGGGAGAGGATCTTGATAAGGCTGACATCGTACTCCTGGTGGCGCCGAAAGAGGGGCAGGAGCTCCAGGTAATGGAGCGGAAGCCGGCGCTGGGCCGGCAGAGGTGGGAGCTTGGTTACGACGCCGCAGTGGTGGCGCTCGCCTACGGGCCGGCGGGGTTGCGCTCCGAGCGGGTTCGCGAGATGGTGAAAAGAGATCCGGAACTGGTGGTGCAACTGGCCGAGTACGGGGAGCGGACGACGCAGGTGGAGACGCTGCTCGCCACCATGAGCCGGCCTTCGGCCGATGCGCAAACGATGGAGGCCGCACTGCGGGGCTTTGCCGCGAGCGGGGCGGGCGGCATGCGTCTTGATCGCAACGCGACGTTCGACCAGCAGACGCTGACGATGCTGCGGGCGGTGAACCCGGCCCTGGCGGCCTACGACCCGCTGTCGCCCGAGCCGCGCGTGCGCTGGCAGCAATCGGCGGGGCTGGCGGCGGCGGTGGCCGGGCTGTTTCTGGGCAACACGGTGGCCGTGGCGGCGACGAGTGCGACGCTGTTTTTGAATCTCCGCAGTGTGGCGTTTCCGCGGACGGAGTTCCGCAGCGCGCTGCGCCGGGAGTCGGCGCTGTGCGCCAAGCGGGAGTCGGGCAGCGGGGTGCGTTTTGCCTATCTGTGGGCGCGACGGCTGCCGGAGGCGAAAACGCCGGCGCTGGCGCTGCGCGGGCCTTTGCATCTGGGCGCGGGTCTGCCGGCGCGGATCGAGTTGCCCGACCCAGGCGCCGCGTGGGGACAGGTGCGGCAGTGGCGTTGGGTGGATGCGGCGGGGAGTTCGGTGCCGGTGGTGGGGGCGGCGCAGGGCGGGATGCTGCAAGTGGCGAAGCCGCCGGCGCCGGGGCGCTATGCTCTGGTGGGGGACTGGGAGTGGCAGGAGTTGCAGGCGGCGGAGCCGGTGACGGTGCACGCGCTGCCGGATCTGTCGGCGATCCGGCTGGCGGAGGCGTCGGCGGACGCGCTGGAGGCCGGCCGGGGCCGGGTGCGGCTGCGTTTGCGCGGCGCGGATCTGCAGTTTGTGAGCAAGGTGGAGGTGGAATCGGCGACCGATGCGTTGGCCGAGCGGGTGCAGGCCTGGTTTGTGCCGTTGCCTGGTCCGGCGCCGGAGTTGGAGATGGAAGTGGATACGGCCCGGCTGCGGCCAGGGGCGCACCGGGTGTGGCTGACGCGCGCTGACGGAGCGACCCACGCATTTGCGGCGATAGTGCACGGCCCGGCGCCGCAGTTGACGGGTGGGCCGTGGCGGATCCGGCAGGACGGTTCGGCGCACCGGATCCGGCTGGCGGGGGAGCGTCTGGATCAGGTGGAGCGGTGGGAGTTTGATGGCGGGACGGTGGAGTGGCAGCGGGAGCGGCAGGAGGCCGAGGTGCGGCTGCATCCGCAGGCGCTGCCGGGGACGAGTTGGGAGCTGAAGGCGTGGGTTGGGGGCAGGAATCTTCCGGTTAGCTGGCCGAACACGGTGCAGGTGCTGCCGCCGGCGGTGACGGTGAAGGGTGTGCAGCGGGGGGCGCCGCCGGCGGGAACGGTGGAGTTACGGGAGGCGGAGGTGGACGCCGGGACGCCGGTAAGCCTGGGGATACAACTTTCGGGTCCGGTGGCCGAAGCGCCGCGGGCGGCGCAGTGCGCCAAGCTGGAGCGTGCTGAGCGGTTGAGCGAGCGGGAGTGGTTTGTGGTGGTGCGTCCGGAAGGCGCCGAGGGGTGCCGGGTGACGGTGGAGGTGGAGCCGGGGGGAGCGCAGGTGGAGGTCGGTATTCTGGTCCGGCGTCCGGAACTGCTGGGATTTGCGCTGAGCGGCGATGCGGCGGGGCCGAGCCAGTTTTGGGGAGTGCTGACGGGCCAGGGCCTGGAGCGCATTGCCCGCGTGGGCTGGAATGAGCGGGAAGGGGTGGCGGTGACGGAGTTGCCCGGCAGCGCCGAGGGCCGCCAGAAACTGCGGATGGCGGTACCTTGGCCGGCGCCGGCGCCGCGCTCGCCGCTCTACATCTGGTTGCGGGGGGAGGCAGCGGGCCGAAGGACGAGCGCGCGATTCTGAGCGCGGGGGCTAAGCGGATTTGGCTTCGAAAGCGAGCGCGAGGAAGGCCTTGGGCTGGAACTCGATGCGAAGGGGGAGCGGGTTATCCGAGCCTTTTTCAAACCAGAGGCGGAACTTGCTGCCGCGCGAGCCGCGCATCTCCTGCAGGCGACCGTGGACGGCAATGATGCGCTCCGGGGAGCGGGTGAGGCCACGGGCGGCCAGGCGTTTGGCCACCTTTTCGTCGCCGCGTTTTTCTGCAACCAGTTTATGCTCGCCGCCGCCGTAGACAAAGGTGCATTCGGTCTTTTCGGCCGGGTCGCGGATGGTCTGCATAATGGCGGAGAGGAACGACCGCGAGGCGCTGCGGGCATAGAGGACGACCTCTTTGCCTTTGGGCGCGGCTTGGCGGATCATCTGCTCGGCAAAGGGATAGAGCTCCCCAAAACGGGTCCAATTCCATTCGGCGGGGGTCTCAAAGCGGACCGAGCGGGAGCGGGCGGCGCCGGATTGAATCTGGCCCTCGATCGCTTGGTACTGCAGTTTGTCGGCGCCGGTTTCGAGGGCTGATTTGGCTTGGGCGAAGCTTTGTTCGTCCGAGGCGGTCATGAAACCCGTGTAAACGCTTTCGGCGGGTGAGCCGCCTTCGGACTTCACGGTTTCCTGGATGAAGCCGAGCCGATTCAGCCCTCGCGCCCGATCCGGATCGGAGCCGGCCGCGAACTGGAGGGATTCAATCGATTGTCCGGGCTCATTCTGCAGCTGGGCAGCTGCGAACCCCCCGCCGACCCCCTCGCGGGTGTAGATGGGGAGTGAAAAAAGAAGGATGACGGCGTCGGCCCGGTAGTCGCGGCGAAGCACCGGCTTCATGGCCAATACTGCGGGAAGCGGGACCGAAGCGGCGGCGAGGGCTTTCAGGAACAGACGTCGAGTGGAGGAGGCGCAGAAAGATTTCATCAGCGTCGTTATAGAAGTCAATCGGCAGTTTGGGGGTAAAGCTTAAGAGAGATTCGCGGGAGGACAAACACGGAACAAATGTCTTCCCAGCGGCAGACGGGTCCGAGCGGCAGGCGGTTCCCAGAAAACAATCGGATCCTATATTGTCCGCAGAGGCGGGTGGGGATGTCAACCTAACGGGCTGAGAGCGCGACGGCTTTGGCCAGGTCTTCGTCCGCCTGCGCCGTCTGCTTGAGGGCGCGGTAGGAGGCGGCGCGGTTCTGGTAGGCGTTGGCGTATTTCGGGTTCAGCCGGATGGCTTCGGTGAAATCGGCAATGGCTTTCTGGTATTGGCCGAGCCGCATCCAGGCGTAGCCGCGGCCGTTGAACGCCATGGGGAAGCTGGCGCGGAGGCTGATGGCGCGGTCGAACTCGGCGAGCGCCTCGGGGAACTGACCGGCCTGGGAGAGGGCGCGGGCGCGTTGGTGAGCGCTGTCGGCGGTGGCCTTCTCGGGAAGGGGAGTCGGCTTGGCCGGGGCGGGCGCCGGGGTGGCCGCGGTGGCTACTGCCGGTTGGGGCGCCGGTTCGTTTGCCGGGGTGGGGGCTGGCGTGGGCGCCGGTTCCGGTGGGGGCGGTGGGGCGTTCTGGGCTTTGAGGCGTTCGAGGGTCCGGTCGAGGACGGCGCGAATCTCTTCGCTATCCGGTTCCAAACGGAGAGCTTCCCGCAGGTCGGACTCTGCCTTTTCGAAGGCGCCGGTTAGAAAATGGGCGCTGCCGCGCGCCAGCCAGCCTTCGGCGAGCGCGGGCGCGAGTTCGATGGCCTTGGTGCGATCGGCGAAGCCCTCCTCGTGGCGGTCGAGCAGGTGGTAGGAGCCGCCTCGGGCGATGTAGGCGCGCGGGTTGTCTGGCTGCAGGCGAATTGCTTCGGAGCGATCGGCGAGGGAGGCTTCGATTTTCCCCAACTGGACGAGGGCGCCGGAACGGGCCATAAAGAGGTTGGCGTCGTTCGGGGTAAGTTGGATAGCGGCGGTGAGATCGTCAACCGACTCCGGCCACTGGTTGAGGCGCTTGCGCGCTTCCCCGCGCAGGAAGAGGGCGCGCGCCAGACGGGGCGATAGCTCCAGGGCGCGGGTGAGATCGGCGACCGCGTTGGGGAAGAGGCCCATCTGGCCATGAGCGAAGCCGCGTTCGAGGTATGCTTCGGCCCAATCGGAGCGGAAGTCGATGCAGCGGTTGAAATCGTCGATGGCGTCCCGCCAGCGTTGCAGAGCAATGGCGGCCTGGCCACGGTGGAAGTAGGGTTGCGGGTCGTCGAGGCGGAGGCGGATGGCCGCGGTGAGGTCGGTGATGGCTTCGGCGTGCTGTTTGAGCCGGAGGCGGGCCTGGGCGCGAGCGTTGTAGGTTTTGGTGTTGGCGGCGCCGGCCTCGATGGCTTGGGTCAGCCGGGTGATGGCCAGCTCCCACCGGTTGCGGTCCAGGTGGAGGAGGCCGAGCGCCTGCAGGGCGTCCGCATCGGCAGGTTGCAGGCGGAGGGCCTGTTCGAGGTCCGCGGCGGCGCGGGCCGGTTCGTTGCGGTGGACGAATACCTTACCTCGCTCCCGGTAGGCGTTGGCGAAGTCGGGGGCGTAGAGGATGGCGGTGGTGAGGGCTTCGAGGGCCTCGGCCGAACGGTTCTGGGCGGCGGCGGAGAGGCCGAGTTCGTAGGCCTTCTGGGCTCGTTTGGGGTCGACCTGGCTGGCGGAGGCCAACGTTGAGAAGAGGAGGAGGGCGCCCGAGAGCAGACGCAGTCGATATGCCATTAGCCTGTTCCGGAAAGCTGCAATCTCTTATTGGAATTTTACCACTCGGGACAATCTGACCTCCTGAAGGGCGTGGTGGAGGCCGATAGATTCGGTAGCATCGATGCGGAGTCTGTACGTTCATCTTGACGGATCTCCCCCCGCGCCGGCGGGGTGGGTGAGTGGTTCGAGTGGCTGGCAGGGTTTGCAGTTGCTGCAGCAGCAAGGGTTTGCCGTGGCGATTGTGGAGTTACCGCTCGCCGGGATGGGTCCGGAGGAGTGGCTCGCGGCGGCATTGCGGTTGCGGCCAGCGCTGCAGGTGGTCTTTATGGGCCGTCATGTGCGGGAGGCGGTTGGTCTGCTGCGATCCGGGGCCATGGACTACGTGGACACGCGGGAGGCGGCTTTGGCCTCCGTGGCTCGGATGCCCGCGCCGGCCCCCCGGGCGCCCGAGCCGTGGCGTCGTCTCCTGATCGGCGATAGCCCGGCAATGCGGCCGGTTTTGGAAACGATTCGGCTGCTCGGTCCGCGCCGGAGTACGGTGCTGATCTCGGGCGAGACCGGGACGGGCAAAGAGGTGGTGGCCAAGGCGATTCACGCCGCGAGCCTGCGGGCGCGGGAGGCGATGGTGTCGGTCAACTGCACGGCGCTGCCGGAGGCGCTGCTCGAAGCCGAACTGTTCGGGCACGTCAAAGGGGCGTACACGGGAGCGTTCCAAGCCCGCAAGGGTCGCTTTGAAGAGGCGGACAAGGGGACGATTTTCCTGGATGAAATTGGGGATATGCCGATCGAAACCCAGGCTAAGCTGTTGCGGGTGCTGCAGGAGCGGGAGTGTCAGCGGTTGGGTTCGAGCGAAATGGTGAAGCTCGATGTGCGGGTCGTCTCGGCGACTAACGCCAATCTGGAAGAGCGGATTGACCGGGGCCGGTTCCGGGAGGATCTCTACTACCGGCTCAACGTGGTGCCGCTGCAACTGCCGCCATTGCGGGAGCGCGCCGAGGACATCCCCATGTTGCTCGACCATTTCGTAGAAAAGGTCTGCCGGGCCGAGGAGCTGCCGCGGAAGCGGGTGGCCGCCGATGCGCTAGAACGGTTGCAGGAGTATCGCTGGCCGGGTAATGTGCGCCAGTTGGAGAACACGGTTGAGCGGGCCATTGCGTTAAGCGGCGATCGCCCAATTCTTCATGTGGGCGACTTCAACCTGCCCACCCGTCCGATCGTTCCTGCGCCGGCGCCACCGGCGGAGACCATGACCAACCTGCCCGAGCAGGGGTTGGACTTCGCCGCCACCATCCAACGCCTGGAGCGCACACTCATTGAGCAGGCTCTACGCCGGAGCAAAGGCAATAAGAGGCAAGCGGCGGATATGCTGCGCTTGAAGCGGACTACGCTGAGCGCAAAACTCAAGAGTCTCGATGAGGTAGCCTGAGGCGCTAGGAAGGCACCCGGCGTTTGCGGAACTCGTCGACGGCCACAAAGACAATAATCATTGCCCCAATCAACGCCTGCTGCACATAGGGATTGATGCCGAGCAGGTCGCTGCCATTGGCGAGCAGGCCCATGATGAAGCCGCCAACCAGCGTGCCGATTACCGTGCCCTCGCCCCCGCGCAGGGAACCGCCGCCGATGACCACCGCGGCAATCGCCTGCAGCTCATAGCCCTGCCCCGCGGTTGGCTGACCAGTGGAGAGCCGGCTGGCTTCAATCAGTCCGGCCAGACCCGCTAAGCCTCCGCACAGCGCATAGATGGCTACCGTATGGAAGTTCACCGGAATGCCCGCGTAGACGGCCGCCTCGGCATTGCTGCCAATCGCAAACACATAGCGGCCCAGCCGGGTGTGTTCGAGAATGAAGTGCACCAGAACGGCGCAGGCAATCAGCACCACCAGCACGAAGGGGAAGCCCAGCACCGTTCCCTCGCCCAGAAACTGGAACCCTTTGGGAACGTCATGGACGGGCATACCGTCCGAGATGATCAGCGCAAGCCCCCGCAGCACCCCCATCATGCCGAGCGTCACAATGAAGGGAATAATCCGCAGCTGGGTAATCAAAACTCCGTTCAGCAAGCCGCACAGCAGACCGGTGGCAATGCCCAGCAGCACCCCGAACGGGATGGGAACGCCCTTGGCCATGGCCATGGTGCCGCCGAGTCCACCCAGGGCGACAATCGAACCGACCGAAAGATCGATGCCGCCCGAGATGATAATCAGCGTCATCCCCAGCGCGAGCGTATTGAAGACCGCCGTTTGCCGGACCACGCTCGACAGGTTCTGCGAGGTCAGAAACGAGGGGCTCGCGATGCTCAACGCCACAAACAGGGTGAGCAACGCCAGAAAAGGCAGCAAACGCTTAATCATTGCAACAGATCTCCCGACTCCGGCGGCGCCGTGGCCAGCCGCATAATGTCTTCCTGCGAACAGCCGCGCGGGAGTTCGCCCACCAGATGGCCCTGACTCATCACCAGAATCCGGTCGGCCACCTGCAACAGCTCCGGCAGTTCGGAACTCACCATCAGGATCGCGGCGCCTTGGCGCGCCAACTCGTCCATCACGGCAAAAACCTCAGCTTTCGCTCCCACGTCGATGCCCCGCGTCGGCTCGTCGAACAGAAACACCCGCGCCCCGCGGTTCACCCACTTCGAGATCACCACCTTCTGCTGGTTGCCACCGCTCAATCGTCCCGCCCGCTGCCGGCCATTCTCGCAGCGGATGCGCAGACGGTCGATCGCCTCCCGCGTCACGCGCTCCTCTTCCGGGTGCCGGATCACCCCGCCGGGGCTCACGGCCTCCAGGTTGGCCATCGTGACGTTCCAGCCAATGGGCAGTTCGCGGGCCAGGCCCGTCCGCTGCCTATCCTCCGGGATCAGCGCGATGCCGGCGGCGACGGCCTCGCGGGGGTTGCGCAGCGCCAGCGGTCGGCCGTCCACCGCCACCGTGCCGCTGCTTACCGGGTCCAGGCCAAAAATCGCCCGGCACAGCTCCGTGCGCCCGGCGCCCATCAATCCGCCGAGCCCGACAATCTCGCCGGCGCGCAGCGTCAGACTGACGTGGCGAAGCAGGGAGGGCGTCGAAACCCCGGTCACGGTCAATAATCGTTCACCCGGCGGCACCGGTTCGCGGCTGTAAATTGCATTCACCGCCCGGCCGACCATGTATTGAATCATCCGGTCCCGGGTGAGCGTGGCCAGCGCCTCGGTGTGTACGGTGGCGCCGTCGCGCAAAATCGTCACGCGGTCGCCTACGCTGCGCAACTCCTCCATGCGGTGGGTGATGTAGATCACCCCGGTCCCGCGCTCGCGCAGTTCGCGGACGATGCGGAA
>Ga0114980_10003270_pt1 | contig 11161 bp, 8 predicted proteins | sample S_140806_EF_Meta_FD_87018 | JGI IMG/M metagenome (GOLD analysis project Ga0114980, IMG submission 87018) | Freshwater microbial communities from Lake Simoncouche, Canada to study carbon cycling - S_140806_EF_MetaG | ecosystem: Environmental > Aquatic > Freshwater > Lake | place: Lake...
ATGCGAATGGTTTTGGAAGATGGCTTCGAGCTATCTAGAGCCTGAACTGAATTGTTAAATAGATTGATGAACAATTGCTGCGCCTCCCCAAAACTCATGGGGATTTGCAGTTTTTTTTCTATGTCCATCTCTACATGGATTTGCTTCTGATTGAGATCAGATTGAGACAAGAGTAATATGCTGCCAGTATTGCGTTTAGCTTTTTAACCGGGATGCTTTTAGGTGGTGTGGCATATGCGAGCAAACAAAGGCATCGTAGGGCGACAAAAGTTAGCCCATTTATGAAGGCTGTTGCAACAGGGTTAGAGGACGGTCGTATTAGTACTAGCAATATTCACGCCATCATGAAAACGTTACAAGATTACGGCGGTACTATCGTTGCACTTGGAACAACTGTGCTTTCAATATATACTGGGCTGAAGAGCATTATTGGGTCTTAATTTCCATGAGCTTTATGTGCTCTGCTAAGCCCTCATCGCTCTAAAAAAGATATCTTGAGTTGACATTTCACATGGCAAACTATCAAAATTATTTTTCAAGCCTTAAGTACATTAATCTTGGCAAAGATAGCGCAGGCTCGCTTTGGTATTACTTAGACATTGCTGATTTAAACAAAGATGGTTTGCCCGACATTTTATTATTGGGGGCAAATTATCCTATTTCAGGTAACAGCAGTGCAAACGCTCAAGTGGGAATGGTGACTTTAGGAACAGGTTTAGCTTCATATTCGAGTCTATCGTCTAGCTTCATCCCTTCCACCACACATCCAAGAAATGTTTTTTATTCCGACTTTAACAATGATGGCAAGACGGATATTTTTATTGCTGACCATGGCTGGGACGCAGGGACTTTTCCGGGGGCTCAAAATCAACTCATCTTGTCATCAGGATCAACTTGGATTAATGCTAGTTTAAGGTTGCCGCAGCAAAATGACTTTACCCATTGCGCAGCCGTTGGGGATATCAATGGCGATGGTAACCAAGATATATTTATTGGAAATGTCCCAACTTCGGGCACTAATGTAAAAGCATCCATTGCATTGGGTAACGGTGCTGGAGGTTTTACAAACTCCAATGTGGCTTTGCCTTCTGAAATTGCCAATGCATTGACTGTTTTTTACGCTGCTCAACTGGTTGATTTAAATCTAGATGGTTTGCCAGAGCTAATTATTGGTAATTCGGGTTCTGGTAACAACCTAAGCAATCAATCGATTATCTATTGGAATAATAAGGGAACGTATTCAGATAGCAATCGTACCTTATTGACTAATGGTTACTTTGGCGTCAAGAATGAACAAATACTAGATATTCAGGCAGCCGACCTAGATCAAGATGGGTCAAAAGAGATTGTGATGGTCTCTACACAAAACAATCCTTTTTATAGCGGATGGGCGCTGCAAGTTTTAAAACAAGTTAATGGTAGTTATGTAGATGTCACTGCTACTGCATTTGGGTCATCCATTAGCAATGAGGGTAAGTCAGGAGCAGCAGCTAGCTCAGCCTGGCTTACGTTTGTAAAATTAGTAGATATCAATGCAGATGGAAATATTGATATCGTTTTAGATAGAATGCAGGCGTACAGCGTTCCGGGTTATGGACAAAGACCAGTAGCGTATCTAAATGACGGGTTTGGTCACTTTGAGGCTGTACTAGCATCCGATGTATTAAGTCTTAATAGCAATAACCAACAATTTTTTTCGGGCGGTGCGAGGGCTTTTTATGGGGCAAATGGTTTGACGTGGGTTTCACAATACACATCAAATGGTCAGGTGTATTTAACAAAATTAGATGCCATAACTAAGTTGCCAGATATTATTAAAATCACTGGCACCGATAATGCAGACCGCATTAACGGTAATGCTTTAAATAATCTATTAAATGGCGGCGCTGGCAATGACGCTATCAACGGCGGCACTGGCATCGATACTGCTGTTTATACCGGCACTGCTGCAAGCTATACCCTGACACAGGGCACTTCTAGCAGCACGATCATGGATCGCACGGCCAATCGGGATGGCACCGATACCCTCGTTGGTATGGAACGCCTCCAATTCTCTGACAAGAACATCGCCCTTGACCTAGCCCCTACTCAATCTGCAGGTCAAACGGTACTCCTCATTGGAGCGGTATTGCCAGGAAAGCTTGCTTTTGACGCCTCTAAACAAGCGCTCCTTGGGAGTGTGATTAATTTATTTGACCAAAACTTTACGCTAGCCCAGCTCTCAGGAGCCATCCTACGACTCCCTATTTGGGATGTTCTAACAGGCAAAGCTGCGCCTACTAATGCTGATATTGCTAGCTACCTAGTAAATAATGTCTATGGCGGTACGCAAACAGCAGCTATTACGAGTGCTGCTATCAGTGCTATGAATGCTGAAACTCCAGCTATCCAAGGTAATTACTTAGCCTTTTTAGCAGTAAGTGACGCTAACCAAACCCATATTAATCTAGTGGGAGTACAAGCGACTGGGTTAACTTACATAAGCTGATCAATACTGATAGTCTGCTTTGGGTCGATAAGTGCCTGCTACTCGACCAATCATTGATTGACCGCTAATAAGTGAGGAGCGGACTATAGCTTCCAAGCACAGCCCGCTCTTACACTTAAACCTCAGTTTGTTCGGCCATCTCCAAAGCATCATCTACCTCAATGCCCAAGTAACGAACCGTGCTTTCTAGCTTGGTATGTCCTAAAAGTAGCTGAATAGCTCTTAGGTTTTTAGTTCTCCGATAGATTAAAGAGACTTTTGTACGGCGCATCGTATGCGTTCCATAGTTAGCCGATTCCAAGCCAATAGAACTTACCCAGCTATGAACAATCCTAGCGTACTGCCTAGTTGATAAATGAGGTGATTCAATAATGCGACTAGAAAACAAATAATCTTCTGAGTGCAAGGCATCAAATCGCATCCACTCCTCAACTGCAGCTCTAGTCGGCTCAGTTATCTCAAACTGAACTGGCCGATGGGTCTTTTGCTGCAAGATGGTGGCTCTAGATGAAACGCGGTCCCCAGTGCAGATGTCTCTCACTTTAAGCTTGACCAAATCACAGGCTCGTAACTTACTGTCGATGGCTAAGTTAAATAGGGCCAAATCCCGCTTGTTATCGCTTAGTTGAAGCCTGACTCGAATAGCCCAAATGTCTTTTAGCTTGAGTGGTGCTTTCTGTCCTGTCAGTTTGCCTTTGTTCCAGGGTTCTTTATGCTGGGTTGCAATACTCATTTCCATGACGTTCTCCTTATGTGAAAGGGAATATCACTTTGCGCTGGATTAAAGCGAACAGCAAGGGCAGTGGTAGTCCTAGAAGCGGGCGTTGGGGGTAGTCAGCCGTGGCAGGCGCTTATCGACCCAAAGAAGACAATGCAGAGCATCGGATCTATAGTCCGTTGGTCGCGAGTCCGATAACACAGTTTCGGCATAGCCAAGCTCGCCCGACCCACCAGTAGTACCACGCCTCACTCTGCGGGGCGTTTTTATTTCCAGATCCCTGGCTTGCCATGGAATCATGCAAATGGTGCTGCAAATCCTGGAATAGAGCTTGTAATTAAAACGAGTAAGTCAGCTTTAAACCAAATTCATTGGTTGTATTGGCTGGTTCGTAGAAGCCGTTATAGCGCATACCTGATGCCACAAAATTGGTGGGATTGGTTTGAGAATCAGCGATGTTCCAGTACTTATAGTATGGTCCAAAGCCCCACTGGTCTTGCTTATAGAGAATGGTCAGGTTGATGCCGTAGCCTGAGTTCTGGGCATTATTTTGATTGCCGAGAAACGGGTTCGCAGCTGCAAGCCCACTATACTGATTACCTGAGAGCAAATGGTTGTATTCCAGAGTAGTTTCTAGTTTGGCTTTGTTGTCATTGACTGCAACACGATGAATGACGCCAATTGGGATGTAGTTATAGGTACTGCGCCGATCGTAACCGGGTGATCCGCTTGATGTAGTTACGCCTCCAAAATCCTGATTTAGATGACGGTAGCCGATGCCAATGTAGGGCGAGAGCACAAAGCCATTAAAAGCAAAATCATGCCCAAGCGCTGCTTTTAGGTTGACGTAATACTGTGGTATTCCGCTGGCAGTACCAGAGCCGCTGTATTTAACAGAACCATTGTTGTAATCGATTTGCCCCACTACAAACCAATCGTTCTGAAATGCATAGGTACCAAGGTATTCCACGCCCACATTGATCGCCGTCATTCTGACATTTAGGCTAGGTTCATCGTAAACATACCCTGAGAGCGTTAAGCCCAGTTGGTTTGCGGATTGGGTTTTGAGGTTTTCAGGAGTGGGTTGTGCCGCAACATAACCTAAGGGTAGAAGCAGTATCGAAATCAAGAGAAGCAGTTTGTTCATGGAGTCCGCCGGGTTAAGCCTTACAGTAAGTTTTTTGTCTACATTGAGCATTGCACGCATTTAATTTACCATTTTTAGATTTCAATCGCCTACAAGTCTTAGCAAAAAAAGGTTTAAGCAAAACCTCAAATGTTTTTTACTTCAGGGGTTTTCTTCACTGTGATGCGCATTAGAGCAAGGACTCTGTATTGAGTTTACTGACCATCAAATACCTTCAATTTCAACTGCACTGAAATCGCGCCATTCACCCGATCGCCCATTGTTGGGATGAGAAAAACATTGGCGCCCACTCGATCGCCTTCCCAGGTCAGCGCCGGTAGCACTGCTGCGAACCAGCCACCATTATTAGTTTGTGGGTAACCATTAAAACCGCCCAGGACAGCGCCTAGTTTGATCGGTCCAATCGCAATCGGTTGGTAGTACATGCCAGCGAAATTGGAGTATTCGCGGTTGCTATTGTAAAAGCGCCCTATGGTGGCGGATGCCACGGTATTAAAGCGGTACTCCGCGCCCACACCCCAATTGCCATTATTCAGATTCTTATTTTGATCAAAGTGGTAAGACGCAAAACCGGGGTTGATCCACATTTGGCTGCGCGCTTCAGGCTCCACGATCGAAACGAATTTTTCTTGGGCACTAGCGAGATTGCTGATCAATAGAAGTGCCCCAGTAATTGCGACTGCTAGATTCAATCGAGTCCAATGGCTGACGGGAATTCGAATCTGAGTGGCAAAGCAAGGTATGCAGTAGAGCACAGCAGAGCGGAAGGCACTGTACTTAGCATCATTTAAGGTTGCCATGGCTGCCTTCACTCGATCACTCTATGGGCTGAAAAATCAACTCGATCGCATATTCTGTAGGCTGTGCGCCGGTCTGCTGGAACCACAGCGTCATGGGTCCTGCAGTCAACTGCCCAGGCGCCAACTTTTCAAGTACGTTACGCTTGAGATCTTCTGGCCCCATGTGGCCATAAACCAGCATTCGGCTGACATTTGTACCCGCGTCAAAGACCGAGGCTCTTTGCAATGCATAAAAAGCGATCCGGTCGGTAGAAACATAATGAACCAGTCGCGCCGACTTCAAGCTCTGTCCGATCGGAATATCCCAGCGGATGTAGTCGGCATCTCCTGCAACTACTGATCCGTGAAGCACAACAGTCCGGGCCTGCTGCAAAGACAGCACGCTAGGCTGCAAGGGATTACCGGAGGCCTCGTGCCATGTTGCGCTGTTGGGCTCCAAAAGATTGACACGCTCCAAAGGCGACCGGTTACCCGCTAGGTCGATCTGCCGCAGCCACAGCACCGTTAAAGCATTGCCCATGATGGCTAAGCGATCTCCAGTACCGGTCAACCAAGTGCGCGTGTCATCTAAGGAGTATTCCCACTGTCCCTGATCCTCGACCCCCGAAACCCGCACCAATCGAGTCAAGTCTTGGGTCATTACAACCGCTTGAACGGGTGATGGGGGCATTGTGTCTAAAACGCAATTGACCATCACAATCTCAGAGGTATTACCAAAGTTGTCGCGGGCACGAACCCAGATGGTTTTGGGTCCATCACCCTGCACATCAAAAGTATCGCCCCGACCTGGAGTCCAAGTCCTTCCCAGGTCAAAGGAAAATTCCCAGATTTCTGGACCATTGACTCTCCAAGCGCCGATACGGGTGACGCCGTCCGTCACACTTAAGCCAGTGTCCGAAAAAGTGAGCACAGGCTTGGGGATAAATCTGGTGACGTTCCCGGAAGCCGGTGGCATGCCAACACTATCTTGGCCCGCACCATTGTTTGTTTGGGTGTTAGTTTCACCCCCGCCACCACCGCCACAAGCAGCCAGGTACATGGCTAAGGCGGAAATAAGTATTAGCCGAGCGGCAAAAAATGGAAGGGTCAAGGACATTGCTTGCATCTATTTTAATTAGCGAAAATTCATGCGAGGTAAGAACACATTACCTGCGACAAAATTAGAAAAAGGGCCACCCTTAGGGTGGCCCATACAGATTCAACGACACGAAGTTGGCAAGCCAACCGGTAGTGTGTGAATTAGGTACCGATTACACCACCGTCGTTCTTACGAATGACCACAGTAGCCGCACGTGGGCGTCCGGCAGTGGCACCATCAGGCCATTTGCTAAACGCCGTCGGATTTGCATTCATATAAGCCTGTCTAGCACTTCCGCTAGTAAGGGCAACCACAGCTGCTGGCGTATTGGGATGTAAGCCCCCAGAACCGGTAACTTCACCAGGGTGTTGGATGTTGATGAACATGGTTCGCGCATCGGGTGTCCAGCACACACCAGTGACCTCACAACCAGAGGGTCCGGTCATGAAGCGGGTGATTTTCTTGGTGGCGAGGTCGGCTACCAGCATTTGATTATTACCTTGATTAACGAAGTTACCGGTATTGGAATAACCACCATCGGACTGGATCCAGAGACGGCCTGCAGGATCGACCTGAATGCCATCAGGGCAATTGAAGGTATTGCTCGCATCAATAAAACTTGAGCCCGTATTGGCACCAGTCAAGCTTGGGTTACCAGCAATCACAAAGATATCCCAGTTGAAGGTGGTAGCAGCGTGATCAGCAGCCATTTCATTAATGCGAATCACATGGCCCCATTCATTGACAGCGCGGGGGTTGGACTCATCAATCGCTGGGCGTGATTGCCCAGCTACAGTTGAGCCGTTGACGTTGTTAGAAGATGCCGGAGTTGCGCTGCCGCGGCGATTGTTACTGGTACAGGCCAAGAACACTTCGCCAGGCTTGGTGCGGTTAGCTGCTACCCACTCTGGGCGATCCATCATGGTGGCGCCGACGCGGTCAGCCGCCTGACGGGCCTTGATCAACACCTCCGCTTGGTTGGCAAAACCATTTTCGGCAGTCAAGCCATTTTGGCCATGCACCAAGGGTAGCCAAACGCCAGTGCCTTGATTGTCGCCTACCACAGTACCTGCATCAAATCTGGCCACGTACAAAATACCAGTATCAAGGATATTCGCACCGCTCGCTTTGTCGGTATAGGTAGCGGTTGACACAAATTTGTAAAGGTACTCGTTGCGCTCATCGCAGCCGGTATAAACCACGGCCTTGTTGGCGCTAGAGAGTACGCATTCGGCATTCTCATGCTTGAAGCGGCCTAGGGCTGTGCGCTTCTTGGGCTTACTGTTAGGCATGTAGGGATCAATCTCCACTACCCAGCCATGGCGGTTGGGTTCATTCGGATTGACGTTCAGATCAAAACGAGGATCGCTTTTATACCATTTGTTAGAGCCGGCAGCAACGATACCATAACGGCTTTGCAGGGCGTTGGGAGTAAAAGAAGTATTGTCAGTGCCAAAATATTCGTGGAAGTTCTCTTCACAGGTAATGAAAGTGCCCCAAGGGGTCTGACCAGCACCGCAGTTGTTGAGTGTGCCCAGCACTTCGATACCCGTAGGATCGGCAGTTGTCTTAAGCAGATCGTTGCCAGCAGCCGGGCCCGTGATGCTCATGGGTGTGTAGGCGGTAATGCGGCGGTTATAGTCAGATATTTGGACATATTGCCACGTGCCGGCGGCATTGCGCTGTACCTCAATGACCGATACGCCCATGGCAGCTTGCTGCTTTTTGACGTTGTCCAAGACTTCTGGTTTATTAAATCCGGCAACGTTGTGGAGGTACTCTTCATTGAAATATTCGTGGTTAATCGCTAATAAACCGCGGCTGTTGCCATCGGTGCCTGGAAATGGGAAGAAGTTGATGCCGTCATGGTTGTCACCGGACTGCACTTCCTGCTCGCGCCAAGTCTCGCTGGCATCGCCCTTGAATGCGGGTGCGCTTGCTTTGATCGGATCACCCCATCTGTACATTACATCCGCGGTGTAACCCTCGGGTACGACGATGGTATCGGAAGTACTGATTGGAATGCCCTTAAACCCGATAGCTCCAGCGGCTGGCGAACTTGCAGAAGAACCTCCGCCACCGCAGGCCGTCATGGCGCCGCCAAAAATACCGAACATTCCCAAAGCCATACCAGACTTAAGCATAGCGCGGCGGCTTGGATTGCGAGCGATTTCACGCTCAATCAAATCATGCAAATGGTCATTGGGGGAAGGATTGGATATTCCATCATCATCACGATTTAAGTCATTCATTGTTATTTCTCCGTTAGTTGAAAATGAAGATTAAATAAGAAATATTACAAACAAATTACATTCAAACAAATGACATAATTAAGACAGACTGATGACAGTCATAAATTTATTAAAATTATTTGAGGCAAGAAAATCCGAGGTGAAATTGTCAAAGCCTTTGATGGCAATCCATGAGAGATTACTGACCACGCGAGCGGCGGCTAAGCATTCTTGTAGCGAAGATCTCAATACATTTAAATGATTGGTAGTGAATTAGGTGGTTTCAATTCACTGCACACCACAATTCTAAAGTTGTGGAGACTTCGCTGGAGCTTAACTCGGCGCCTTAGTAGCTGCGCCTGAACCAAAAAAATAACCATGCCATCGCCACCGAGAGTGGATTGCCTGTTATTTGATAATCCCATTTGAATAAAAACCGCTTATCGATTCACTACCGATTGACCATTTCGAATCACTTCGTAATGGAGATGCGGTCCGGTTGATCTTCCTGTGGAGCCAACCGTTGCAATTACTTGGGATTGCTGCACTACATCCCCTACCTTCACGAATAGTGCTTGAGCATGGGCATAGCGCGTAATCACTGCATTGGGGTGTTTAATGTCGATCACATTACCGTACTCCGTATCCCAACCTGCACGCACTACAACGCCATCGCCAGTCGCTTTGATGGGTGTGCCGAGGGCAGCGGGATAATCGGTTCCCTCATGCCATGCCAGCTGACCCGATATTGGATCAATACGATAGCCTAATCCACTAGAAGGTTTGATAAAGGATGGCAAGGGTAAGCTGGTTGGTAAGCCGCTGCCTTCCCAGGTATGCGTTAATGCGGATTGCATGGCATTCACGCGGGCGCTCAATGCAATCGAGTCATGAACTGTGCGATCCAAACGGGCACCGTAGTGTTCACCTTGATTACCTAAATTGATGGTCGCCGTCGAGGGGTGAACGGGCCCGCCTTGAGCATGACCATGCTGAGTTTGATTGCCTAAATCGACTACACCGCCACCTTGGGTACGCAGAAGTTGGTTGCGCAAATCATCGAGCTGACTGAGGTTACGCTGCGCCTCATCCATACGGAGCTGCAATTCCATTAATTTGGTTTCGTAATCACCTTGGGACTGGGCGATAAAGCGGGTTTCTAAAAAGGCATTGCGTTCCATCGAAAACAAAGCATTACGAGTTTGATTGGTAACGCCACTAATTAACCAGGTAATAAAAAAGAGCATTACAAGCAAAGCGAGTGCGCCGACAATCAGCTGCGCAATCGAGAGCTGCAGTGCGCGCACGCGGCTATGCGGGCCCATCATGATTAATATTTGCATTTTTACCTCACCCCTGAATTCATTTCCAGAATTGGTTGCATAACTGCCATCACAATACCCAAGACCATGAGGCCCATCACTAATATGAGTATTGGTTCTAGCAAACTCGTCACTATTTTGGTTTTTTGCTCCGACTCAAATTCGGCATTTTCAGCGCCGTATTTGAGCATTTCGCCCAGCTTACCTGAAGCCTCGCCCGACCGGATCAAATGAATCAAGATCGGAGAAAAGACGCCTTGGCTACCCAGCGCGCGCGCCAAGCTGGTTCCTTCGCGCAAGCGCACTTCAGTTGAGTCAATCGCTGCGCGCAGCACGGCATTACCTAAAGTGTCCCGCGCGCTGTGCAGTGCCGCCAAAATCGGTACATTGGCAGACACCAGCATCGCCATCGTATTGGCAAAACGGGCAGTCTCAAAACCCAATAGCAAGGGTCCTACTAAGGGTAAATTGAGCAGTACCCGATCGGCCCTAAGCCGAACCTCTTCTTTGGCCAAAGCACGGCGGCCAAACCAGAATGCAATCGCAATGGCGATGGCGAGCAGCCAACCCCAGGTCACCACAAAATGCGATAAACCCAAAACAAATTGGGTGGAGAAAGGCAAATCCTGTTTGGTGTTCTGAAACACCCGTGCAATTTGCGGCACCACATACAACATTAAAAACAAGACGATTAAAAAAGCGACGCCGGTCAACATCGCTGGGTAGGCTAAAGCCCCCATGGCTTTCTGTTTTAAGGCTTGGCGCTTTTCTAAAAACTCAGCCAGCTGAGTTAAAACTTGCCCCATTTTTCCGGACTGTTCTGCCGCGCCGACCACCCCTTGATAGAGTGGATCAAAAGACTCCATTTGGGTCGCAATCGCGCGCGAGAGCGGTAAACCCGAGCGCAGCTCCGCAACGACCGATTGCAATACGGCTTTGATGTGCGCCTGACTGCTTTCATCGGCGAGAACCGAGAGGGCTTCTTCAATTGGCACGCCCGAGCGGACCAAAATCGCCACTTGCTTAGTAAGCATTGCCAGCTCAGCTCGGCTGATGGGCTTGCTTTTAGAGAACCACCGACTCCAAAAATACTGCTTACCCCATTCGGCCTCTAATTCAACGGTCACGGGCACCAATTGCTTGGCCATCAAGGCTTGACGGACGGCGCGCACGCTCTCCCCTTCAACGCTACCGCGCTCACTCTTGCCGGCGTAACTCATTGCCTCAAAACGGTAGCGTGGCATGGCGCGCTTATCCTCTGGTCTTATTCAATTTCAACGGAGCCCGTGACACGCAAAATTTCTTCAGGGGTGGTTTTTTGCTCATTGACCCAACGCTTGCCGTCGTCCGCTAAGGTTCGCATACCGCCCACGGTGG
>Ga0114980_10003275_pt1 | contig 11157 bp, 16 predicted proteins | sample S_140806_EF_Meta_FD_87018 | JGI IMG/M metagenome (GOLD analysis project Ga0114980, IMG submission 87018) | Freshwater microbial communities from Lake Simoncouche, Canada to study carbon cycling - S_140806_EF_MetaG | ecosystem: Environmental > Aquatic > Freshwater > Lake | place: Lake...
ATAAAGTCCAATCCACCTTTCGGTTCGATTGAATATTCGTCATGGATGCCATCTGGAGGCATGGAGCCTGTCTCCTCGGCATACCGATACATCAAATCTTTCTTGTTGTACTGCGTGTAAAGCGACCAGCATTGTTTGAATAGATGGGCAAGACCCATCCGGAACATGCGATTACGAAGGTCACCGGAGGCAGCAGCTTGCGACTGCAATGCTTGAATCTCTGTGGCAGTCTTTCGATCCGACACCTGGAACTGCGATCCAGCACCGAAGTCAGGATTACCCATGCGCTGTTCGGACAACAAACGCTCTTCAAGCATCAGCTTTTGGAAATCAAAAGGAGGTTGGCTGAACTGAACCGGCTTTAATCCCTGCGGAAGGATCTGACCTGGCTGCATCTTCAGATTGGATGTGTTTAGCGAGATCGGGTTCTGTGCCTCGAAAACGGGTCGGTTGGCCAGTTCAACGTAATCGGAGAGGGAGTTCTTCAGTTTATTTAGCAGGTTCTCGTTCGGGAGCAGGATCTCTGCAACGCCTCTCGGACTGTACCAACCGCCCCCTGTGACCTCATAGGGGAAATCTACGAAAGGAGGTTCGCCGTGACGATACGGCAAAGTGAAAGGCTTACGGACATCTTCGGTTACGACAAGCGGGCTGTATGTCTCGACCTTCCATCCGTCTTCAGAAGGCGTGTACATCTCCCAAAGAATGATGCGATCATTCTCAGCTTCTTGAGTAATTCCTTCCCGTCTATAAATCTCATCCTGAATCTCACTTCGTAAGCCCACCGATTTGGAGGGTTTACCAGAAATTGTTTTGATAAATTCCTCATCCTGCTTGTACAGGGGATTTGCCTTATAGGAATCGACACTTGTCGAGACGATGTGAACGATGAAATCTGCATCCTTAAACTCCTTTGTGTAAGCCGGAACAATGATGTGGAAAGGATCAATAGCCTCAAAATCAATGCGCTTCTTGTCCTCGTTCCAAATGATCTTCGCAACTCCACGCCCGTAGAGCAGGATGTTGTCGATGACGGAAACAATCTCTTTCTGGAAATTTGTGCGCTCGCGCATGTTGTAGTCAAACCAACGCTCGGCGGAAACAGTCAGCGGTGCCAACTGCTGGCGCATTGGAACAAAGCTGGAAAGAATGTCGTTGCCAATCGCGCTGTTGACGAAGCTGGGTTTCAGCTTCTCAATTGCTGTGTCGATCAACTGAACGTGAAGGTCGGCGGCTGTAGGCCAAGGCTTGACCTTCCCGCGAACACCAAAGTAACGAGCCTGGTAAAACAACCGCTGCCGGTTCTCCCATGTCTCTCGCTGATTGAGCGAATCAATGATTCTGGAATAGTATTCTGTTCTGCGAGTATCTTTGGCGTTCATTTGTTGCGCTCCACTTTAAGTTCATACGAAAGATCGTTGACGGCATTCAATGCCTTCCTGGCCCATTCGCGCGTTCCAGGCGTACCCCTTCGGATTTCGATGTAGGTAGGATCTTTCATCAGTTCCTCAACTATCCCTGTTGTGTGGGTTACTGGTGTCGTTGTTGCGCACCCACCAAGAATCACCGCGAAGGTCACGCTCAATAGCATTGCGGTTATGCCTCCACTCACCTTCGATATTTTGAGTACGCTTTTCCTTCCAGCCTGGAATGATGCGAAACACGGCTGCGATGATCTCAAGGATTGCACGCAGCACAAATAAAATTATTTAATATTCAGTCCGACTGTCTTGAGAAAGTTGACAATCTTTTCCAAGAAGGAATCGTCAGCGGGAGTCGGTGTGAGCTTAACAACAATACGCGCGGCAAGAACGATGCCACCAACAGCGGCTACGATCTCCTGCCAATTCGAGGTAATCCAGTTCCATACATTCATTGTTTTATCCTCCAGGGTCAAATCCTGCCATCACGGGGTCATGTGACTCCATCAAGGCTTGAAGTGACTTCCAAGTTGGACGCTCTATCGGGAAAGTCAAGTCCAAGCCGATATTACCACCGCTTATGCATAGTGCCAATGCATCCGCCCTATCCGGTGAGGCTATGCCTCTTGCCCGCATGGAGTCCTTGGATTCCACCCCAAGCTTGCCCTTGCTGTTTGTAATTGTGCGCCTGCATGTCAATTGCGCTGTCAAGTCCTCGTCATCTTCGGGAAGGATGATTTCAGCATCCTCAATCTTCTTTGCCATTCCATACCACATCTCGGCTGACCGGTTGGTATAAGCATTGTTGTCGTATGCCGTAGCACCGAAGTTGACCCTATTGACAGACCATCCGGACTCGGCAAGGGCATCGCACATAACCATGCCCATGCCACTCGCGTCAGCGTAGATGTTGCTGGCTTCTAGTCCTGCCTTCTTAAACTCAACAATAAACCTACCCACAGCCGCCATCGTGTCTTTCTCACGCCATGCAATCATAGGCAGGATCTTGTTGCCATCGCTTATGCAGATCACGTTCTGATCGCCTCCAGCAGCAAAGTCAACGCCAGCCATCCGGATACCTGGCTTAAATCTAGGTGGTGCGTTATAGCAGTTTTGAAGTTGGTTTAGATTGATGACCAGGCTTTCTGCGCCTATGTCCACAAACTCTCCGTAGATCATAGAGCGGGTTAGCGGGTGTTTCTCGCCGTACCGCTGGGTTATCTCGTCAATCTGCTTCTGCGTTATGTGTGGGCAGTCGAAGGCTGTGACAGCGTGCTTTGACCACATGTTGGCTTCCTTGGTGAATGCCCGATAGAAAGCCCCGCTGGTCCCGCCAGGGCTGGATGCGATTAGCAAACGGGTTGGTTGGCACCGGCTGATGGCCTCGAATAGCGGGTCTGCGACAGTCTTGGCTTCGTCAACGACCATGAGCAATGGATGGTATTCGTGGTCCTCTGCATGCCAGCCTTCAGCCCGCCCTGGGTCGGTGGCTGAGTAGCCTATGATGCGGCTGGTGTTGCCGTTTGGGTGAAGGTAGCGGATCTCGCCGGATGTGACCTCCCACGCGCCACCAAGTTTGGCAATATGATTACGCAGGCTAGGCCAGAGTTGGCTTTCGACTTGGCGGAAAACGCCAGCGGTTGTTACGGCGATTGAGCGTGGGTAAACCAACGCATGCCATATCAGAATTGCTGAAATTACCGTGCTTGTCTTACCGGAGCCGTTTGCTGCACGCAGGGCTACGCGACAGTCTTTAGGCTCAAGATCACGCAGTACCTTCCGTTGCCAATCATACAGATTGATTCCAAGCACGTTAGCAGCGAATGCGGCTGGTTTGGATAGGTCTTGTAGAATCTCTTCTTGGCTACGTTTAGGAGGCTTTGGCATTAGTGTGAGTTAAGACCTCTTTTTGTTTTGTGCCAGAATAATTTAGGGGGGTATATATAAAAATTTATGGGGCTGGGGGCGTGGCGGGTGGCGTGGTGGTGTACTTGGCTAGGCTTTCCGCCCTTGGCTTGCGAGTCCGCATCCTCCGCCCACGTCTTTTCACTTCCTTAATTGGCGTTGTGGTTACAGGCATTTGCGTGCCATCTGTCGCACAATAGCTATTGTCTCGAATTGTAAGTGCCGGATTATCCTTAACTACTTCCGCTTCAATCACTTGCGCTTTCTTCCTGCCCGCAATGCCTGCTAATAATTGCGCAAGGTTCCCGCTTATTTCATGCGTGACTCCTTGCGTAACATTTAGCCGCGCAGATGGTTGCGCATATCCGTAAACTCGCTCGCTCATCCATGCCTTGGCCTGCCATGATTTTTGACCTGCTAATTCTATGTCTCGAAGTAGGGAAAGTTCATGCTTTTTTCTGGCGGATTCAACTTTTCGGGCGAAGTCCGGACGGCGGGAAACCCATGTTTTAATCGTGGAAGCATTCACGCCCACAAGTGCGCCGGCCTTTTCTATTGTGAATCCGGAACCGCAAGCGGATATAATTTCCTCCGCGATCTTATCGGTGAAAATTGTCTTACCGTTCGCCGCTTTTTCCACCGGTGAATCATTCACCAGGCTATTTGAATCGCTAATTTCATCCATTAATAAAACTTATATCATAAATTGAGATAATAAAAAGCATTGTATGCTTAAGCCGGTTGGGTATGTTGCGCTTATGGATAACACACACAAACAAACCGAAGCGAACGCGGTTTCTGCCGTTCGCGAATATGACGTTGTATACTTCGAATCGTATTATGATACGGCTTGCGAAGTTCACGCCTGCGGATGCAAACACCGCGAGAAAATGTTCGGTCATAAAATCCGGCGGAAGTTCAAGGGCGGAACGATGGCGGAATTGATCCGCTCAGTTGAGTTGGACTATAACCATGATTTCGCCGGAGATAATGGAATGACACCGGAAGAATACGTTGACGGCGGCAATGGTTACGAAGTCGGGACGGGAAAGGGTGACAGTGTTCGGATTATGCCTTGCGTAAAGTTTGGGGATGTAAAATGATCACGCCTAAAATTATCGGATTCAATGACGCCCCCCCGCTGGTTCATTTTACGGCGAGTAGCGCAAACATTAAAATCGGGCCTATGCCCGCGACAACGTCCGGAAGGTCAACTTGTCCGGATGCTTGTCCGCTTAAGCGTAGCAATGGCGGCGGATGCTATGGGGAATCCGGCCCCATGATTTTTCATTGGAACGCCGTTGACCGCGCAGAACGGGGAACAACGTTCGAGGGATTATGCGATGCAATCGCCAAGCTTCCCGCCGGTCAAATTTGGAGACATAACCAAGTTGGAGACTTACCAGGAGAGAATAACACGGTGAATGGAAAACTTCTATCCAAGCTTGCCCGCGCGAATCGTGGGCGGCGCGGATTCACTTACACCCATAAGCCGGTATTAGATTCTCAGGACAAGGCAGCCGGTAAAAATCGTGATGCCATCGCAAGCGCGAATCGCGAAGGGTTCGTGATTAATCTCTCCGCTAATAGTCTCGCGCACGCTGACAAGCTGGCGGCGCTGAATGTCGCGCCGGTTGTCACAATCCTGCCCGCCGGAGTTGAAAACAATACCCAAACACCGGAAGGGCGGAAGGTTGTCGTATGTCCTGCGCAAAAACGTGACGGCGTGACGTGCCTGACGTGCCGCCTATGCTCTCGCGGCGATCGTTCGGTCATTGTGGGATTCATCCCGCATGGAACTTCCAAACGGCGCGTTGCGCAGATTGCGAGCGGGTCATGACATCCTACGCCGTTTACAACTCGCGAGGTCAATTTTTCGCGCGGTTCACGTCCTACGCTGGCGCCCTACGTTGGGCGGTGCGCAATGGGATGGAATGGAGCGCGGAGATAAGAAAAGAAAAGGAAAACGCAAAATGAAGGGGAAAAAATATATAGTTACTGCCACAAGTTACACGGTTTACACGGTAGAAGTTACCGCGTTGACAAAGGAACATGCAATGGAGAAGGCCGGACTGATGGACGGAAGCGAATGGACGGAGAACAAACTCTCCGGAGATTGGCAAATTGAAAGCGCAAGGGAGATCAAGAAATGAATATCCCCTACGTCTTCGCGAATGGTTTAGTGCTAGGCGCGATATTAATGGCATTCATCATATTCATGGGAAAGAAGTAGTTTCCCCTCGTCTGCCCTTGTAGCTAAGGGCAGGAGAGGTGACGCGATAGCGGAACCTAAATAAACAAAGTAAACGGAGGATAGAAAATGATAAACTTGGATAAAAAAGAATTGTCAATTGCCATAGTCTGGACGATTGACGATGTTCTGAGCATTAGGCCGGACCTTTCACGAGATCAGGCTTGGATAGTGCTAAGGCATGCCAAATATCGGCACGATGCGGAAGTTGGAATAAATTGGGAGGTTCTCGCGGCTCATGCGGAGAGCCTTTATTGTGAACTCGAGGAAGACGCTTTAAAAAGCGTTTAATCTTTACTGAAAATAAGAATCCGGCAGGCTAATCCCTTCCGGATTTTTTATGTCTAAAAATCTGGTAGAATTCTGGTAAAAAATTATGGACAAAAATCAAATCTTAAAAGAATACTTTTCTCAAATCGGGCATAAGGGCGGGAGCGTTAAAGGCTCTCAAAAAGCCAGGACGCGCGAACATTATGTTGCTATGGTTAAAACCCGCTGGGCTAAACAGCGGGAGCGTCAAGCAAACAGCGAGAGCGTTAAGGCCTAAACCTACTTACCGATCCGGCAGCAGCAGGCTCGATTACCCAATGGCCTGTCAGGGATGGGTAGTGGCTCAACCTTGAACTTAACACTATGCTCTGGCTGTCCTCTACTTACCTTTCCAACAAGACGCTTTCTAGGCCTATCCTGGCTCGATTCTGAGGCATCCTGAAGCCTATTCTTGCCTTCCTTTGGTGCTTTACGTCTCATCTACCTCATCCCCATCAAAGTCCTTAGGAATCGAATCCTTGAGCGATTGCAGGTCCTTCTGATGCTTCCTAAAGAACAACGACAGCCTAGCCACAGCCAGACTAATCTCTGCCCACTCAGTCTCGAACACCTCAAAGCTACAATTGTTCTCCATGTCATTCACAAGCTGGCACAGCAAGCGGAGGACTGCATGCAATTGCGCATTCTCTGCGTGCAACAGCCGTATATACTGCATCTTCAACCTATCTGAGTCTTTCACCTGGTTATTGTAGCACACCGGCTCGCACCCTTTTTAATTAAAAGTGAATCGCACTACGGGAATGAGCGTAGCGGTAGGGGTAGGACGGACTAAGGAGTCCTACCTCTACATTCCCTCCGTGATTGTCTTTCATATGTATATATGAGTCTGAATGCTCAATAAATGACAGCGAAATGACAGGACCTAGAAAGTAACTTGGTTGGCAGTATATAAGCCGTTGTCTGATAGTATCTTGTTAGCTTTTGACAGCCTTTTAAGGTGGCGATAGAAGGTTGACTCCGATACTTCCAACTTTTCCATGATGTGACGGCATAAATCTCCTGCCAGCCACTCCTTGCTACCCATCTCTGTCAGGAACCTTTTATCGTCAACCGCCTTGTGTGCGCCTGGTTTCTTTAGCTTGTCAGGGTTAAGACTGAAGTTCTGGCGGAATAGCGGATATCCCCATTGTACTACGAAGGCATCCATAGGACTGAAGTTGCGGAGCGTGACCTCACAGGTGAAGGTGCGCTCATCCTCTTCGTGAGGCGTGAGTACCACTAGGCTGTCTGGATTGCGCGCGAACACCCCGCTACCGCTAAACCTATCAATCGCCTCGCTGCCACTCTTATTCCCCTTGGAGAAGTGATGTGACAGGATGATTGACAGATTGTGGCGTGTCGCTAGGTACTCAAACTCGTTCATCAGACTTGACATGTCTCCGGCTGAGTTCTCGTCCCGCTCGCCCATGAGCATGTAGTTTGGATCGAGGATGATGGCCTGGTACCCGCGCCCCTCAATCTGCTTCTCGATCATGGGACGGATCAGGGTAAGATCGGCAGCATGCCCGCGCAGGGTCCAAACATCGAAATCATCGACCCTCCCTTCCAATCCCTTCGCCTTGATAACATCCGCCAACCTGTTGCGGAAACTCCATTCTTGAATTTCAAAATTAATAAACAGCACCCGCGCCTGATGCGTCTGTTGACCCCACCAAGGCACACCGGCATGTAACGAAAGGGCTAAGTCAATCAGCGACCATGACTTGTAGGCCTTACTGCCTCCGCCAAGGAGCAACTTGCCTCCTCGGTGCAACATCCCATCAATCAGAACCTGTGGTGCAGGCATGTCCTCGCGCACCAACTCTGAGTATGATTTGATCGGCGGCCATTCATCCACCGGCTTTGGTTTCAGTCCTAATGCTACTGCTGGCTCAATCATTTCCCCTCCTTGCAGAACCATAGAAGGCTCTGTGTTTTGTCTTCTCTTTTTGCCCCTGCCATCCTGACGGGCTGGCTGGGTTTGAATGTTGCAGGATCGCATCCGAGCGGAACAAGAAAAGCTTTTAATTGGTTTTCCCATTCCTGCTTAACCGGACTCTCGAACCATCCATGTAAACTCTTTCCGGCTGTGTCAACGATTGCGTGCAGCTTCATCCGGAATAAGTCGCGCATAAGCTGGAACACCGCGCCCATCTCCGGTTTGGTCAATACATCCGACTCCACCACCAGGTACCGGCGCACATCCACGTTGTCATTAGCTCTGCTAATAGTTCCAGATTTGAATACTGCTCCGGTTGTAAACTGACCCACCGGTTGCGTCAGCTTCATCCAATCCTCAACCCGCTGGAAGTTTTTGGGATGGCTCCCACTATCCTTGACTGCTCCTACCCACACAATGTCATCGGGCTTAAACAACGACAATATCCCGTGGTAATCGTTAAACCCATCCAACCCTTGCGGGCTGCTCTCGTACATATCTGCAGGGTCCCAATTGTAATGGGTTAAATACCGGCTTTTATTTGACTCGGCAATCGTTGCGATCCTGTCAATGATCTCACTTTCTGCATCCTTCTGGATTACCAAGGGCCTTGGTATGCTTGACCCGCCCGACATAATGTTTACCGGCCTGTATAACGGATCATCCAGAATCAACTTGCGAAGTTGCTTGTTTACCAAATCCCTGTGCGCAACGCATGAGGTGTGCCAGCAAAAGACTGTGGGTACGCTGTCAATAAAGACTGTGGTATCCCTTACCCTGGTGTGGCTCGTATGGGTATGTTCGCCTGGACACTTGCACAGCCCGTGATTCTCGGACTGCCAATCCACTTGGCCTACGATCTCTTCAGCTTTTCGTTGTGCGGGGGTCATAACAACTATTCAGAAATAGTTTCTGATTCGTCTTCATCATCTGAAGCAATGAATTGCTTGCCAGCCCTGTAAATGTATTGCCCCTGCACGCACTTCTCTCCGCCACTCATATTCGCAAGCTCTTCATTCCCTCTTTTCATGTTGCAAGAATAGTGTGCAAGCTGAACATTGTCCCACACATGAAGACCGCCAGAGGATATTGGAGTAATGTGATCTATAGAAGACTGCGCCATCTCCACAAAGTTCTTGCATATACCGCATACATCACGATCTTTGCTTTTAAGTTCAAGACGATTTATGAAATGGCACTTACCATTTGTCCTTATGGAGTGTGATTTATTCATCGCCAATGCCTTGGATGCACATTTGTATGAACAGAAAAGAACTGGATGCTCGTAATCACGAGTAAGACTAACAGCGCATACGTTCCCACAATGATGACAAACATTTACGCTTTCATTTTTGTGACGCTCCCATCCAACCCCTTCCCAGGGCTTGTAAAGGCTTGAATCAAAATCTCCAGTAAAATCAAATGGAGACATATGCAATACGGCAATGTCTACTCTTTTGTCATAGTCGTATGTTTTCGAGTACAACTGCTTTGTTTTTACCTTATATGTATAAACATAATACAAATTCATTTTATTTACTCCTTATTCAAACTGGCTCTGATTCAAGGGGTAGACACACTGAGGAAACGCCCGATGCAGGATCTCCCTGCACACCACAACGCCAGTTAGTTATTTGCTTTCTAGTTCTATTGCTTTTTTCGATGCAACAACAATATCCTCCGCCGTAATGTTGCGGAGCGCATTGCACCACATTTGCGTCTTTGGAGTCTTGTTTATCGCATCCTTACACTTGGCTTGGGGCAATCCTGCATGCGGCCTGCATGGGGCATGAGGACATACTTCCGGCTTAAACACCGACACGTTCAGAGGGTAGAATTGCATTCTGTCAATTGGATCATACGACCCCCACAACGACACGCACGGCGTATTGAGTCCGGCAGCGATGTGGTTGACCGAACTATCCGGTGCCACCACAAAGTCTGCGTTGGCTACCACAGGGAACAGCGAGCGGATCGCCTTGGTCGTATTGAACAAGTCAATCACTCTTGGATGATCGACATGGAAGTTGTTGCTGTTGTCCAGCCCGATGATTACTGCGTGATGTTCGGGGAAAGCCTCCAGCAACGCTAGGACTGCATCCTGCCCCATCTTGGGCGGGTAGGTGCGAGTAGGTCCAGACGATGAAACGTGGTAGGCAAAATACTTCTCCGGTAACGGCCATTTACCCAACGCCTTGATCTCTTCGTGGTCTGGTTCGATTAGGTGAAGCATGGGTTTGCAATACTTCGCCATATTCTTCTCGTCCCACACGCCCATCCACTCATAAATCCGCTTGTAGCAATTGCCAGGACCAGTTCCGAGTTTCGTCTCCCCAACCTGACCGCTGAACAAATCATCGGTTGGCAAATGACTATCGTATGAATCCCATGCCTCCAAGGTGCATGGCAGCGGGTAAAGCTTTGCGCCTAGTCCGGCGTAGAGCGGAAGGTTCCTGGCCGGTGCGTAAACATCGACTATCCCGCCAGACTCCTGCACCAAGTAGTTTACGAATGCCGTTGCGATCACGGCATCCCCAATCGCTCCAGCCCGATATACGGCTGTCGCTCCGCCTGTTGATCTTCCCTTGTAGTAAGGCTTAATCTTGTGCGGGCATGGAATTGAATCTGCCCATATCCCTCCGGTCAATTCGTCTGGAATGACGTAGGTATTGCGAACATGAAGAAGGTTGTCATCCACCTTGTGGATTGAGTTGGTTTGATTTGTCCATAGTTTCATTTGGTTTTCTCCTCTATAATAAAGAACACAGCAAGAATCGCTGTGACTACTGTGATGACTGCAATGGCAACAAGAAGCTTCCCTATTGCCAATCCTGCTCCGACAATGATCCAATCGTATAGTGCGCTCATTTGGTTTCCTTGTTTATCATGTGAATGAAGATCGGAGTCTGGTCACCTACATACGCGCCTGCAATATTAAAATCGAAGAACTCCAGGGCTTCATCATATTTCATCCCATCTTTCATGCATTGCTTGACAATCAAATCGGTATCGTAAATCGCGCATAACTTACCACCGAACACGTTTCCAACACCGACAATTGCATCATCGAATCCATCCGCGAAGAGCATCGTCTCCGCATCCTCTCCGTAATCTTCGAGTATCTGATCTCTTATGTTCATTTGTCCTCCGCTATTTCCTTACAAACCAAAGCCGCTGCATCGACCAGGGCAATGATCTGTATAATGTCAATCGCATGTCCGTGGTTCGCGCGATCCCTCTCAATAGCCAGCCTATTGCGAGCATTGAGAAGGATATCGCACGCCCACTTGAGGCGGTCTTTTGCCTCTACTTCCATTACATTCCTGACCGCA
>Ga0114980_10003277_pt1 | contig 11151 bp, 4 predicted proteins | sample S_140806_EF_Meta_FD_87018 | JGI IMG/M metagenome (GOLD analysis project Ga0114980, IMG submission 87018) | Freshwater microbial communities from Lake Simoncouche, Canada to study carbon cycling - S_140806_EF_MetaG | ecosystem: Environmental > Aquatic > Freshwater > Lake | place: Lake...
AATGTTAGGAATGATGTGCTCCAAAACGTGAGTAACTTCGTGGACTGCAGCATCTGTAGCCGAGGTTACATCGTCATAGCCTGATCTCTTATTAGATAGGTGAACAGCATAACCATCAGGCTCGTCGGTCATATAGGCTCGCTTAACACCAGACATAATGTAAAGCTTTTTGTTCTCGCTCTTTAGCTGAGACAATAGGCCTCTAATTACAGAAGACGGGGTGGTGTCGAAGAACTGCTGAAGAGCTTGCTTAGACTTAAATGTGTCGGTAGAGCGTAGCTTAAGTTTTCTCTTCAAGCTGTACAGGTGACCATCAAACTCATCCATAGATACGTTATCGAGTTCTACGCCTTCTTCAGCCATGACTTCTTTATAGGCATCTCTAGCGGCTTTACCCACTACAGCTGACATAGAGTCTTTCTTCTTCTTGGCATCAGTACTTGCGCGTTTAGCACTTTCCAGTGCCTTTTGTGCAGTTCTTACTCTAGAAGAAGCAGCTGGGTCAGTTAGTGCTTTATAAGAATAGGCAAATAATGCGTCATTCTTATCTGTAGCTCTTTTAACTAGTGCAGAAATACTTCCTAGATTCTTACCTGCAAGAGCTTTAGCCAACTTATCTTTGTCAACTAAGCCATTTGGAAGAATATACCCATCTGCTGCCAGCTGAGCCATAATTGCTTTTCTTGAAGCAGCAGTAGAGAATGCCTTAACATCAGCTGCATGCAAGTCATCTAGAGATTTCTTAGCATCCATAGCCTTCTGAGAGACATCAGCTGAAACTTTAGACACTTCATCATAGATATTGTCGATGTCAGCTTTACTAGATACATTAAGGTTTTCTCTTTCCTTAAGAATCTTTACAAGCTTGTCATCAACTCTAGATCTGATGTCAGATCCAATCTTGACAACATTATCCTTTGCAGCCCTAGCCTCGTCAGTTGGTCTAACAGCACGTAGCTTACTATCCTTAACTGGAGCAGTATTTTCCTCGTTCAAATCTTCAGTTTTGTGAATAGGTAGGGTAGTTCCAGCAGTTCCAGTAGTTGCACTAATTCCAAGGTTTAGGTTTTTAGCAGACTCACCCAGAGGTGTAAGAGGAGCTAGCTGCTTTGCCTCAGGCTTAGAAGATGCCATAACCTGGTCATCAATACCATAGCGTTGCTTGCTATCATCCGAGAACTGTACTTCAACAATCTTGTTACCGTTCTTTAAGGTACCACTTCTAGTTGACTTAACTGTACCAATTCTTCCAGTGTTAGCATCGTACAATGTGTCGCCTGCTACAAGATCAGATGCTTTCTTCATCTTTGTAGCGGTAGGCCCTCCAATGATACGGTCTCCGTACTTAGCAAAATCAATTGCATTAAAGTCAATGAAGTCTGTATCAAAACCGACTTCAGGAATTGGCTCTCCAGTATTTCTATCTAAAATTTCTCCAGTGTCGAAGTTTACCGAGTCACCAGCAGCCAATGAACGTTCTACCAAACGCTGAGCGTTCTTGATAGTTCTTCTTCCAGAGGTAAGCTCCTGGTCCTGACCTGCTTTTTCTAGATGGAAAGTACTTATCTTGATCGGGTTATCAATGCCAGGGAATGACACGTAGACATAGTTTTTGTAGCCGTAGTTTCCGCTCTCATCTCTTTCAGCGGAAATCTTTGTAACTACTCGACCATAAGAAGGTTCTTTTTGGTTGTTATCCCAGCGGACTTTGTCTCCAACGCTAGCAATCTCTCCGCTCCTATAGCGGTGAGGTACTACCTTAGTTCCAGCTTCTGGCAGAACCTGTTGGTTAATAGCGTGATCAATTCTAGTCAAAAGGTGATCCAGCTCGTTCTGATCTAGGTACGGGAACTTCTCTTGTACAGATCGCTTAACTACAGACCTAGCAGCTTCTTTAGCTTCGTTTGTGTCAGGAAGGTTTTGAACATACCCGAGCAGGCTGTGGAATGCAGCTAATTTATCGTTTTTATCAAGTGCATCGTATAGCGATGGAACTTCTTTTCGCATAACGCGACGGAAGTTTTCTGCATCTTTTGCAGTAGACAAGTTGTGACGCTCGTCTCGACCATTTAACGCAATGATTGCATCTTCTTCTGGAGTTCTAAGCACAAACTTAGTGTCATCAGCCGCTTTGTCATTCAAAATTGAAGACAAACTACCAGTGCGAAGTCTCTTAATAGAGCCCTGGATACCGCCGTAGTATCTTATGTATTGCTCACGCTGCTTTAGTGTCTTTCCAGGAGCTGGAATCTTACCAAAGTTTCTGTCGAAGAACATGTCAAGAAGACGCTCTACACCAGCAGACTTTGTCCTAGCTAGAGGATTGTCTACGACACCGAGTACGCTATCAAGCGACTTGTGAGGAGAGTAGTGATATAGCAACTTAGTATTTTCATCATCAGCAACAAATTTACCGTTTTCAGATTGGATCATTGTCTTCGGTGCATCAGATTTTCTATATGCAGCAACTACTCGAAGTGTTCCTGATTGGGACGGAACAATTCTAAGTTCGAAGTCTACCTTGTCGCCAGCGAAATCTTTTGAAGTCTCTGGCTCTTCGTAATCAGAAGCGCGGTACCAGACAATAGAACCATCCGGTCTAATCTTGGCATCAGGATTTAGCTGGAGCAAAGCCGATATCATTTCTGGAACTGATTCTGTTCCACCGGCACGGATGTACTGGTCTCGCATAGCTGGAGTTATTCCAGCTCTTCCTACAGCAGAGCCATCATCCTGGCGGTCTGGGTTCTCGTCAAATAGTGTAGCGCTCGAGCCAGGAGGAATGATTGTAGGCTTTCCTGCTTTTCTAGGCTTAGGAGCTCTAGGCTTTCTTAGCTTTCTAGAGTCATTACCCGACAAGCTTCTGCCATTGTTCAACTTATCAAGTGCCGCTACTAGAGTAGATAGGCTGACATCATTATTCTCAATTGCGTCAAGCATGGCTTGGGTCTTCATAATTTCGTCGAAGACATCATCACCACTTGCACCGTTGTCAATCATCTTTGCCAACTTGCCACTTGGATCGATGTTCAGGGTATTAATTGCATTCTTAGCATTTTCCCTGTTATTTTGAACACCATCGTTGCGGACCTTCTTGAAGTCAGCATCTAGGCTAGCCATGTTGTCGTACTTTTTAGACGGAGCAGAAGAGTCGCTTCTGTTTCTTAGAAGAACAGTTCCGTCACTATTCTGGGTAACTTCCCAGCGGACGCCATCAATCTTCTTACTGTATTGCTTACGGTCACCAGCACCTACTCGAACCCAGCCGTCTAGGAAGTTAGGTGGAACGCTACCGCCATCAGAAGGGCCCTGTCTAAGGGTCGTCATTGGGCCTTCGTCCTTGACGCGACCCTTCCTATCGCTAGAGCTTAGGGCAGCACCAATCTTTTTCGGCTTTCCGCCTTCGTCAGGGCCATTTTTCTTGTCCATTTCGGCTTTACGCTCGTCACGGTAGTCCCAGGCGTCTAGACCAAAGTCCGCTGGTCGCTTTAACTTTTGGTTGGCTAGAGTTAGGCCTTCTCTACCTTCAAAATCGCGCACCCAGCTTAGGCTACCTAGACTTAAGTTTTTTCTTGCTCTAGATGCGGCAACATAGGCAAGTCTAAGAGCCTCTGGATTAAGAGCTTCTTTTTCTTTATCTTCATCGCTTAGGTCTGGCCAGTCATCACCAATGCTTACGTCATCCCACTCAAGGCCCTTTGCACGGTGAGCAGTAGAGACAATTATGTCGGGAACTTCTTCGTTAGCATTCAGTCTGTTAGGGATAAGAGCAGCAATTTCATCTAGTTCTTTTTGACGATCATCATCGGAAGAAAAGATCTTTGCCCAACCGGTAAATGGAGCGCCCTTGTCTTCATCGTTCCAGTTATAGCCACGCTCTTTAATTGCCTTATATAGCTGCTGCCCATTTACGTATGACATAGTGGCGTCACCGCTGAATACCAATGATCCATTATCTAGTACGTCGTAGTCTAGGCCTTTTCCGTCCGGAGCAACCCAAACTTTTCCAGATGCACCAGTAGATGCATCTAGAACGCTGTCAACATCTCCAACATCTGAGCGATCAACAATAATTTTGTCTACGACTTCACCCATTGCTTCGAACTCGCCCATGTCATAAGCTTTTTTCCATCTAGAAATAATCGACTTAGGATCGCGCTTTGCCGCTCTAGCCCATTCGCCCATGTTGGTGATTCGACTAAAGTCACAGTCGCCGATTGGAGAACCATCGGGGAACATTGGACCCTTTTTTCTTTCAGGATCGCTAAAGTCTTTTTCTAGCCACTTAATGTAGTAGTAGTTACTTCTAATTTCGTTGTAGAAGACGCTTAGGGCACCAACTTTTTTACCCTGGGCCATGTACTTCATAATGTCTTTCATTCCACCATAGTTAGATCTGGTGAGATGAGCTCTATGCGGCCCAAAGGTTAGTTCTTCGTCGCCTTCAACTATCTTTCCTGCATCAGGAGTACCGATCATTCTTCGGTTGTGACCTAGTAGGTTTAGGAATCCGTTTGATGGGCCAGTCATGGTGTCACCGAAACGGTAAGTCATTGTCAAAGGAATTACTGCGTCAGCATCTACCTTTGCATCCCTAAGAGCGTTCTCGCTTCCTCTGAAGCTAAAGATGTTTTGATTGGTGTCACCAACGTATGAAACTTGTAGACGCCCCTTGTTTGCTTTTAGAACGTTATCGGCTGCTGCACGCCCCTTGTTTGCTTTTAGAACTGAAGCAACGGTAGGGTTAGTGTCTTGAGCCTCGTCCATTAGGACAACTCTGACCGGCTTACCTCTAACAGTTAGTTTAGAAAGGTCTGGATTACCTAACTGCCACAGCTTTAGGTAGTGGTCGTGGTCAATTTTAATACGTTTGTCACCGACAAGTTTCTTTTTTACTTTGTCGTAGTAGCCTGGCTTTTTATCGCTCTGGATGTCGGCCCAAAAAGCTTCACCAAATTTTAACCACTTAGGATCAATCTTATATTGACCAGGGTCGTCACCAAAATCTTCCATAGGCATACCAAAGAATTTAGAGAAACCTTTTAGAACGTGACTATCGTTAAGCGCAGGTGCATCTGAGTTACAGAATTCAGTAACAATTTTTCTAACAAGCATTGCTCCAGACTCAGCGTCGATGTTTTGCTTGTCTGGCCCAGGGGTGTCATCAATTGAAAGATGAACTGCAAGATCTTTGTCTTTACTGATGATTGCTGCTTTACTTTTTAGAGCAGACTTCTGGGTCCTAGATAAGGCTGTTCTTCGAGCAAGCTTGTGGGTAGTCATTGCATCGGAGTTTTCGCGTGGAACTCGGGCCTTAGCGTCGGCAGCGTTCTTAGCTCCAAAACATAAAACAAGAACACCATCGTTAGGACGCAAACGATAGATCGCTCTAGCTGCAGCAACAAGAACAGAAGTTTTTCCAGCACCGGCTAGAGCTTCCATTACGGTGTCTACGTTTGCAACTGCGATTGCAGCCAAGGCTCTGGCCTGCTCAACACTTGGGGTGAATCCGCCCATGTCTTGAGTAAAGTTCTGGCCAGCGGCAATCTTATCTAGTTCTTCATCTGTCATCTTACCGACAGTGTCAAAGGCCTCAGCAAGATACTCTGGAGTGATCTCTTCGGCAGGAACTTCAGGTGCTGGGTTGTTTGCAGAGTCGGGGTTTCCGGTTTGTTCATTCTCTGGGATATCTAGAGGAACATCTTTTTCTGTTGCAGGGACAACAGGTTCGATAAACTCTTCTCCCGGTACAGCAGCTTCTTCTTCCGGCTCGGAAGGGGTTCCTGTAGTACCCTCATCATCCCAGGAAATGTCATCGTCGTCTGGCTGCTGCGGAGCACCCTTGCGCTTGCCTATTGGCTTAGCGTCGTCGAGTACATCGTCTAGGCTGACAAGTTTGCCGTCCATCGCATCTTTGATGGCTTTTTCGGCGGCTGCATCAATATTGTCGGCAACCTCTGCTTCAGGAGAGGTTTGCTCTTTATTAATAGCATCTCTAAATTCCTGGGAACGTGGAGCACCACTTACTGAGTAAGAATCGGTTCTACCTTTACCAAAAACTTCGCCTCTTTCACGACGCTTATTTCTTGCTTTGTCGAGCTTAGCGTTTCCGTCTTTAAAGAAATCATAAGAAGAGTGATCATCTAGAAGCCCAGCTACGTCTTTTAAATAGTCGTCTGCTGATTTAAATGCGGAGGCTAAGTTTGGATAAGATTCTCCACTGTCATCACTAGAAAGAGTGTATGTTCCATCAGCATTTCTATTAATCTCTACACTAGTGCCGCCAGCACCGATACTGATACGACCATTACCATTGTCATCCACATAAAATGGAGAGACCGTGCCATCACTATTTACATACTCACCAGCAATATTGTCGCCCCATGTTTTATCATCATTACCTAGACTAGAGGTTGCCTGCTTCATTCGAACAGCAGTTCTTGCTTTCCTGCTAGCCTTTAGTTCAGAAATAGAAGGAAGCTCTGGCATCTTAGATGTGTCAAGGGGAACAGATGGGGTTGTTTTTCCATCAAGTAGGTCAGAAACTTCCTGCTCAGACATCTTTGCTTCGGTACCAGGAGCAAGCTTGGCAAGAGGAGACTTAGCCTTCTCTTCGTCAATAAGCTTCTGCTCTTCTGCGGTAGGAGTAGCTTTTGCTAGACGGTAGTCTTCTTCCGTGGCAGGCTCGCTGAAAGCTTGACTTAAATCAATGATTTCGTCTTCGGTAAAGTCCCTAGACGCAATTGGGTTTCCAGCACTGTCCAACTTAGGGCCAGGCTTAATGCCTTGACGTAGTAGATCTGCTTCCGGAATTTCAGCCTGAATAGATTCAAGCTTAGCTGGGTCTAATTCATAGACTCTATCGTCTGCACGAGTTTTACCTTTAACAAGGAATCGACCAAGACCCTTGGTTCTTTGTGAAGGACCTACATAGGTAGGACGGACCGGGAAAGCAGGAAGACCGAAAGAGAGTCGAGCCATCATTAGGGCCTTCTGGCCCATCTTCATCCACTGACCTAGGCGGTCGCGAAGCTGAACAATCCAGAAGCCCTTGTTGGCACCTAAGCCGGCAGCTACGATTGGGTCGAGGTCTCTATCTTCTGACATCTAGATTGGATCCTTCTTTAGGAGGCAAAAATATTTAATACCTAGTATGATTTCTACTAGTAATTTTACACGTTGTTTTAGGGGTATGATTTGGGGGTTAAAGACTATCTAGGTCTTTAATGGAGTTTACAGTTCTTAAAAATTCGTTCCACTGCTTTGTCTGAAGATATCTCGGGCTGTCGACAAAATCTCTGGTTATAAAATCAGAAGCGTCGTCAGTCCATTTTTTGTTTGCCTCTAAAGCTTCAAAAATTTCGGCTGATTTTGCACCACCATCGATTAGCTTGGAAATGTTTTCAAACTCGTCATAGTCTTTAAGATTTTCTTTAGCAATTGCAGCAAAGTTTAGAGGCTCTTCAGGATCTTTTAGATCGTCAATGGCGTCGGCTAGCTCGTTGTACTTATAAGCCACCAGCTGTGAATCAAAGTCGTCATTAGCTGGGTCAGATTCGGTAAACTCGCGGAAAGCATTAAACATAGTGCTTGACTCTAGAAATTCTCTTATGCTATCCTGCGAGTCGCCTCGTTCAATTCGATACTCTAATTCGCCTGTAGGGTCGATAAGATTGTCTCCAGATTCATCCGCAGCAAATAGGTCTAGTGCTGCAGCCAAGTTCAATCGAGACAGTTGGTAAGGAGTGAGAGTATTTTCTCTAACTGGCTTAGGTTCTTCTACTTCAAATGTAGCGACTTTGCCCAGTCTCTCCGATATAGCTCCAGAAGCAACTAGAGCAGAGACTCTAATCTTAGAGTGTAAATACTCAACCGAGTCCTTAGGGTAGTTAACAACTCTTTGAATTAAGCGAGACTCTCTAGGATCTAGCGAGTCTAGCTCTTCAAATAGATCCCGAGCACCGCTTTCTCCATAAAAAAAGTTAGATCTACGTGAAAATTCATTGGTGAATTCTGAATCTAACACTAAAACTCCTTTGGAAGAAGGTCGGCATCCCTACTGTTCTGCAAGGATGTAGCAAGTTCTTTTGCTCTGTCAAAGCCACTCTCTTTAGAGTTTATTGCTCTACTCCATGTTGCATCCAGGGCTGGAATAATTTCATATCCAGCACCAGAATACTCCGCTAGGGCAAAAATAGCTTGTTCTCTACTAGTATACTCTGTTTCTGGCAATAGTACTATTGTTAACTCGCCTGAGTAGTCGTACTCGTAAACTTCGGTCCTAGTCTCATCGAACGGGAATGATTCTCCAGATGCTCTTACAGACTTTTTAGAAGATTTAGGGTGAGAAGCTGGAAGCAAGTCATTGTCGGTTGTGTACTTGCTGTTCTTAGGTGAACCAGACTTGAGCAGGTGTAGGAATGCATTTACACGAGCCATAGCCCAAGAGTTGCGGTTCTGGTCAGGGCGGTGGGAGGAGGAGAAGGCTCCAGCACCACGACGATAAACTGCCTTAAGCATACGCAAGCTAGCCTTGCGGTCAGACTTCTCATTGTGGTTCTTTACCTTTTCAGAGAGCGAGTCTTCAACCTTTTTTGAAAAGTTAACGGTCTTTGAGCCAGAAGCAGAGCCCTTAGGGTTTTTCTTTGATCCGTAGATTCGGTCTTTCTTAGGAGCTTTCTTAGAGCCTGCAGTGGCGACTAGAGGACCTCTATATACCTTGGCCATGATCTCGTTCTGACCTCCACCGATCTTGTGAGCACAACGGTGATGTCCGTCTACTAGTTTGTATCCTTCATCATCTAGGTAAACAGTGATGAGCTTTGTGTTGCTGTCAGCAGCCTTTAGCTTGATTGGGTCTAGATAGTCTTGGGTCGGTATTAGGTCAGAAATGTTTACAGACTCTTCAGTGTAGTTGTCGCCCATGTCGTAAACCTTTTCCTTGAGTTCTTCTTGGATTAGACTAGGGGCTTTAGAGAATACTTTTTCTGGTGTAACAGTTCCGTCTGGAAGAACAGCAAAGCGACATAATCCGCCTTCTTCGGTCTCGTGAGAGATGATATCGCAGCCGTTAGGGGCATTCCAGAATACGCAGTTGCCACACTTCACACCAATGGCAGCGTTCTCTGCGTTCTTCTCGGCAGAGTCATAACCGGCCCAAACGCCAGTGTTGTCCTCGTTGAACTTGCCATGCTTTTTAACAATAACGCGTAGAGCATCTGCTAAGTCTTGCTCCTCTGGAACTAGAACTCCAGACGCAGCAACAGGCTGCTCTTCTTTTTTAACATCTTCTGTAATAGGTCCGCCAGCTGCCCAGGCGTTGCAGGTACGGCTAGCAGCACACTTAAAGTCAAGAGCGGTGCAGTAGCCAAGCTCGGCTTGGTCGATTGCGTCCCAAGCGCTCTCCTCGCCCGAACCGCCTTCAGCGATTCCGGCTTCGATGCAATCTAAGGTCTTTGGACGGCGGTCGAAGAAGACACAGTTGCCGCAGATGCTCTTTTTAGCATCTTCTGTATTGATAATGTCCCATCGGTCAGCTTTGTCTTCCCAAAAATCTTCGTTTGGCTCATTTGGGTTTAGCGGACCATAGCCAACTTTGTCGATGGCGTTCTGGCGGTTATTGATATTGAGAACAATGTCCTGAGTAGCTGGAGGACACTTGTCACCGTAGTCAGCATCTGCAATAACTACAGGTAGAGGCTCTCTAGGCTTAACAACACTGTTAAAGTAGCTAGACGCCGTGACCGGCTCTTTCTTTGGAATCGGCTTGGATATTTCAGAGAGGGAAATCCACTTGCCATTCCTAAGTACACGCATGCCAGAAACGTCGCTCATGCGCTTGCCTAGTTGAGATTTATCTTTATTTTCTTCGGCCATTGTTCTATTGTACCTTAGTCTGATTTATCGGTCTGGACTCCGCTAACTCTTTCAAATACTTATCTACTTCGAGTCGAAGTTCCTTGGGCATCGGTTTAGCAGCAGGAAGAGTTAAGAATTTTTCTACACTGTTTGAGCTAAATCCGATTACGCTCAGGAGGCCATCTAATGTCGTAGGTAGGCCCCAGTAGCGACTTTTAGTCCAGTCAGAATTTTCTATATTGCCATCTATGTCAATCATTTTATTGCTTATCTCTTTCTGGCTTAGGGTTTATAAAATAAGGATTGGCTAAAAACTCCTGTAGCTCGGGAGATAAATCCTCTTCAGACTCGGATGTCTCAATCTCAACGGCCCAGTCGAAGCCTTTATCTAAAGGCACTTTATATTGGTTAAATAGCCGCGCTGCTTTTCTACTTAATTCTGGATTTGCCATTTATGGCCACCTTTCCACGGTTCAAAATAATCGTGTAATACTCGTCTTTATCGGTTAGCGGGACTCTGAATCTGATTGCATCAATTCCGAGCATAATAGCAGTATTTGTCCAGTCGCTGTCGTTGTGCAGATACCATTCCGCCTGGTGTACTTGCCCAGGATCCATGCCAGACGCCCTATACTGATTAATAAAATCATTTAGCATATTCTTTGCCCAGTTGCTCATGTCAACCGCATCATCAAAACTTACGGCATTAGCATCAGGTAAAAGCTTCATTTCTATTGTACGCGAAGCAATTACATCTGGATCATTATTTGTATAGCCAGCATAATATTCAGTTGTCTCTTTTATGTTACTTGTGTAGGTTCCATTGCCGAATGTTCCTTCTCCGGCATACTGAGTTTCAGAATTTATAAAGTCATTCACCAAATCCAAGGATGAAAGAGCTCGGTATACGGGCTCCCCTGGAAGAGCATCAAACTCCTCCTGACTTAAGACCTTAGGTTTATCATTAAATCCAGCATTCTCTATAAACCAGTGCTGAATTTTATTTCCTCTTGTAAATTCTTCTTGTTCTTCTTCGTTTTCTTCATCATCACTAATTTGAGCAAGAAAATCAGCTATAGGCTTATTCCAGTTTTTAGGTCCTGTTTGTATAATTTCTTTCTTTTCTGCGGAAGTCTCTAGTCCAGTAAGAGGATTCCATTCAGACTTTTCACGATCCCGCATAACCTTAACTAGATTGTCTTCCTTGACGGCACCTACGGCTTCTGCCTTCATCTCTCCGCCAACAACTACCATCTCTTGTTCGTCATAAGAGCCAACACCGGTAAATGAGCT
>Ga0114980_10003278_pt1 | contig 11149 bp, 7 predicted proteins | sample S_140806_EF_Meta_FD_87018 | JGI IMG/M metagenome (GOLD analysis project Ga0114980, IMG submission 87018) | Freshwater microbial communities from Lake Simoncouche, Canada to study carbon cycling - S_140806_EF_MetaG | ecosystem: Environmental > Aquatic > Freshwater > Lake | place: Lake...
CGGCACTGGCCTCATCTCTGGAACTCCCAATGTTGCAGCTGGCACTTTTAACGTCACCATTTCCGCCACCAACTCCACCGGCACAGGCACTGCTACCCTCATTATCACCCTCAACGCCGCCCCCGTCATTTCCTCCACCTTAACTGCCACAGCCACCCGTGGAGCCGTCTTCAATTATCAAATCAGTGCCGATAGTTCTCCCACATCTTTTAATGCCACAGGCCTTCCCGGTGGCCTTTCGATTAACACCAGCAGTGGCCTGATCTCTGGAACTCCCAATGTTGCGGCGGGTACTTTTAACGCCACTATTTCCGCTACCAACCCCACAGGAACAGGCACGGCCACCCTCGTGATTACCCTCAATGCCGCCCCGGAGATCACCAGCAGTACGGCCAATCAATCCACAGTGGCCGGGGTCGCCTACGTCGGGTACACGATCACGGCGAGCAACTCCCCCAACTCTTATTCTACATCCACCTTACCAACGGGCTTGGAGCTCGATTCGGTGACAGGGGAGATTTCCGGAATTCCAACCGAAACCGGAATTTTCCCTATCACCATCCGCGCGACCAATGGTTCTGGAACGGGATCTTCCTCCTTCTCTCTCACCGTGACCGCCCCCACGGTTTCTTTTGCCAACAAAACCTTCACTGTAAATTCTGCAGAAGCAACCACTGCTCCCACCGTTTCGGCAGGATTCACGCCTACATATACCATAAAAACAGGCACTCTTCCTGATGGACTGAATCTTGATTCATCCACAGGCATCATCTCTGGCACGCCCACCGCTTATGGGACAAAAACGCTAACGATTCGGGCAATCGGAGGCGGAGTCACTGTTGACTCTGCTCCATTTACTCTCACGGTAAACACGACTACACCCACACTGAACAGCGGAACTGCTGTGTCGGGATATGTGGGGACCGAAATAACCTACAACTTAACCGCCATACGCACTTCAAGCGTGGCTCCTGTGGACTCCTATTCCATTGTAAGCTCCAGCGATCCCTCCGTGGTTCCTCTGGACGCGTTGAACCAGACAACCGGTGTATTTACGTTCACGCCATTACGATCCGGCGTTTATACGGCGCAGTTTCGCGCCAACAACGGAATCAGCGCCGGGGACTTTGGCGGCGGACTCAGTCCGATCCTCACGGTCACGTTTACGATCGATGTCAATCCACCAACCTTCACCGATCAGAATGATGCGTCGAAATATGTAACTTTCGGCGGCAAGGACTATGTCTCTATGGCTGTGTACGGAACAAAAACGTTTGAATCCAATCACCAGGGTGCCACCACCGGATCCTTCTCCGCCATCCCGGGCTTCGCTTGGCCAAACCCAATCTCTCGAACAGGCTCAGGGCTGACGGAAAGACTCACGTTTCGTCCCACGAAGGCAGGAACATACGGGATTCGTAAAAACATATCGAACATAGGTCGGAATGGGGCTCAAACTGAATTTCGTGATGTTATTATCACCGTGGTCGATAAAGCTCCGACTGCTGCAGGATCCGGCTTCGTCCCCCCAACCTCTGGGAAAGTGGGACAAACTTACCGGCAATACGTTACGAGGAGTGGTGTGCTCCGTTCGCCGACTGATCCTGTCTCCTTTAATGCGACAGGGCTACCCCTAGGGCTCTCCTTTGCGACTGCGGCCGACCGCCAAATGGGTCTAATCACCGGAACCCCCACCCAAGCCGGCACCTATTCTGTGAAACATTACATCGCAAACCCCAAAGGCTACATCGTCCAGACCGCCACGATGATCATTCAACCATGAAAAATCCTAACCTTTCCTCTTCTATGCGTTTTCTTGGAATGCTCGGAGTGTTGCTAGTCTTAAGCCCCAGACTTTTCGCCGAACCTGTCCAGCTTCCGTATTCCCTGCTTCCTGGCACCAGTTACGTTGGAATACCGCTTCTTCGCCCCGCCCTGTTTTCTGGAAAGATCACCAAGACAGACTCCGCCACTTTGCGCGTCCAGGTAAACTCCTTTCCTCCTATCGATTTCGCAACCGTCCCGGGATGGGGAGCCTCCCCCTGCTTTTTGGAAATTTCCGCCTCTCCAGGCGATGCCTCCCTGGAGGGAGAGCGCTATGAAGTGGACCCTGTTCGCACGCTCAAGGAAAAAGGGTTCGTAGTGCTGAAATCAGCACCTTCCAATACCCGAAACGATCTGCCCTCCGCTCTAGCTGGAGCAACCTTTTCGATTCACCCCCATTGGACAATCGCCACGGTCTTTGGGGATGCAGGAACCACAAAACTAGGAAAAGGAAAAACCGTCTCGTTGAGTGATGAAATTAAAATTTACTCCCCGGACGAAAAATCTGGATATCGATCATTTTTCGTCCAGATGGGAGATTCGAAATCACAAGGAGGATGGAGATCGGCCTCGAACTCCCAAAACTCTGATCAAGCGAACACAGTCATCCCACCGGGATACGGATTGATCCTTCTTCGAAAAACGGGAGGACTTTTAAATTTTGGCATCAAAGGAGAGCCTCGAACCCATGCCTTCCGCTTTCCTCTTCGCACAGGATCCAACCTCTTGGCTCCCGGCCATCTCAAGAATTTCTCCCTGCAGAAACTTGCTGCCTCGTCGGCAAATGGCTTTGTAGCGGGCTCTACCCCTGCCACCTCGGATCAGGCTCGGATTCTTGTGGGAGAGAGATTGGAAACCTTCGCCTATCTGGCAGGCACGCCCGCCCGCTGGGCGTGCATTGAGTCCAGTTACAGCTTGCCTGAGGCGGAAGCGCTGATCGTTCCTACGACCAAGGCGCTGGAAATCTGCAAACTGAATCCGGATCCCGATTTCGTGATTCCCTACGTGCCGTAAAGGACGTTCCGGATAGATTGATAATCAGAACCCGTACTTCAGACCCAGGGAAACATCATATCCCTTGGTGTATGCCAAGTAATCCACTTCGCTCCCCTGGTACGTAATCGTCTGACGAAAAACGGGGTTGAGAAGGTTTTTGCCTCGGAAAGTGAAGGCCCAGTGATCCGCAAACTCCTGAGTCAGATTAAAATCTAACGAGGGTGCTGGTTGCTCGTAAATATCGGGCAAGTCGTAACCCACTGCGTAGAGATAGGGGCCCGTGACATTATAAAAGAGGCCGGCAAAAAATCCGTTCGGCTGGTCGTCGTAGCTCAGGCCTGCATTAATGATATACAGGGGTTGCCCTTGAAGGGGGCGGGACGTTGCATAATTGTTGGCGCGGGTCTGGGCAACTCGCTGCTGTTCCGCGCTTAGAGGAACTTCAGATTGGATATAAGTGGCATTAAAATTAACGGAGAAGTTTTTCAGATACTCATGGCACTGGTCCAATCTTTTGCGTGCTTCAAATTCTGCACCCCACAGAGTTCCGTTTTCATTGTTCGCATACTGATAAAACTGCGTGTCCCCGAGCTGATAAATCGCCTGCTCGATCGGCTTCTTGATCGACTTATAAAATCCGCTGACTGCAACCACCTCGCCGGCCCGAGGAAAGTATTCGATTCGCACATCGTAGTTGTTGACGTTGGAGAGCTTCAGATCTGGATTCCCAACGAAAATCGTTGCGTCGGAAAAGTCCTGAGTAACAACTGGACCGAGCTCCTTAAAAGAAGGGCGAGCAATCGTTTGTGACCAAGCCAAGCGGAGATTCATTTCTGGCATAATCTGAAAAGTGGCAGCCGCAGCTGGCAGAAGATCCAACTGCTGGATATCGGCAGTCGCATCGGCTTCAGTCGGGAAAAGGGTGGAAGTGGGGCCTTCCACCTGAATGTTTGTGTTCTCAAAACGGGTGCCCCCCGTAAAGGTCAGTTGAGGGAAAAGCCGGAAGTCGGTCATCACATACGAAGCCAGAACCTGCTGATAAGCATTGTAGTAAGTGCCCAATCCTGAGGAGCTGTTCGAAGCGGTCCACGACATATATTGGCCGTTGCCCTGACCGGTCGGATTGACCAAGCCAGACCTGTCCTCGTTTAGGAATACATCGCTCCAATTCTGACCATTCGCATCCGCTTGGTTGTAATTCTCGTAATTGCTCGGATAATTAGCTCCGCCGTACTGATACACAAAGCTCGCCTGATTGTAGTCTCGCTGGGTTGTGTCGATGTAAAAACCGGTTTTGAATTTGCTAGGGTTTTCTTTGTCTTCGAAGTAAGGGACTGAAATATTTGCAATGGCGTTGTACTCCCCTTCCGTAAGAGCGCGTTGATATCTCTGGAGTGGCGATTTGGATTGGGTGAACGAAGGATCCCCTGCTTCAAGTTGAGAATATTCACCTGTAGTGGAATCATAGAGGTTCTGAAAAAGTCGTTGGTCTGGCTCGTTCAGTTGGGCCTGGCCAAATCCCCCAACCCAATCGATTTCGATATCTCGGAATGTTTTGATTTTATGATTGCCATTCAACTGGACATAACCCAACTGCCTTTCGCTGTATTGAATTGTTGTATATTGATACTCTTTGTCCCCCAGTCCGGGGCTGATTTTATTGTTAGAAAATTGGAAATCGGCAGTGTCGGTAGCCTGTTGGTTAAAGATCACGTTGATTGCGACCCGCTGGTCTTTTTCCGGTTGGACAGCAAAATTTACTAACCCTCCCCAAAGAACATCCTCGGAAGCCTTGTTGTCGGACACGAGAAAGTCCGGCTTAATTCCCCCAGCCTGGATCGAGTAATTTCCGCGGACCGTCTCCGGATTGTAGATATTTTTATGCCGATAGCTGAATGCACCAAAGGTGCCGATTTTCTGCTCTGGACCATACTCCACTGAATCTCCCCCCTGCATGTTAAAGCTGTAGTTCGGTCCGGGGGTACTATTCGTTAGCCCCGTGACAGAGCTCATTTGCCGCATGGCGTTGTTCACGTTTTCCGCTTTGTCGAGATTCCCCTCAGTAGTATTCAAAGTTCTAGGGTCCAGATTCACGAGATTCGGGTTATCGATCACGCTCTGGGGAATTTCCCTTTGGTTGGCCCGAAAGCCGAACGGCCCTGTCCCTCCTCCCGCATAAGTGAGATAATCGGGATTGAAGGTGGCCTGACTGTTATACTCCACCGTGGCGGAAGCCCCAAACGAAGGTTTGTCAGGAAACTGTTTGGTACGGATGTCCACACTGCCACCAGTGAAATCCCCTGGCTGGTCGGGGGTGAAAGTCTTCGTGGTGTTGATACCTTCCAAGGTCGGCCCGGGAAAAAGATCCACGTTGATCGCGCGCTTATCCGGATCAGACGAGGGCAATCTTCCCCCATTCATTAGGGTGTTCACGTACCGGTCCGATAATCCTCGGACGACAACATATTTTCCGTCGACGACTGAGGTTCCAACCATCCGCTTTAACGCATCTCCAGCGGTTGAGGCGCCAAGCTTGGAAATGAGATCCGCCCCAATGCTGTCGAGGACAGCCGTGGCTCCTTGCCTCTCAGCCAGAAGACCCGTTTCTGATGCTTTTTCCAACTCCCCTGGAACTACCAACTCCTCCATTTCTTCGACTTCGGCGATCGTCTCGACTCGAATGTCGTTAAATAGTCCGCTCGCGACCGATACGTCCGGCATGACTCGGGCGACATAACCGGATGACCGAGCCGTCAAAACATACACCCCTGGGGGCACCCCACTGATGGTGAATCGTCCCGCTTCATCGGTCATCGCCCCAAAGGGGGTGTCCTGCAACGCCACCGAAGCTCGGGCAATCGGCTGGCCAAAATCTGAATCCAAAACCTGCCCGCGAATTCCACCCAAACCTTGTCCATAAACGCCACTAGGCAAAGCAAGCAAACCAGCAAATGCAAGAGGTCGAAGAAAAAAAACCAAAAACCGATAGGGCATACCTTTTTTTTGGATTCTAGAGTAGAGCTTGCGATCAGCTTTTCTGAACAAAAAGCCAAACTTGTGAATGGTCACACAACAACTTGAAAGTGACACTTCGATGACTATTCGCAGGTTGTTTTTTTGTTTCTGCGTTAGGCACTTGAATCTTCCGTCCCAGATCTCACGCTCCCAAAATGTGCCGTTGGGGTGTGTTTCTCGGTTGTCTGACGCTTTTCTCAAGCGTTGCTTGGACTGCGGATAACGGCGGGGTGGATACGGCTCAGAACGATGCCGCCAATGCGCACCCTTACGTGATGCCACCCCCAGCCACGGATCCCAACGCGGAGCTAGTCGACCGCCCATTGCCGGGGGCAAAAGCTGAAGCGGACGGATCCTCAAGCAGTGAGAAGGGAGATGGGTTGACCCCCTACTACGTTCGCACTGGGATCGGTTTGAGTTTCATTACGAATGTGGATTACCCGGATTTTGGCATTACCGACGGGGTTGCCATGGCTCCGGGGTTTGCGACGGGTGTTATGTTGGGCACTCAGTTTCACGACAATATCGCCTTCGAAATCGAGGGGGGCCTTCTTTACAACACTGTTTACTCGAATCAGGCAGGAAATATAACAGCGACCAACATGTCGCAAGTTACCAATGTTCAGCTTTTCCAGGTGCCCATGATGGGAAATTTTATTTTCCGCACCGACCCCCTGGGCGCTACTCGCATTCGGCTGGTTGCAGGAGGTGGGATGGGCGGAATTTTTCGACAAATCTTCGTCACCGGAACTCCGGACAACTACACCGAAAGCCAGACCTTGGGCGCCTATCAAGGGTTCGGGGGCATCCAGATTAACCCTGGAGAGCCCGACCTGATGGTCGACGTCCAGTTCCGCTATTTAAATTCGATCGCTGGACAATCGGTTCCTTCGATGTCGTTGATGGGGACGGTCACGATTCGCTTTTAGTGCAAGCTGAGGATGAATCCGATGCCTCACGCAAAGGCCACCAGGAGCGCAATTCTACTCACAAGAGCAGCGTGTTTTTTGATGGTGTTTTTTTGCGGAACAGATCTTTTTGCGCAGAGATTGTCCCTGACCGACGTGCAGGCGCAACCCGTCACGGGTCCTGGACCAGGCCTAAGAATCGCGCTTGGTGGAACGGTCAACTCTGACATGTCGGTTGCCCAGCGGGATTCTCGGGATTATCCGCAGACGAATATCAACCCCCTCTTTTCGAACCAGGTGCAGTTCAATGGAACGGTCAGTTATGAGTCGATCGGGTTCAACCCAGGTTTTCGTTTCGATTTTGCCCCTGGCTATCGACTGAATCAGTGGGTCAATTTCGAGTTTGAGACTGGCTGCATCTACAACACGGTCGAATCCTACACCATCAGTGGAAACGGAACTTTCACGGGGGTCGGTGGAAATCCGAATCTCAATGGAACGATGAAGCTGGATGCTCAAGGTTATCTTCTCCAAGTGCCACTGATGGTGAACGTTGAGTTTTCTTACCCGATCGGGAACGGGTGGCGCCCGTTTGTCGGTGCAGGCGGCGGAGGGATGTTTCAAAAGCTCACTGTCAGTACGATTTCGGGAACGATCAACTATCAGGGAGACTTCAATCAGTCGAACTTCATGGGGGCGTGGGAAGCATTTTTAGGCTGCGGGTATCAAGTGGCGCCGGGATTTGATGTGTCGATCGCCTACCGTATTGATGGGGTGCTCAGTCCCGATTTTGGGGGTTACACGATGCAGAATTTTTACACCCAAGCAGCCGAGTTTGAAATGAATTGGAGGTTTTGAGGCCTGCTTCGCTCAGTCTCGGCAAGCTCGCTGAGCTACGCAGGGTTTGCAGATTCAGAGGTTATGGGGTGAAGGGATTAAAGATACGATTGGATTTTTAATTGTGGATTGGGTGGGGTCGGACGTAGCTCGCTTTTTTCAACTAGCGCTGGATGGAGAGATCAGGGGGATTAAGGAGCGGCGGTCCCGGCGGTAGATGGTGAAGTCTGAATCGGTAGTCCATACTTGAGCCTTGGGAAGAAGTTCGGACATTCGCACGAGGCAGGCGTCGGCGAAGGACATGGGTACGTCCGCATATCGTCCGATAAGAGTGCGGAGAAATCGAACTTCCGGTTCAGCAGCGAAGCGGGTTTTCAGCACACCACGCTCGATCATTTGAAGAAGTAAGCTCGAGGGGATTTTTCCGCGTTGCAGAAGAAAGCAGGCCTCAGCTATGACTGCTTCACAAGTTAGAAGAGGTTCGGTGAGGGTATTCATCACGTCCCGAGCCCAAACGTGATGTTGATCGCTTCGATCGAGATAAGCGACAAGGGGACCTGTGTCAGCGATGATCAACGTGCTTTTTGGCCAAAGCCGACGAGATGTCGAGGGTTAGAGGAGAGATCACGTAAGCCGCTGGAACCTGCCCCAGAAAGGTCTTGGGTTTGCTGAAACAGAGTGGGCTTGCTTTTCCCCGATTGACGAAGGAGTCCAGCGATCGCACGACGACAAAGCTCGGAGCGGGTCGTGCGGCGCATACGCGCCTCTGCGGCAAGAGATGCGGCCAGCTTTTCGTCGAGCTTCAGCGAGAAAGTTGTCATATAGACATGGTAGTACCCAATGTAGCAATTGGCAATACTAAGCTTCAATTTTCCAGGTGCCGCATTCCTGGGGTTGGCGGGTGAGAATGTAGGAATGCTCGTTGAGATCTTGGGGGTTGAACCGGCGCATCAGGGATGATGCGCCCTACCAGTGCTGAGCTTCGCAGGGTTTGCGCCCTTCGAGGCACGACCAGGCCGGACTGTTTTTATCTCACGCTAAGGCCGCTAAGGGCGGAAAGGATTGTGAAAGACAATTCTGATGACCTACGTGGCGTCCATTGCGACCGTGGCGTGAGGTTCGGGATTGCTTAGGTCCAGACATTGTTATCAAAACTTATTCTTACCTAGTTGGCATCTACTTTGAATTGTCACACTAGACATCTCGCCTTGGCATGCAGTGATTTCATTCTTAGGTAGATGCGCTGTTTCGTCCCTATTTTAGGTAGTGTCTATTTTCTGACGGCTTTTTGCGCCCAGAGCCAAGAGTCAACTGGCCGGCTTTCAGTGGCACCCGCGGCAAACGCGCCTGCTGCCTCCCCTGCCCTAGCAACTACACCCGCAACCACTCCGACACAGCAACCTGTCGCAAAAGCGCCGGAGCCAACTTCGAATGTCGTGGATGCTCCTCTCCCAGAAATTGCCAACCAACCTAAGGTCATAACCCCAACGCAGACCTCGAGCCCGGATGGCCCGAAAGGCCCGCGCGATGGACGCTGGTATGCATCCATTTTCGGCGGCGCGATGGTTGAGCAGTTCCAGGTTAACGCAACCTCTACAGCGATTGGCCAACAGCCACTGGATCAGGGGCCGAGTTCACATTTGGGGTCCTACGCAGGATTCAAGGTTGGCTACGATTTTGCAGTACGCGACGTCCAACTGGCCTTCGGGGGTCCCACCCCAATGCGTACATCGATGGAACTGGAGGGAAGCTATCTGGGAACCTACGAAAAAATTCCCCTCTATAACGTCAGCACGGGAGGGCCGACCGTTGGCCATGAAACCTACAGTCTGAATGCCTATAACGTCATTTTAAACGGGCTCGTTAAGTTTGAAGACCTTCCTGTCACCCCTTACTTCGGCGGCGGAGTCGGCGTTGTTTTTATGAAAGCCTTAAACCACAAAATGGCCGTAGACGGGTTGATCAACGGCACTCCGACAAGCTACTCGACTTCCACATCTACAGGAAACAACACCAGTTTAGCCCTTCAGGCCTTAGTTGGATTGGAAAGAGAGATTTACGACAACCTTACGCTTTTTGTGGAATACAAATTCCTTGCATGGCTTGATGTGAAATTTGCCTACGGGAGCGAACCAACTCTTAGCAGCCCACCGACCCCAGGCGGATCGAACTCCCAAAATGATTTTACCGCCCAACAACTATTGTCGGCTGGTGTGAAATATAGCTTCTAATCATGAATACTCTTTTTTCCTATCTATCGTTGATCATGCCTAGGAACCGATCTCTCCCATATCGAAGAAAGATTAAGGTGCCTCTTGGTATCAGTCAGTTTGTAGCCTTTTTATTTTCGTGCCTCACCCTTTGCACATCGGTCGCGAATTCACAAACAAACACTCCAACTCCTGCACCCTCAACCCCAATGAAGGTCACCAGCGAGACCGCACCCATTATCGATGCCACCCGCGAGACGTTAACCAAATGGGTCGAAACGAAGCAACTCATCTCCAAGGAAAAGTCGGATTGGGCATCCGGCAAGGACATCTTGGAAGATCGCGTTCGCCTTGCCCAAGCCGAAACCGCCACCGTCCGCGATAAGTTAAAGGAAATTTCCGCAGCCGTAGCAGAAGCCCAAAAGAAGCGCGACGAACTGGCAGCCCAAAACGATAAGCTCAAAGCCACCGCTGAAAAATCGAAGGCCATGGTCATCGCTGCTGAAAAGAAACTTCGCCCCCTGCTCCCCCAACTGCCCGAGCCCCTTCGCGAAAAGCTTAAGCCGATCATTGCCCGCTTCCCCGAAGACTCGGAAAAGTCGACCGCCTCCATGGCGGAACGCCTGCAAAACGTGTTGGGTATTCTCGATCAGGCGAGCGCTTTTAACTCCACCGTGGCCAGCGTGAAGGAGCTTCGTACCTTCCCCGATGGAACCCGAGCCGAGGTCACCACCGTTTATCTTGGTCTCAGCCAAGCCTACTACACCAACCGAGAAGGTACCTTGGCGGGGATCGGTCACCCTGGACCCGACGGTTGGATCTGGAAGCCGGACAACGCCAACGGAAAGAAGATTCTCCTCGCAGTCCACATTCTTGAAGGAAAGGAAAAGGGAGCTACGTTTATTGACCTCCCAGTTAAAATCCAATGAAACATCCATGTCTTCTACTTTTGTTTTGTCTGACCCTGACCGCGTCGGCATGGGCCGAGGCCCCTGCCTCCTCCGACGCCAATGTAGGTCTCCGTGCCCCTAAAGCGGAGTTTGTTGCACCCCCGTCGGACAAGCCTTCAGCCCCCGAGCCTGCTCCCGCTCCCTCCATTCTTCCGACTGCCGCACCCAAGGCGACCGATCTGCTTGCGACTGCTTCCACAAAAGCCCGGGCTGACTTAGATGCCGCCTTAAAAGAGCTGACCGCTACGCGGGAGAAGATTTCCTCCGAAAAACTGCCACTTAGCAAAAAGCTTTCCCTTGCCGAGGACGACCTCGCCCTTGCCCGCAAAGAACTGGACCTCGCCCAACGTGCCCGAGATATGAAAAATCTCGATCAATCCTCCCTGAAGGCCGAAATCAAACAGCGAGA
>Ga0114980_10003279_pt1 | contig 11143 bp, 11 predicted proteins | sample S_140806_EF_Meta_FD_87018 | JGI IMG/M metagenome (GOLD analysis project Ga0114980, IMG submission 87018) | Freshwater microbial communities from Lake Simoncouche, Canada to study carbon cycling - S_140806_EF_MetaG | ecosystem: Environmental > Aquatic > Freshwater > Lake | place: Lake...
ATCAAAATGGAGAATCAGAAGTTTTTAGGTGGATTAACTGGGAAAATATACATCCCGATAGTATGACGTTACCCATCGACCGGGTGGTTATGGAACTTATCCGGCAGCGGGGATATTAATAAACGGTTCTTCTTCTTTACCCATTGCCGCCCTTTTCATTTTACGGGTAACTTCGGTACCCAGGTATTTTTCCATTCGCCTTTCTACAAAATAAATCACTGGGGTTAATATAATAGCCATGCTAAACTTATATACATAGTTCATAAGGCAAATGGCAACTACCAACTGCCAACTCCACCCCTTGCCAATTTTAAAGGCAATGAATAATACCACAAAGCTATCTACGAGTTGACTCACCATCGTAGAGCCAGTAGCCCGCAACCAGATCCACTTTTCACCGGTTGCTTTTTTGATGCGGTGAAAAACCATCACGTCTACAATCTGACTAACTAAGAAGGCGGTTAGGCTTCCCAGTATAATCCACATACCTTGACCGAAAATACCTGCGAAAGCCAGTTGCATATTGTTAATGCCGCCTGCGGTATTGGAGGTAATCCAAAAATCAGCTGGGGGAATGTTCATAGCCCCATAGAACATAACAAAAGCATAGCTAATTAAAACCACTGCCGTATAACTGATACGTTTTACTGCATTAGGCCCATAAAATTCATTTACAATGTCGGTAATCACAAATTCCAGGGGCCAGAGTAAAACGCCGCAAGTAAGGTTAAATGATAAGCCGGTTTGACCAAATAAAGTGAAATTAACTGGGTTGATACCCAGTAATTTTTCGAGTGAAAAAATTTTCCCGCCTATACATTCCGCTATTAAAGCATTCGCCACAAAAAAGGCACAAATGGAGATAAAAAGCTTAGTGGGCTTATCTTTTAGGATGGTGTTGATCATACTATTTTTGTTATGTAAAGGAGCTGAACTATCAAAAAAAGTAAATATACCGGATAATACTTTGCAAGCAGGATGGGTTTTGGAGGATTACGGTAACCAAATCGAATAATCAGTACGGTAACATTCAGCACTGGGGCAACCATCCAACCCAAAACTACTAGGGTACTTTGTATCGATGCTGGAATAATCGCTTGCTTTCCATACATAATCCATAACGAGGCCAGAAAAGAGGCATTGGCAATCCAAGCTATTCGAGATAAAAATAAAGTCCAATTCATAAAATATGAATCAAAATACCATTAATTTGCCGTTATTAAGCAAGAAAAGATGAAAAAAACGATTTGGAACCAAGTAGCACCCCATTTATTGGCAATTGGTATTTTTTTAGTGGTAGCCCTTATTTATTGTAAGCCCACCCTAGAAGGTAAGGTGCTTCAACAAATGGACGTAACCCAATGGAAGGGGATGGCACAAAATTCCTTTGCTTACAAGGAAAAGCATGGACATTTTCCGCTTTGGTCGAACGGGATTTTTAGTGGAATGCCCGCTTTTCAAATTACCAGTGTGGGAAGTAATCCGGTTTCTATTGGCTATGTGAATCAGATTCTTACTTTAAATTTACCAAAGCCAATCAGCTTTTTTTTCCTGGCCTGCGTTTGCTTTTACATCTTAACACAAGTGATAGGAACCCGCGTAGCCATTGGAATTGCCGGGGCTTTGTCTTATGCCTATGCAACCTATAATCCTATAATTGTTGCCGTTGGGCACGATACCAAAATGCAGGCCATAGCCTATTTACCTGCCTTTATAGCTGGCTTGTGGATGTTGTATGAAAAGCGGAATTATTGGATGGGCACGGCACTTATTGCTTTGTTTACTGCATTGCTAGTTGCTTCCAATCACTTACAGATAACTTATTATGCGCTGATACTGGCGCTTATTATGAGTATTGGATTCGGTATTCAATGGATTCGTGCAAAAGATTGGAAGCATTTATCCCGAGCTGCCGGATTGGTGATAGTTGCAGCTGCTTTGGGTGTAATGGTAAATGCGATTACTTTATTCACAACCTATAGTTACTCTAAAGCCACCATCCGTGGCGGGAGTGAATTAGCAGATAATAGTAAGGGTGGTAAAACAAAGACTGGCCTAGGCAAAGACTACGCATTGAGTTATAGTATTTATCCATCCGAAAGTTTGGTATTGATGTTCCCCTATATTTATGGTGGCAGCAGCGATAACAGACAAGTGGCGGAGGATAAATCTAAAGCCCTCGAAGCTATTCAACAAATGCCCCAAGAGTTAGGTCAACAATTAATAAATTTTCCCTTTTATTGGGGAGGAATTACAGAAGGTACTTCGGGCCCTCCCTATGCGGGCGCCATCATTTGTTTTTTAGCATTGATAGGATTTTTCTTAATAGATAAAAAACACCTTGGGTGGATGTTGGCAGCAATAGTATTAACCCTTTTTATGAGTTGGGGTAAATATTTTGAAGGGTTTACCGGCACTTTACTGAATGTTTTACCACTGTATAATAAATTCAGAGCGCCGAGTATGATATTGGTTATTCCTACTTTGTTGTTTTGTATACTCGCCGTTATGGCTTTGCAGGTTATCAGTACAGAAACTGATAAAAAATTATTATTTAGTAAATTCAAAAAAGGCTTATTCCTTACCGGGGGTGTTTTGCTGGTTGCCCTGATAGTTTATTTCAGCGGAGACTTTTCCAGCGAATCCAGTGACGGATTTTTGCTAAAGCAAATCAGCGGCATCAAAGATCCGCAACAAAAAGAGGCGATAGAAGCACCGGTTCGTTCTTTTGTAAATGGACTGAGGGAAGATCGTAAAGATTTATTTCTGGGATCCCTGATGAGAAGCCTTGCCTTTATTGTTTTGGCGGCGGGTGTATGCTGGCTTTTAATAAAAAATAAGCTGAAACCTATTGTTGCAATAGCTATAATTGGATTTTTTGCTTTTGTGGATGTGATGATGGTTGATGTAAAATATTTTAACGCAGAAAATTATCAGGATGGAGCGGAATATACAGCAGTTTTTGATCCCTCCCCAATTGATCAGCAAATATTAAAAGATACCAGTAACTACCGCGTGCTAGATTTAACTCCCGGTATTTCCGGAGCCTTTAACAGTGGAGCCCTCACAGCTTATTTTCATAAAGCGGTGGGTGGCTATCATCCTGCTAAACTGAGTATTTACCAAGATTTAATTGAAAAGCAATTCAGCAATTTCCCAGACTGTGCCCCAGTATTAAATATGTTGAATACTAAATACATCATTCTGCCTCCTATGAAACAAGGGGAAAGCATTTCACTTCAGCAGAATCCAGATGCATTGGGAGCAGCTTGGTTTGTAAAGAACGTATCCGCTAAAAAAAGTTATGCAGATATTATGAAAGATCTTACCTATCTGCATCCAAAAGATACCGCACTGGTATTGGAAAAAGATATGGTTGGATTAACTGCTTCAGCATCTTCCCAAGATTCTACCGCGAATATTTCGCTCTTGTATAACGATAATGATATTATTGAGTATAAGAGTCATTCCGCAAGTGCCGGTTTTGCAGTATTCAGTGAAATCTATTACGCAGATGGTTGGGTAGCAACGATTGATGAAAAAGAAACCCCTATTGTGCGCACCAACTATGTGTTGCGCGGATTAGTAGTTCCAGCAGGTGATCACCGAATTAAATTCGAATTCAAACCCGCATCCTTTTATAACAGTAGTAAAGCAGGGATAATTTCTTCTGTATTTATCTGGTTATTACTCATCGCTGCATTTGTAAAAGCTTATAAAACCCGGCAATCTGTTGACCCATCCTGATACCCGATCCCTATTGGGAATTGTTTCTTACCGGATATATCCCGCTGAAAATGGTGGTCAGCAAAGTATCGCAACTTTTTATGCAGAATTAAATAAGAGAGTTAACCTTACCCTGCTGGTATCTCGCGATAATGTGCCGGAACCGGCTTCCAATTTGTCCATTTTCCCTGTTTTATATTCGGGATACCTCAGTTGGATGAATCTATTGTTAGTGTATAAGCTTTCAAAACTAATTCGCCAGCGGGAAATTACCTGCATACTGATTGATCATTCTTATTATGCCTGGTTGGCTTGGATATTGAGAAGAACAACCGGTATCCCTTTTATAATTCGCTCACATAATATAGAAGCCCATCGATTTAAAGATCTGAGAAGATGGTATTGGAAATGGTATGAAAAATACGAAAAATGGATCCATAAACGATCTAATTATAATTGGTGGATCAGCAGAAATGACATGAAATATGCCACCAAAAACTGGAAAATTCCTGCCATTAGATCTGCGGTTACAACGTATGGCACTTTGTTGCGAAATGAGCCCGACAAAGCGCAAAAACAAGCACAAAGAAACCAACTGCTGAAAGAATGGAATCTGCCCGAATCGGTACGACTGTTTTACTTTAATGGATCCCTGAATTATGCACCCAATGTAGAAGCAATCAGAACAATTGTATATGATATTCTTCCCCGATTACAACAAAAAAACATTCCTTTTCGCATAATAATTTCCGGAACAGGCTTGTCTTTAGCCTGGCAGGCAGTTCTTGCCAGCTATCCTGAAATCGTATGGGTAGGTTTTAAAAATGAGATTGCCCTTTATTGGGAAGGCAGTGACTGCTTTATCAATCCCGTAACCTTGGGATCTGGTATTAAAACTAAGTTGATAGAGTCATTGGCCCATGGATTACCTTCCGTTAGTACCCTCTCCGGTATGCGTGGATTAGAGCGACCCAATTTGAATAAGGTATTAATTGGGGTAGCAGATTATGACTGGGATACCTTTACTGACCGGATGGTGCAGGTTACCAACCCTGATGTGAAATGGCGCATTCCGCTAGAATTTTTTCAAGAATTCAGTTTGCCAAATATAGTTCAAGGAGCCCTCTTATCTTTGCAAACAGATGCAAGCCACTAATCCCGAAATATCAGTCGTTATCTGCTCGTATAATCGGGCAAATTATATTCGGGAAGCCCTGCAGAGTTTATACAACCAAACGTTACCACATACTCAGTTCGAAGTGATTGTAGTAGATAACGCTTCCACAGATAACACTGAATCAGTTTGCAAAGATTTTATAACTGAGCATTCCGATGCAGCCTTTTATTATATGCTCGAAAGCCGCCAAGGAGCCTCGTTTGCAAGAAATACTGGAGCTGCAAAAGTGAAAGCTCCTCTGCTCTGTTTTATGGATGATGATGCTATTGCTTACCCGGATTTCTTAACCAACCTACTTGCGTTTTTTCGGGAAGTGCCAGCAGCAGGAGGCTTGGGAGGAAGGATTATTCCCAGATATATTCCTGAAGAACCCAAGTGGATGAGTCACTATGTTTCTTCCCTCGTGGGCCACTTTCATTACAGTGATATTCGAACTCCCTTCAAACACGGAAAATATCCGCTAGAATCGAATATGACTATCAAAACTGCCGATTTTAATCAGATAGGTGGTTTTAATATAAAACTACCGGGCGTTTCAGGAACCCTGCGCATTGGAGGGGAAGGAAAGGATTTCTTTTTTCGACTTATGGAATTAGGCAGGGTTATTTATTACGATCCCAATGTTCGGGTAGAACATGTGGTTGAAACGGCCAAGCTTACTCCGGAATATATGTATCGGGTAGCAAGTGGTATTGGAAGAGGAGAAAGGGTTCGCATGTTGGAAAAAGGATGGTTAGCCTTCCTATTAAAAATTATCGAATACTTTTTTAAATTGGGCGCATCGGTTATCTTGGCAATTGGATATTGGATGCAGGGAGCATCTCCCAAAAGCTGGCCAGTAATTCAGTTTAGAATTGATGCGTTGAAAGGTTTACTAAATCAATAGTTATTATGAAATTTAATTGGGCATATATCAGAGAGCGTAAAATTAAAGGAACCTTATCCCGCTGGTTCGGTATTCGTTTTCAACATCCCTCAGAAACCTCAAAAGTAAGAAGATGGGTACTACCCTATTGCATTGGTAAAGGCTGTGATATTGGTTTTGGCGGCGATAAAGTGCTTAAATATAACTGCGATGGCATCGACTTCCCACAACCCTATGCCTATGCTGGAAAAGACAAAGTAGATATTGGCTGTGATGTTATTAAAGATTCCATACCAGTTCCGGATAACACCTATGATTATGTATATACCAGTCACCTGATAGAAGATTTTGCCGACACTTCTGATGCCCTCAAAAAATTTATCCGTATCCTGAAAAGTGGCGGAAATCTGATTTTGGTATTTCCCGATCAACCAGCCTATGAAATCTATTGTAAGGATATCGGAATAGAAATGAATCCCTATCACGTTCATGCCGATATGGGCTATATTTATATGAAAAAACAATTAGATGCGCTGGAAGGCATTCAATACCAGGAACTGTTTGCCAGCAATTGTGATATCGACTACAATGTAGTAATGGTGCTGAAAATTGAAAAAAACTAATTATCCATCTTTGTGTTTGGATAACTTAACCCCCAAGGGCTGAAGAAATTGGTTCAGCGTTTTCATAATTCCAAAAGAGGGCGCACTCGTTTTAGTATACAAACAGGGAAGCGCATGAAAGGTATCATACCCATTTGCTTGAACCAGTTGTCGGTAGTTTTCTAATAACTTTTTCCAAACTGGCAATGCTTCTAAATGATATCTGGTTTGATGACGAGACAGCAATTCCGGTTGTGCAAAAGAATATCCGCTGATATGCAGAAATAAAAGAGGATAAGCATCATTTACCCGAATACCCTGTGGTGTTTCCGTGAGTTCTCTTTCGTGGATATTCCAATAAGCCACATTTGCGCCTGGATGAAGAAAAATGCCGGTTTCAGGAAAAATTGTAGGAACCAGATTAAGCCAAATTTGGTCAACCCCCATTCCTTCGGAAAAACGGTAGTAACATTCCTCTTTCATATGCGCAGCCCACCAGTGTAAAAAACGGTCGGTTGTAGCGGAGCGAGTCATGGCCATAAAACCTGCATTGTAAATACCCGAACGCAACAAATCGCGCTCCAGTGGTTGATGATGATTATCGGGTAAAGCCTGTGTAAAATGCGGGGTGATTAAAATGGGATGCTGCTGCAACAATTCTTCTACCACCGACAAGGAATGATGCACCCACATATCGGAATCCAGATATAAAAGGATATGAGGATACTCTCGTGCGAAGATAGCCTGGGCAACGAACGACTTCATGGCACAGTTCAATTCGATTACAGAATAGCGGGCAGTGATGGCTTCAAAATCGGGAATTCCCATATGGGCAATTTCCCAAATTTCATAAGGGGCAAATTGCTGAACAGCAAACCGGTTTTCGATTTTATCTACTAAACCGATGATGATTTTGTATTCGGGATGATGCACAGCAAAAGAATCGGCCATCGTTTTGCAATGGGCAAGGTGATTAGCAGAACAAACCGTGTATAAAATCTTTTTCATCTATTTCTTTTCTACCAATAGAATGGTATTGAGGTAAAATTTATCGGAACGGGGCCACACCGGTTCAACCAGCCAAAATATGCCATTGAGCAGGGGCACCAAAAGTTGTCGAACGATTTTTTTAAACAGGTTAAATCGTGAAAAAAACCAAACCCGGTGAATCCATTCATCATGCAAGTACACGATAAACAATTGATGAAGCGCCGATATAGCATGTCCATTTTTATCAACCTGCACGATGGTAAACCCAGCAGTTTGTAGCAAATCCTGCAAGGCAAACCGGGTATATCGGGCATAATCGGCGGGAATTTCATGTTCTTCCCAGGCGAAAGGACAAGTAATCAGCATTTTACCACCCGGTTGCAATACCCGATATAATTCAGGGAGGATGGCCGGTAGGGTAAAAATATGTTCAAAAACTTCACTGGTAAAAATAGCAGAAAAGGAAGCATCTGTAAAAGGGAGGGTTTTCCCATCATAATACACATCAATCGACTCATTGGAATGATCGTGTCCTTCTCCGGCATAATCAACCCCTACGTATTCAGTAACCTTGGTAAAAAGGGACTGATACGGTTTTGCCCCGCATCCAAAATCCAGCAACCGACCACTCAATTCTCCGCTGTAAAGGTTAATTTTGTTGTACAGTCCCTTCCGAATCAAATAAAGTGGGTGACGAATAGAAGGATTAAAGTCGTAGGGTACCATAATTTACCAATTGGTAGAGCAAATTAAAGTTTTTTCGGGCATGTTGAACCGCATAAAGGATATAATATACAACCTGGTAGGCTGGCTGGCCCGTCTTAGACGAGTAAACACCCATTCTGGAAAGGTGTTAATAGTGCGTGTGGATGAAATTGGGGATTATATGTTGTGGAGGCCCATGATACCCGAATTATGCAAAGCAAACCGTTTTAATGGAATGCAATTTACCCTTTGTGGAAACAGCAGCTGGAGATCGTTATATGATCAATTGGATGCTGATACGTTTGACAAAACCATTTGGTTAGATAAAACCCGTTTTAAGCAGGACCTTTTTTACCGTTACCGCTTTTTAAAGCAAATACGTAAAGAAGGTTTTGGATGGGTAATTAATCCAACCTATTCCCGCGACAAAAGAAATGATGATGCAATAGTAGAAGCTGCGGCAGCCGCTGAAAACTTAGGTATGGTTGCCAATACCGAAAATTGGCGAACCTACGATAATGGGTACGATAAGCATCTCTACCAGCATTGTTGGGCTGGGCCCTCCACTCCCCTGTTCGAATTAATTCGTAACCAGAAATTCACGGAATTTATTACAGGGAAAACTATTGAAACCATTCATTGGCAGATACCCGCAGCAAATTTACCAGCACTATCGATCGCATTACCCGAAAAATTTGTAGTTGTTTTTCCCGGATCCAGAAGTAAGCTTAGAATTTGGCCCGCAGCATATTTTGCAGAAGTGGCTCAGTATTTTCAGCAAAATTATGGAATGTCCATTGTGATTTGTGGGGGTAACGGAGATCGGATATATGCTGAAGCGTTTAAAGAGGCTTTTGCAGGATCTGTAACTGATTTAACTGGCGCCACCCGCCTTCCAGAATTATTAACTATTTTGCATCGGGCAGAAGCATTGGTTACGGTTGATACCGGATCGGTTCATCTGGCAGCGGCAGTAGGTTGCAGGGTATTGGGTATTTTTAATGGATCGCAGTATGGGAGATTTTCTCCTTATCCTATAGAAATGACTAACAGCGTGATTTCTATTTATCCAACTGAAATTACTGAAGACCTTGATAATCCAACCATCATCCAAGAAAAATATTTGTATACAGTTGCTATTCCCTATCAATGGGTGCAACCCAAACAAGTAATTGAAAATTTAAATCATTCTTTCCATGCCTAATAATTTCAGGCCACTCAAATTTTTAAGAAATCTATTTTCACAACCGGATGCTGCGAACCAATTTCCAGCAGATTTTGAACCTTGGCATATTGAAATTATTCAACAGGTAAAGCCGTATACCATGACCAGCAATGAGCGGCTATACTGTTTAATTGAATCGGTAAAATATATCGTTGAAAATGATATCCAAGGTGATTTCGTTGAATGTGGCGTTTGGAAAGGGGGTAGTATGATGGCAGCGGCTCTCACTTTGCAAAAATTGGGAGTTAACAACCGAAAATTCTTTTTGTATGACACTTATGCTGGAATGACGGAGCCAACTGAAGCCGATCAATCTTATCAAGGAGAAGGCGCAGCGGATTTATTAAAAAAAGATGCCGGACAAAAAGAAGAGAGTGTTGTTTGGGCTTATTCAACTCTCGAAGATGTAAAGAAACATATTTTTAGCACTGGCTATCCAACTGAAAACATAGATTTTATTGAAGGGGATATTTTACAAACAATCCCTGCCAATAGCCCAGGCAATATCGCTCTTTTGCGATTGGATACAGACTGGTACGAATCTACCCGTCATGAAATGATTCATTTATATCCTCTATTAGTTCAACAAGGTGTGTTGATAATTGATGATTATGGTTTTTGGAGAGGGTCGCGAAAAGCGATTGATGAATACATTGCAGAAAATAAGCCAGGACTGCTGCTTAACCGAATTGATGATACTGGAAGAATTGCCATAAAAAAGTAATCATCTCGCTATTACCAATTCTCCCCACCCAATTTCTTCTTCCATCTAAACAGCCGCTTGCCCAGTTCAGTTTGCAACAGATAATGTAAACTCCGCAACCGGAATTGCCATAAGCGGCAAGGAAGCGAGTATCCAACATATGATTCATACACCTTTTGATTCTCATCCAAAGAAGCCAGGTATTGTTTTACGCTGATTCCTGTATCATCAAAGCGAACCATCGCCAGAGGGAAAAAAACATAGGGCTCCTTGGCCAGTCGACACATCATATCATAGTCCATAGCAATTTTATATTGCGATTGATATGGGCCAGCCTTTGCGTAGGTTTGCTTATGCACCCACCAACTAGGATGAGAAACACTTCGCATACCGCGATAAAGCTTGTTAGAATCAAATGGTTTGCCCACTTCTACCCACTCACCGCCCCGCTTTAGAACAATCTTGCCACTTATCCATGCAGCAGTGGCATGGGATTGTAAAAAGGTAGCTACCGCTTGTAAAACACCCACCTGCAGTAATTCGTCCCCAGCATTCAGCAATTGTATCATCCCCTCCCCTGCCAATTGTATCCCCTTATTAAAAGCATCTGCAATTCCCTTATCACGCTCATTTACTATTTTTCGGAAAGCAGGTTGAGCAGTTTGTTGTAGCCATTCAGCAGTATCACCAGAGGTTGAGCCATTGATTATCCAATGTTCATCTGGTAGTCGCGTTTGATTATCAACCGATGCAATGGTTTTTTGCAAGTCGGGCAAATTATTAAAGCAAATGGTGATAATGATTAGTCGCATATACCCTTCAATATTACAAAAGTTTTACCAGCTACTGCAGTCCTACAAAATGGTATGCGCAGTTAATTTCTGTAAAAACAAATCCATACCCGCTTTGCTGGCGTCCGTTAACTCGTAGCGAATATTTGTATGAAAATAGGTAGCCATATCGTATCCAACCGGGGGTAATTGAGCAATCAACTGATCGATATGCTCTATGCCCCATTTAAGCGCTGCAGTAAATTCAGTTAAAAAAATGGCTGGCAACTCTTTATTAGCAACCCATGCTGCAAAAACAAAGGGTAACCGGGTGTGTGCCGTCCAGGCAGCCCCCAAATCATAGATAAATTTGTGTTTGG
>Ga0114980_10003280_pt1 | contig 11140 bp, 7 predicted proteins | sample S_140806_EF_Meta_FD_87018 | JGI IMG/M metagenome (GOLD analysis project Ga0114980, IMG submission 87018) | Freshwater microbial communities from Lake Simoncouche, Canada to study carbon cycling - S_140806_EF_MetaG | ecosystem: Environmental > Aquatic > Freshwater > Lake | place: Lake...
CGCACACCTTGAACGGCTTCTTGTCGATCGACTCGATCACGGTCCGGCCCTTCATAGGCTGACCCTTGACGACGTTGAGATAAGACGGGCTCACGCGAACGGGCAGCGAGACCTCGGACTTCAGCTGGATCGGAATGACCTGCGTGTAGCCGTCGATCAGGACCTTGATCTCAGCCGACTTCTTACCCGGAGCCGACTGGGCCTTCATCGAAGCCTTGAGCTCGACAAATCCGCCGACGGGGATCTTCTTGCCCGAGATGTCGTCGGTGGTCGTGCACTTGCAGCTGGGCTGCGCGGTTAGGACCTCGAGCTCCTTGGTGCCCGTGTTGTAGAGCTTGATCGAGCCTTCCTTGATGATCGAAGGCGGCAGGATCCCGAAATCCATGATCTCAGGCTCGAGCCGAACCGGCGGCGGGCCGTCGATGGAGTCGCCTGCAGCCGCGTCGGCCGGGGCAGGCGCGGGTGACGGTGACGGCGGGTTCTGACCACCCGAGTTGGCCGCAGCAGATGGCGCTGCGGGCTGGGGCTGGGCCGGAGTCCCGGCCTGGACTGCGGCGGCGGGAGCTGCAGCCGAGGCTGGCGCGGCGCTGCCTGCGGCCTTGTCCCCCGCGCCTCGTTCGCATCCGATCGCCGAAAGGGCGACAACTGCCACGAAGACACCCAAGGCGAAAGTACCGACTCGGCGGGCGCGGCTGCGGTCAGGGACGATGGAGTTCACAGGGTCGGGCATTCGAAAGTCCTACAGACGGTCCTACCGCAGCCAACCAGGCGGCGGAAAATCAGAATCGGTGAGTCTATCGGTTCCGAGACGCCCGAGCGTCGAATCGCTCCCCAAGCCGCCTTATCGCGGATCGGACGGAAATCCGTCTCCGAACGGCTCGGCACTACCTCTTGCACTGGGCTGGGTTGCAGCACGGGGCGAAACCAGGCCGCGTCCTCCACCTTCCAACTACTTTTCATCGCAGAAGCCGCGCCGATCACCCACGAAGCCCCGCGCTGAAGCAACCAGAGCGTGTGTTCGGCACCACCAGCCAGCCGCGCACATGGCCCTGACTTTGATGATCACGCAGGTCGCTCAAGCAAATCCAAGAAAAATGCACGCGTGAACTTGCACGGGGCAATTCCCGTGACATCTTAGTTCGTGAGTTGAGTCAAACGACTCCTCCTAAAGAGCCCTTTTCCCTCCCTCCGCCCCCGGCCATGTGCCGGGGGTCTTTCTTTTTACTCATTTCATCCGATGGCCCGGAGGGCGAGCGCACCCCGCCCACACCGCTCCCGACCGTCACACCCCGCCGCATGCGAGTCCCGCCACTTGTGAGCCGAACACAAGTTCCTGCTCCACACCAGCCTCTGCTACATTCTCCCCCTCAGACTCAACCCCCGAGGATCGCCCTTTGAACAGCACTGACCTCTCCCCCGGTATGGCACTCAAGATGGATGGCAAGCTCTTCCTTGTCACCGAAGTCGAGCACCGTACCCCTGGCAACCTGCGCGCCTTCGTGCAGGTCAAGCTCCGCGACCTCAAGTCGGGTTCGCTCATCGACAAGCGCCTTCGCTCGGGCGAGGACGTCGAGCAGGTCGACCTCGACCGCCGTCAGATGGAGTACCTCTATCAGCAGGGCGCGGCGTACGTGTTCATGGACCTCGAGAGCGACGACCAGCAGGAGCTCCCGAAGGAAGTCGTCGGCGACCTCGGTCTCTACGTGCTTCCGAACACCCAGATCATCGTGCTCTGGTGCGACGGCAAGGCGATCTCGGTCGAGCTTCCGCTCACCGTCACGCTGAAGATCACCGACACCCCGCCGGGCATCAAGGGCGCAACTGCGACCAACCAGCTCAAGGAAGCAACCTGCGAGACCGGTCTCAAGACGCGCGTCCCGCCGTTCATCACGACCGGCGAGAAGATCATCGTCAGCACGACCGATGGTGCGTACCGTAGCCGCGCGTGAGTTGACTCACCTGCGCATCTCAAGCGAATCCGCAGCGCCCGCGATCACGCGGGCGCTGCGTTGCTTTTCGAGCTTCGTGCGGTGAGCAGCGAGACGACCGCGAGCACCGCGAATCCAAGCGGCACGGTCACGATCGCAGGCTGGCTGAACGGCACGATCGTCTTGGCCGCGGCGTCGGCAGCGCTGTAGCCGTAGACCTTCTCCATTGTGTCGGCCGACGCGAGGATCCATCCGAGGCTCACGACGAGACCCGTCGCCATCGCCGCGATGATGCCCTGCTTCGTCGTGCGCTTCCAGAAGAGCAGCATGACGAGCGCCGGCAGATTGGCGCTCGCCGCGAGGTTGAACGCCCATCCGACGAGGAAGGTCACGTTCATCTTCTCGAACAGGATGCCGAGCGCGATCGAGCCGAGCCCGAGCGCAGCCGCTGCGATCTTTCCGCTGCGGACCTGCTGCGCGTCGGACATGCGCATGCCGAGCACGTCCTTCATCAGGTCATGCGCGACCGCGCCAGCGCCGGCCATCACGAGGCCGCTCACGGTTCCGAGCACGGTGGTGAACGCGACCGCGCTGATCACGGCGAAGAGCCCCTCGCCGAACGTGCGCGCGAGAAGCGGCGCGGACATGTTCGAGTCCGTCGGATCCAGCGCGCCGCTGGTCATGGCGCCGAGGCCGAGATACAGCGTGAGTACGTAGAAAAATCCGATCGCGGCGATGCCGACGACGGTGCTCTTGCGCGCGGACACCGCGTCCTTGACCGTGTAGTAGCGGATGAGGATGTGCGGCAGACTCGCCGTGCCGAGGAACAGCGCGAGCATCAGCGAGATGAAGTCGAGCTTCGACGCAACGCGGTCGTCGCGCACGCCCTTGAACGTCGGGTTCGCACCAGGAAGCAGCAGGTCCGCGCCCTTGCGCTCGACCGGCGTGAAGGTCGTCGCGCCGGCCGCATCGGTGCCCTTCTTCCACGTCGTGATCGTCGACTGCGAGAATGTCTCGAAGAAACCGAGTGGACCGAGCGGTCCCGTGCGCTCGACTCCGCCAGGCAGCGCGGCGACCGAACCAAAGCCCGTCCCGTGCGCCGCGCGCAGCTTCGAGTCGAGCTGGTTGTCGGGCGCGAGCGGCGCGCCGTTCACCGTCATCGAGTCTGCGGACTTCACGAGCGTCTGCACTTCGGTCGACGCGATCGGCGTCGACGGCACCGCGAATCCGCGGTTCAGGATCATCGCCACGACCAGCGTGCACACCGCGACCAGGATCGTGCCCTTGATGAACTGCACCCACGTCGTGCTCACCATGCCGGCAGTCGAGACGATCACCGTCACCGCGACGCCGACCATCGCGACGCCCGCCCAGTGCGGGAGCCCGAGCAGCGGCTTGACCAGCGCGCCCGCGCCGACCATCTGCGGCACGAGGTAGAACAGCGAGATCACCAACGTCGAGATCGCCGCGACGAGCTTGAGCCCGCGCGAGTTGAACTTCGAGTCGAGCGCGTCGGCGAGCGTGTACTTGCCGAGCCGCTTGACCGGCTCCGCGATCACGAACAGCGCGACGATCCAGCCCGCGAGATAGCCGATCGAGTAGAGGAACCCGTCGTAGCCGAAGAACGCGATCATCCCGCAGATGCCGAGGAAGCTCGCGGCCGAGAGGTAGTCGCCCGCGAAGGCGATGCCGTTCACGAACCAGCCGACCTGCCCGTGCGCAGCAAAGTAGCCGCCCGAGCTCTTCGTGCGCGAGCCGAGCCAAAGGCTCAGCGCGAGCACCGCTGCGACGAACAGCGCGAACACAACGACGGCAAGCGTGCTTGCGTGGTAGATCACTTGCGCGCCTCCGTCTCAGACTCGCGTGGCGGCGCGCCGAACATCGCATAGATCGCGGCGAGCAGGAACGCGCCGATGATCAGCCCGAATCCCGCAACCACCGCGATGCTCAGTCCGCCGAACGCCGGCGCCGCAAGCCCGCCGACGGCTGCGCCGCCCTTGAACGTCCCGAACGCGGCGACCAGCACGAACGTCGCGTACGCGATGCAGTAGATCGCGAACAGCACGGCGCCGAGGAACCGTGCGCGATGCACGGGAACGCCCGTGGATTCCTCGCCCGTGGATTCATGGCTCGTCGCTTCACTGCTCATCCCTGCGCCTCCGCGTTCGAAGTTCCCGTCAACTGCTCGAGCGCACGGTTCGCCAGCCGTCCGATGACGAAGATCACCACGACAGACGCCGCGATGCCGGTCACCAGCGCCCATGTGGGCGTTGTCTCGTACACGCTCTTGATGTCGGTCGCGCCGTTCGAAACGGCAGCAGCCGCGAGAAAGCACACGATCGCCGTACGCGGAAGCATCCCGATCGGCGTCGCCACCATCGCCAGCCAGAACGGGATGCGCGTCGCACCCAGCGCGTAGTTGGTGAGCGCAAACGGCGAACTCGGCGGCAACCGAAGCAGCGTGACGATCAGGAACGTCCGCCCCGTCGATCCACGCGCGAGTGCATCGCGGATCACGCGGCCCTTTGGGTGGCGGTCGATCCAGGAGTCGACGCTTCCGCCAGTCACGAAGCGCGCGAACAGGTAGCCGATGGCCGCGCCGCCCGTAAAGCCGAGGATCGCGCCGAACAACCCCATCTTGAGGCCGAACACCCAGCCGCCGAGGAACGCCTGCGAGTACGTCGGCAGCAGTCCGAGCCCCGCAGTCAGCGCAAACACGGCCACGTACGCCCAGAAACCGTGCTCGAGGTCCTTGCTCAGGTACGCAGCGATGTTCGCGAGGTCGTAGAAGATGTAGATGCCCGCCAACGGCGGGAACGTGACCCAGGCTATGCCGAGCAGCGCGCTCCAGATCAGGCGCGGGTCCTTGCGCGGAGCGGCGTTCGACACATTCGGGGCGGCAGGATCGCTCATCGGGCGCACGGTAACGGGAAAGGTCGGTTCGGTCCCCCGCGCTTCTGCGCCAACCCGCGGGGAATTGCCGATACCCGTCGGCCGCCGGGCGCGACCATCGGAGTCGCGCGCGCGCGAAAGGCCGGAGACCATCATGTCCATCTTCAACCGCCACACCGCCCTCCCGATCGCCTGCATCGCCTTCATCGCCACCTCCACGGGCTGCACCACGCGCTCCCAGGTGTTCGAGGGCTACAGCAACGACCAGCTCTGGACCGCGATGGTCGCCACCGCCAAGGCGCCGCAGTACGAGGACTGGAAGATCGTCGAGAACGACGTCGCCGCCAACGACTCGACCCGCCGCATCGAGGTCTACCGCCTGCTCAAGCGCACCGTCGTGACGCCGTACGCGCCCGCCCGCCCCGAGGAGGCCGAGTGGCGCTTCGAAATCGTGCTCGCGCTCGACGAAGACCTGCAGCAGCCGATGGTCGACTTCACCGCGCGCCAGGTGACCGTGCCCGCGCATGTGTGGAAGGAAGCCGACGCCTACTTCGCGCAGATGCGCACGCGGCTCACCCCGCCGGCCGCAGCAGCGGTCACGAAGACGCCCTGACCGGCGAGCCCCTCATCCGATCAAAGAATCACGACGCCCCTGACTGCAGGGGCGTCGTTCATTTCTGTTCGTTTGTCCATTCGTTCGTTCGGACGCCACGCGTCACGCGAGGCTGGTGAAGACCTTCTGCACGTCGTCGTGATCCTCGAGCGCATCGACGATCTTCTCGATGAGCGGCATCGCCTCCGCAGAGACCTCGACGGTCTGCTGCGGGATCCACACGACCTCGGCGCTGTCGACGGTCAGCTTCGCAGCCTCGATCGCCGTACGCACCGCAAGCAGATCCGCCGGCGCGCAGAGCACCTGGAACGTCTCGCCGTCGCCCTGGATGTCGTCGGCGCCCGCCTCGAGGCAGCAGTTCATCAGCTGCTCCTCGCTGCCGCCCTCGACGATCACCTGGCCGCGCTGCACGAAGCTGAACGCGACCGAACCCGGCACGCCGATCTTTCCGCCGTTCTTGTCGAAGATCACGCGGATGTCGGCGGCGGCCTTGTTCGCGTTCGAGATGAGGCACTCGACGATCATCGCAACGCCCTCGGGGCCGTACCCCTCGTAGCGCGCGGCCTCGTAGCGCTCCTCAGTGCCCTCGCCGGTGCCCTTCTTGATCGCCTTCTCGATGGTCTCGCGCGGCATGTTGGCCGAGCGCGCCGCGTCGATGGCGATGCGCAGCGACGGGTTGAAGTGCGGATCGCCGCCGCCCTTCTGCGCCGCGACGATGATCGCGCGCGAGCACTTGCTCCACACCTTGCCGCGCTTCTTGTCGACGGCGGCCTTGCGGTGCTTGATGTTCTTCCAGGCGCTATGTCCAGCCATGGTGCTCGCGGGGGTCAGAGGCGGGATGGAGGGGCGGCAGTTCGGATGAAGACGAGAGTTCTGTATCGGAGAGAATACCGCGGGACTTGCGCCGCTCAGCGCGCGCCCTTGCACTCCTCGACCGGCGGCGGCTCTCGGCGGGCGACCGCGTCGAGCTTGGCCTGCGCGCGCGCGACGACGGCCCCGTACTCACGCCGGATGAACTGGGTGAACGGCACCAGCTCCACCCCGAATGTCCTGGCCTGGTACGCCATCATCCGCGCCTTGAACGGCGCCGGCGGATAGCGAAGTCGCGCGACCGGCTCGATGCGGCGCCAATCCTTGATCGCCTCCTCCTGCTGCCCAGCGCGCCAGAGCGCGTCGCCGAGGTGGTCGAGCGTCGCCAGCGAAGGCGTATTCGGCCGGAGCCGAAGCGCCTGACGGAACAGCGTCACCGCACCCGCTCCCGCCGCGTCATCCTGGAAGCGACCCTGGTGGTAGCGCAGGAATCCAATCGTGTCGAGCACGCCAGGGTCGTCGGGCAGCGCCTTCGCGGCGCGCTCCGCGAACGAGATCGTCTCGTCGGTCACCACGCCGCGCTCGAGGTCGGAGTACGCGAGCCCGTTGAGGACCTGCGGGTCGTTCGGCGCAACAGCGAGCGCGGCGCGAAGCATCGCGTCGGCGGCGCTTCCGTTGCCGAGCATCGAGTAGAGGTCACCCGTCCGGCGAAGCGCGTCGGCGACCGTCGCGGGCGTTCCGTCGGCGGCGGGCCACGGAGGAGCGCCGGCCGCGCAGAGTTCGCGAACAAAGCCAGCCATCGGCTCGACCGCGACGCCGGACGCGATGCGCAGCGCGACCGCTGCGGTCGCGAGGCGCTGGCGCAGCTCGGGCGCGAAACGGTCCTCCGCACAGAGCGCGCGTGCGAGCTCGGCCGCAGCGAAGGGATCGGCGCCATTCGCGGCGAGGCTGCGGAAGACCTCCATCAGGTCATCGCCCTCGGACGCAAGCATCGGCCGCGCGCGCTCGGCGAGCGACTGCTCGAACGCCGTCACCACCGATGCGCCTGGATCCGAAGCGAGCCGCACGCGGTTCGCCTCGAGCATGTCGCTCGGCGAAAGCCGCTGCATCTTGCCCAGCAACTGCAAGAGCACCGCGGCGAGCGGCTCGGCGCGCTGCGGCTCACGTTCCACGACGAGCGCCATCGCGGTCAACAACCGACGGCCAGCAAGCGTGGTGATCGCGGCTCCGTCGCCCTGCACCACCGACTCAACCGTCGCAATGCAGGCGGCCGTATCGCCGCGGCCGATCTCGGCGACGGCCCGCAGCGAGCGCGCGTCGGGAGTGCGCGGCCGCTGGTCGAGCGCTGCCTCGCGGTCGCGCGCGAGCAGTTCACGCGGCGCTGCGCAAGACGCCAGGAAACGCGCCGAAAGCGGCGACGCAGGAATCGACTGGACCTTGACCGCGCGATCCGCACCAGCGCCGTGCAAGCGCGCGAAGCGCATGCGCTCGGGCAGCGCGGGCGCCTCGGCCAGCACGCGCGCGCTCCAGTCGGCGACGCTCGGTGGCGCGGACGGACCACTCGCGATCGGCGTCACCAGCTGCATGCCGCGCTGCGCGGGATCGATCTCCTCGATCAGCGCGCAGCATTCCGCGGCGAGCGGAAGCCGCGCAGCCTCGAAGTCGATCGCCGCGATCGTCAGCCGCGAGACGGCGCTCGCGGGGATCGGCCAGTTGGCGTCGGCCGTACCCGACGGAAGCGACTCGCGCATCTCGGCGCGCATCGACCATGCCTCGGTTCCGATCGCGCCGCCCTCGGCGGCAAGCGCGCGGACCGCGGCGACGGCGTCGATGCGCAGCGCCGGATCCTCGAGCGACGCGAGCGCCGCGCACAGCCGCGCGGCCGAATCGGACGCATCGAAGTGCAGCGCTTCGGCGGCGCGCGCGCGTGCACGCGGCATCTCCTGCAGCAGGAACCAGCTCGTCGCCAGCGTGCGCGCGATCGCTCCACGGCTCGGCTCCGAAGCACGGTCGACCTCGTCGAGCAGCGTCGCGTCGAGCAGCTCCGCGGCCGCGAGCGCGGTCGCGGCAAGCGCTACGGTCGACGCCGAATCGCGCGAGCGCGCCGCATCGGCGAGCGCGAACGCATCCTCGTGAAATCCAAAGCGACTCATGATCCTGCTGCGCAGCGCGTCACCCGCGGGTCCGGCGTGGTGCTGGACGAGGTCATCGACCAGCGGATCGATCTCGAGTCCTGAGCCAAGCAGCGCGACCACGATCGCGTCGAGGTCGTTCGGGCGCTTCGTGGCGAGCTCGCACGCGAGCGGCGTGGGGAGCAGCGCGTTGTTCGACGCCAGCAGCCGCATCGACAGCAGCAGCGCGCAACGGTCGATCGGCGCGCCGATCGTCGGAAGCTGCGTCCACGCCTGCTCAAGCGAAAGCAGCCGATTGCCGGGCGAGAGCGCGGCAGCGACCAGCGTCGCGCGCATCGCGGGCAACGCGCCACGCGCGTACTCCACGGTCTCGAGCGCACGCGTGCGCGCACTCAGCGACGCCCCCGCCGCGCACGACACCACGCGCCAGAGCCGAGCGTCGTCGCCGGGCTCGCGCAGGAACGACGGCACCGCAAGGTCGAGCGAATGATCCCGATCCCCGAGCATGGCGCGGATCGCGTCGGCGCGCATCGCGGCCAGCGCGGGAATCGCATCGGCGGAGGTGCGCGGCTCGTCGGGCGTCAGTGCGCGTTCCATCGGCGCGAGCAGCGCAAGCGCCTCGTACTCGCGTCCGAGCGCGGTCAGCGCGTCGGCCTGGAGGAGCTCGATCCGCGCGATGCGCCGGACGTCGTCGGGCGCGCCGGTCTTGATTGCATCGCGGGCGGCGGCGAGCGCGTCGAGCGCGGCTTGCATGCAACCGAGGTGCATCGCGGCGACCGCAGCCTGCTCCTCCATCTCCGCTGGCGCAGAGAGCAGCGGAACCACCGCGCCCCTGCGCGGCAGCGCGCCCTCGCCCACGAACCAGCTGAGCGCGCCGAGAGCCGCCTCTGCGTTGCCCTCGCGCGCGGCACGAAGTCCAGCAAGCGCGGGCACGAAGGAGTTCGACGGATCGATGCGCGAGATCCGCTCGATCGTCGTGCCGACTCCCTTCGCATCGTCGAGCCTGAACTGGATGAGCAGCATGAGCTCCAGCGGCTCGACATTCTGCGGAAACGACCGGAATGCCTCGTCGACGAGCTTGACCGCGAGATCGATGTCGTCCGCGGTGAGTGCGTCGGAGATCCGCTGCAGCCGCTGTCCCAGCGCGGGATCAAGCGGCGGCGCGGCCTCGCGCGGCGCGATCGGCGTGCGGAATGACGTGATGTGGGCCGTGAGGCGCGCGTCGGGGACGGCGCCATTCGCGAGACGCGAGCCCGCGAACGGACTCAGCATCAGCGGCGAAGGAAGCGCCGTCTGGTCGAGCTGCTGCTGGCGATTGCGGAGCGCAACGCCCGTCGGGTCGCTGCGGACCGATGCGCATCCGCTGAGGAACGATGACGAGAACACGACTGCCGCGAACAGGGAAACCGCTGCGAAGCGCATGCACATGTCCAATCCGCGCCGCGCGAGCGAGGCGCAATCACTCGGCTACGACAGGACGACGGACGAGACGAAACTCACACGACCGAACACGGGCTCACTTGCGACGCGCACCGCCGCGCTTGGCGGCGGGCTTCGACTTCGGCTTCGACTTCGGCTTGCCTGAAGCCGGCTTCTTCGCAGGCTTCTTGCTGGAAGCCTTCTTGGAAGCGCTCTTCTTCGAAGCCTTCGCGGGAGCCGTCTTCGTAGCTGCCTTCTTCGTGGCAGCCTTCTTCTTGGCGAGCTCGGCCTTCTTCGCGGCAGCTTCGCGCTGCTTGCGGCGCTGTTCGTCGGCCTTTGCCTTTGCTGCGGCGGCCTTGGCCTTGGCTGCGGCGGCCTTGGCCTTCACGGCGGCAGCCTTGGCCTTTGCGGCATCCGCCGCTGCCTTCGCTTTGGCCTTCGCCTTTGCCTTGGCCTCCGCAGCCTTGAGCTTGGCGGCGGCGGCCTTGGCCTTCACGGCGGCGGCCTTCGCCTTTGCGGCGTCCGCCTTCGCCTTGGCGGCGTCCGCCTTGACCTTTGCAGCGGCGGCCTTCTCGGCGGCCTTCTGCTTGGCCTTTTCCTTGGCTTCGGCTTCCTTCGCACGCTTGACTTCGCGCGCGACGCGCTCGGTCTCGCGCTGCTTGATCTTGCGCTCACGCTCGGCGATCGCGGCAACGCGGGCGGCCTCGCGGGCAGCCTTCTCGCGGATGCGTGCTTCCTCGGCCTCGCGCTTCTGGCGAATGCGATCTTCCTCGCGCGCGATCTCGGCGAGGCGCTTCTCCTCGACCAGACGCTCGGCTTCGCGGATCTTGGCGAGCTTCTCGTCCTCGATGCGCTTGCGCTCGGCGTCCTCGGCGGCGCGGAAGCCCGCATGACGCGCGAGATACGCGCCGCGGATCTTGGTGCCGTTCTTGCCGGCGGCAGTCCACGCCTCGCTGGTCATCTGCGAGAGCGCGTGGTGGACCTTGGGCAGTTCCTCGACGCGGTAGTTCTTACCGATCCAGGTGCAGACATCGAGCGTGGTGGTCGTGGGCTCGACGGCGCCGTTCTGATGCAGGAGCTCGACGGCGGTGTCGTCGACGATCGGCGCGGGCAGCTCGAACGCGACAAGCAGCGTGCGCGCCGCGACGAACGGCGGGATCTCCGCGAGTCCCTCGAGGTACGTGCGCTGGTCCTTGCGGGCCGCGTTGCGGAGATGATCGAGCGAGGTCCGGTGCTGGCGGCGGAAGATGTCGTTGAGCGTCGAACGCAGGCGCGTCGCCCGCTCCTCGGCAAACGGATACTTCTCGCCGATCGCCTCGATGAGCTCGCTCTCGAGCATCACGCGC
>Ga0114980_10003283_pt1 | contig 11136 bp, 9 predicted proteins | sample S_140806_EF_Meta_FD_87018 | JGI IMG/M metagenome (GOLD analysis project Ga0114980, IMG submission 87018) | Freshwater microbial communities from Lake Simoncouche, Canada to study carbon cycling - S_140806_EF_MetaG | ecosystem: Environmental > Aquatic > Freshwater > Lake | place: Lake...
GTTTGAATACCGAACTTAAGGTTGGCGATAAAGTAAAAGGACGTGTTGTTGTAATCGCTGATTACGGCGCATTCGTTGAAATTCAACCTGGAGTTGAAGGTCTGATCCACGTTTCTGAAATGTCATGGTCGCAGCACTTGCGCAGCGCTCAGGACTTCTTGAAAGTAAGTGATGAAGTTGATGCAATGGTATTGACATTGGATCGCGATGAGCGCAAGATGTCTCTCGGCATCAAACAACTTACTCCTGATCCGTGGAAAGATATCCTCGATAAGTATCCTAAAGGATCCAAGCACAATGCGAAAGTTCGCAACTTCACCAACTTCGGAATTTTCGTTGAGTTGGAAGAAGGAATTGACGGACTCATTCACATTTCTGACTTGAGCTGGTCGAAGAAAATCAAACACCCTTCAGAATTCACGAAAATCGGTGAAACAATTGATGTAGTTGTTCTTGATGTTGATGTTGACAATCGTCGTTTGAGCCTTGGTCACAAACAACTTGAAGAAAACCCTTGGGATGTATTCGAAACGGTATTCACTATCGGTTCTGTACACAAAGGAACGATCATCAGTTCAAGTGACAAAGGTGCAGTAGTTCAGCTTCCTTACGGCGTTGAAGCGTTCTGCCCAACTAAGCACTTGATGAAAACTGAAGGCGGAAACGCTAAAGTAGAAGAGACTATCGACTTCAAAGTTCTTGAGTTCAACAAAGAATCTAAGAAGATCATCGTTTCTCACCGTAATACTGACGAGACAATCGCTATCGAAGAAAAAGAAGGCGCACCTCGCGGAACTGCGAAGAAAGAGACGAAGTCATCTGATGAGACTAAGAAAGCAGTGAAGAAAGTGAAAGATTCTCTCGAGAAAACTACTCTCGGTGATGTATCTGCGCTTGCTAATCTGAAGTCTGCTCTCGAAGACGAAGAGTCTGGAAAGTAATCACTAGTACTAGCCCGTTCAGTGCCTCCTGCACGGGCCAGCTAAAAACTACGCCATGGTTTTTAGTTTATCCCCCCGAAATACCATCGGGGGGATTTTTTATGCCCTAAAGTCAACGTCGTTTGGAAATATTTGTTTAAAAAATAAACTAAATTATTTAACCTTAAATATTAATTATTATTTTTGAAATAAAGTTTTTATTTATAGATATATCACTATTTATTTTATTTGTACAAGCATTTGTAAACGACTATTAGAATTATGGCAAAGTACTGTATCGATTGTGGCGAAGGTCTCAGTGGCCGGGCCGACAAAAAGTATTGTTCTGATTTCTGCAGAAACAATTACAACAATAAAGTCAACGGCGACGTTAATAATCAGATGCGCAACATCAATAATGCGCTTCGGAAAAACCGTCGGATCATGGATGACTTGTCAGCAGGAGAAACCGTAACTGTGCACATCGACAAGCTAATAGAGCTGGGATTTCATTTCTCATTCTACACGCACACATATACGACCAAGAAAGGTGACGTATACTATATCTGTTACGACTACGGCTACAGGCAGCATGACAATAAATTCGTGACGATCGTTACACGCCGTTGGCCAGGTCACAAAGTTCCGGGAAATAACAACAACACTAATCCGCCGAAAGACGACAATTAACCAATTGACGTTGATAATTCCGCCTACTTTCCCTAATATTATACTTGTTGTTGCGTTTCTTTATTACTTAAACAATAAAGTTATCCAAAATGAGAGAAGGGAAATTGGTATGTGCTGCGGCACTTCTGGCGTTGTGCGGATGGACAAGTTTGTCGGCACAGGAAAATGTTCGTTGGTTACACTCCGATCTTTTACCGGTTTCGCACGTGAATGATACCACTGTCAGTTACGTTGTGAGAACCGATCAGATCTATGCTGCAGGAATGGACACTCTTCCGCAGATCGTATTTTGGCGCACTGTAATGAATCTGCCACCTGATTCCGGACTGATCAGTATGCAAGGAGAGCGACGTATTTACGCAAAGTGGTCTACTGCAGAATGGGATAAACTTGGTGAAGCTAAACAGCTGGCATATCGCGATTCAATTCGCGCCGTACATCAGATTCCGGATTCAGTAAAAATATTTTTCACAGCAGGAAAAAGTGATTTCTATAATGCAAACGGTGTAATCGCGGATATTCATAAAGGCGTTCCCATTTTCATTGGGGAAAATGTTGATCCTTTCTACGCGCAGGCTATTTTGTTGATTGAAAGTCCGGGGAAAGTGCGTAAATCCAATGCCGGAGCGGTAGGCTCATTTCAATTGATGAGTGGTGTAGCACGCAGTATGGGTCTTAAGGTCAACAAGAAAGTGGATGAGCGGAAAGATTTCGAGAAATCTGCCTGGGCCGCAGCCAAGCTTATTCGCACAACATGTGTACCGCAAGTGAAAGCAATGCTCCTGGAACACGGAATTGAACCTGATTCTACCAGCTTATGGTTTCGTTTGCTTGTCTTGCATACTTATCATGCCGGATCGGGAAATGTAGCAGCAGCGCTCAATGTAATCAAGCCAACTACAGGCGGAATCTGGCTGATTCAGAAACTCTGGGTCACAAAAGCGGCGAGTTTCGGTAATGCCTCTCAGAACTACTCTCAATTGGCGGTATCAGCTATGATTGAAATGGATCAAGCACTAAGAAAAGATCAAATGATAACATTACCACCGGAGTCGAATGGCAGAAACTAATTTGAATCCCTCCTTTATGGAGGGATTTTTTTTTAATGCTCTGAAAACAATACATTTACATGTACACGACAAATCGACTAGCATGCGCCCGCCCCTAAAAGAATGGATATTCCCTGTGCTAATAGTTCTGGGAATTCTATCCACTAAAAAGATCTCCGCTCAAGTTGTAATCAACGAATTCTCCTGTGCGAACATGAGCGCTACCGTTGATAATTTCGGAGCTTACAGCGATTGGGTGGAATTGTATAACGCCGGAAGCACAACAGTAAGTCTTACGGGTTATCACATGAGTGATAACGTGAACAACACCACCAAGTGGGCGTTTCCTAGTGGATCAATAGCACCTGGAGGATTTCTGCGCGTAATGTGTTCTGGGCGTAATTTAGTAAGTGGTATTTGGTATCACACTAATTACAAAATGACCCAGTGTAAGCCTGAAGAAATAGTGTTTGCAGATGCGGCGGGTAATATTTTGGATTCAATTACCTTAAAGCGAAATCAAACAAATCATTCTTGGGGAAGAACAACAGACGGAGGTCCCGTTTGGAGTGTTTTTCTTACGCCAACTTTAGGCTCGAGTAATGCAACCTCTACAGCATATAACGCTTACGCTACAACGCCTGTGTTGAGTGTACAAGCAGGGTTTTATCCAGGAGCACAGAACGTGACCATCACAACGCCTGACCCCAACATTACGATTCATTATACAACAACCGGATTTGAGCCGACTACTGCAGATCCTACATACTCTTCTGCAATTTCTGTTTCTACAACGCAAGTGATACGTGCGCGTGCTTTCAGCAGCAATCCTGCTGTACCGGCATCGTTCATTGAAAGCAACACCTATTTTATTGGTATCACGCACACTACAGCAGTTGTTTCTGTTTATGGTGACGGATTAATGTCGCTGATGAATGGTGCGTGGGGCGATGAACCTGTAACAGGATTGGAGTATTTCGATAAGACCGGAGTGTTCAGAACGGAAGTTACTGGTACAAGTAATAAACATGGCAATGATTCTTGGGCATATGATCAGCGAGGAATTGACTTTGTTTCCGAGGATCCTATGGGGTACAATGAAGCACTCGAGTGGAAAGTTTTTCGCAGAAAAGATCGCGACAAGTTTCAGAAAGTGATTTTGAAACCAGCGGCAAACGATAATTATCCATTCGAAAACGGAGCACACATTCGCGATGCCTATTGCCACGATATTTCACAAGAAGCTGGCTTGCATTTGGATGAACGTACACAAGAGCCATGCGTGCTTTATTGCAATGGTGCATACTGGGGAGTATATGAGATTCGTGAGAAAGTGGACGATCATGATTTCACGGACTATTACTACAATCAAGATCAGGATCACCTTCAATTTTTGAAAACATGGGGAGCAACGTGGGCAGAATACGGAGGTACTCAAGCCATTACTGATTGGGGCAACTTCGTCACATTTGTAACGACGAACAATATGGCTACTCCCGCGAACTGGGCCTATGTTGATAGTGTTTACAACTGGAAGAGCTTAGCAGACTACATGATTCTCAACTCTATTTGTGTAACGTCAGATTGGTTGAATTGGAATACTGCTTGGTGGCGAGGAACGGATACACTCGGAGACAAAAAGAAATGGCGTTATGCATTGTGGGACAATGATGCCACCTTCGGGCATTACATCAATTACACGGGTATACCGGATACATCTCCTAATGCTGATCCATGTGCGCCGGAAAGCCTGCCTGATCCTGGCGGACAAGGGCACGTACCCATTGTCAATGCATTGATGGCAAATCCTATTTTCAAACAATACTACATCAATCGCTTTGCTGATTTGATGAATACTACTTTCAGCTGCGATAGTATGCTTGCGCGATTGGATTCCATGATCATGGAAATTCAACCGGAGATGCAAGGGCAATGCGCAAAATGGGGAGGAACCTTTGCTGGATGGCAGGCTAATGTTGCGACATTGCGTACCTACATTTCTACGCGTTGTACAACATTGGTTCAAGGAATGATTGATTGCTATAGTCTCAACGGACCTTATAACATTATTGTAGAAGTTCAACCAGTAGGAGCGGGAACAGTTCAGGTGAATTCGCTTAATCTCGATACGTATCCATGGACAGGAACGTATTACGGCGGAATACCAATCATCCTGCAAACACAACCGACTTCTGCGACTTACACTTTTGATTATTGGGAAATGGTGAATGTGCCATCTCCTAACCCAAATGCCGACAGTATTACAACGGACCTTACACAACCTGATCACATTATTGCGCATTACAAAGTGCAGGAAATACTTTCGAATGTATTTATTCCGAATGCATTTTCTCCCAATGGAGATGGTAATAATGACATATTGTATATCCATGGATTGGATCCACTACAATCTTTTGAATTCATTGTATTCAATCGCTGGGGACAACAAGTTTGGTCTACCACGACAATGGCTAATGGTTGGGATGGAACAACGGATGGTAAGCCAAATCCAACTGGAGTTTACGCTTACATGATTAAAGTGAGCAATCCGGATGGTAGCACAGAAACGAAATCCGGGAACATTACCTTGATGCGCTAACATGAAAAAGAAGGCAAGTGTTTTGTTTGCTTTGGTGATTTCATTCGTGTCGATGAACGCGCAGGATGTTCATTTTTCTGAATTCAATGAAACTCCATTGCATTTAAATCCTGCATATACCGGATTATTCGATGGAATATTCAGGGTTTCGGTGCATCACAGAAATCAATGGACTTCAATGGGAAGTCCGTACAAAACATCCGCGGGCAGCTTTGATATTATTCTGGGTAATCCGAGAGGCCCGGCCCGAATGGGAATCGGATTGTTCACATTTAAAGACCAAGCCGGAGATTCCAAGTTGGGGACTTTTCAAGCGGCTTTGTCAATGAGCGGAATGGTTAAACTGGATGACCGCAGTACACTTTCAGCAGGAATACAAGGTGGATATGCACAACGTTCGGCAACGATAGCAGATTTGCAATGGGAAAGTCAATACATCAACGGTACGTATGATCCAGATGCGACTCCGAATGAAGGAAACTTACTTACTTCTTTTCCTTACGCTGATTTTGGAGGAGGAGTGGCGTATCAATTCCGCAGCGTGAGTGGTAGTTTGGTCGGTAAAGATGTATTCGAACTGAACGCAGGAGTTTCTGCTTTTCACTTTAATAAACCGCAGCAGAAATTTCACGGTGGAAGTGAAGATCAGCTCGACATGCGCGTTGTACTTCACGCGCACGTGCGCTATGATTTTCCTGGGACACCGTGGTCTTTACGACCTTCGATTACCTATATGAAGCAAGGTCCGGCGAAAGAAATAATGTTCGGTACAGCACTGCGCTATCGAATTAAGAGCGGAACAAAAGTGACGAACTTCTTCAGTGAGGCTGGAGTTGGATTAGGCTGTCACTATCGCTGGAAAGATGCTATTGTTCCTCAATTCTATTATGACTTGGGCGACTTCTTCTTAGGATTTGCTTATGACATTAATGTGTCAAGATACGCAGCTGTTTCGAAATCGCAAGGTGGATGGGAAGTTACTCTTCGCTTTGCCAATTTGAATGGCGCTCTTTATAAAAACAGAAAGTAATTGTTGCGATGAAGTTGTTCGATAAAGCGTGGTGGAAGGAGTTTTATAAAAAATACCTCACTCAGTTTCCTGATTTTCTGCAGTACCTTATTTTGTTGATAGCAGGTATTATAATGTTCATCTTCTTCATCTAGTATCTGATGCAACTGAAACAAATTTCATTGTTGCCAGCTACTGAAAAGGATGCGGAAGTGATTGCCGAACTAGCATCGAAAATCTGGCGCGTTCATTATCCTCCAATCATTGGAGAAGAACAGGTTGAATATATGTTGGAGTGGATGTACTCTTCGTCGAGTATTAACGACCAAATGAGTAAAGGTCAAGCGTACTATTTTATCATGGATGGAGGTGTGCGTCTTGGGTACATTTCCGTTACTCCCAAAGGAGAGCAAGAGTTAATGCTCAACAAATTCTACATTGACACTGCTATTCAAGGAAAAGGAGCGGGGAGAGCAGCTTATCAGTGTTTACTTGTAAAATATCCTGACGTACGTGAAATACGACTAACGGTTAACCGCAAGAACTACAAGTCCATCAATTTTTATTTCTCTCAGGGATTTGTGATAGAGGAAGTGAAAGACTTTGATATTGGATCAGGCTATCTGATGGAAGATTTCATTATGTTGCATCGTATCGGTTAGCCAAATTACTTACCGTTTTTTCTACGCTGTAATGCACTGGTGATGTATTGATAATCCAGATAGTACAGCACACGCATGGAAACCTGATTCAAGTGCGGACCTTCCATAGTGGTTTTGAAATTCTCTCCGTAATTGAAATTGATGTATTGCTCTTCGTTCAAGGTGTTGAGTTTGTACGCGACAGATAAAATACTTCCCGGGGCAAATATCCATTGGTAAACAATGTCCATGTTAATGGAATTGAAGTTAAAGTCGTGATTGCCGGAATACGTAACATAGTCATTCAGACCACCATCCTCACGCAGTACATAATAACCAATATACTGTCCGGTTGCCCAGTAATGGCGTGCTGTAGCTCTAATTGACATGTCTTTCATGAACACATAGCTGGCTTCTAACGAAGATTCGAGATTGCGTATGTTCCTTCTTCCGAAAACAATGGTTCCGTCTTCTTCTTCATTCACCCATCCTCGGTCGCCCCAATCAGTACTGATATTCAGGAATAGGGTCGTCGACAATCGATCAGTAGCACGCACTCTTAGGTAAGTTCCTCCACCGATCCACGGATTAGCTGGGATGGTTGGAGAAATTACAGTTGTAGTACCCATGTAGAAGTCCAAACCGTAGCTTAATTTCTTATTGCTATTGCTGTTGATTCCCATGAAGAGGTTGCTCATTCCGGGGCGAAGGAATACTCGTCCGGCAACACGTGGTTCGAAATAATCGTACGATTCAAATGGTGCATTCTCTGCACCTAAGTACATGCTCCAGAAATTTCGAAACTGAAACATGTTGAATATGTTCAAACTGAAGTTTTGTAAACCACCATCCTGTAAACTGTAGGTGTAATTCACAGAGAGCTCAGAACTGGCATAGTTGAATATCCATTTTGGATTGAACAATTGATAATTCACGAAGGCCCGGTTACCGGCAAAGTTGTTTTCAAATGTCAAACCAAGGTCGTTTGCATCCCAAAGTTTGCTGAGTTCTTCTCGTATCAATCCGTACTGCCACGCTCCACTGGTTTTGGCAATAACAAGGTCATAGCGATAACCTATTTCAGATGAGAACTCGCTGGTGCCGGTTGTTGTTGGATACAATACGTTGCTTACAGCGCCATTGCCTTTAAATGTCCATGTGTTCTTCTTGTTGTTCAATACAAATCCTGCGCCTGTAACATCAGAACTGCGGTACCCATTGGTTCGAATGACATTGGTATTGATAAAATACACAGATGATCCATGGTCGAGCTGTTTGTCCATTACAACAATATTGTAGTTAGATCTCGGCTCCGTTAATACTCTCCGCGATTCACCCGTAATTGTGTCTCTGATCGTAGCGTACGTATTGTCTACAAAAGCATTGAGCACTCCGATACCTAAGCCAAGGTTGGTTCTACCCGATATCTTGGTGGCATTCAAGAGTCGCGACCGCGAGGGATTTTTTACAAGTTCTTCAGAAGTGCCGGCTTCATTTTGTGCTCCGTAGAATCCGGAAGGTGTTCTGCCAATTCGTCGTGAATAGAATAGGTTTCCACGTTGAAACAAATCAACTCCTTCTGTGAAGAAGGGTCTGAACTCTTGAAAAGCAACTTCGAATGCACCCAAGTTCTTTACTACATTATCGCTTTGCACCTGACTGAAATCAGGAAGCAAGGTCATGTCAACCGTGAAGCTTTCATTGATTCCGTATTTCAAATCCATTCCACCTGTGAATGTTGTGGTGGAAGGAGAAGCGCCGAAACGATCATCGTCTTGCCAAATCGTGGTCAGATAAGGTGTTAACGACAAACGTACAGGAGGATCAACATCATTCAAGCCTTTCAGTAATCCCCAATATTTTTGCGGATTCGCTTTATCCTTTGGTGTTAATGCCCATTGGTCAAACTCGAATTTTCGCTGAATATTTCGAGTAATTTGCATTCCCCAATCGTGCTCATTACCCGTTGGAAATCGAAGTGCTGACCAAGGAATCAGAATCTCACAAGTCCATCCGTCACTTTGGATGCTTACAGCGCTTTTCCATACTGCGTTGTAGTTATAATCCGAAAATCTGGAGTCGTATTGTACACCAGATGCAGTCACGCTGAAGTCGAATGCGTCTTGTTGGGTGTTGTACGTATCAAATACGATACGGAAGTCATCTGCATTCACATACTCATCGCGCAGGCCCAATTGCCGATTGATACTGTCTGGTTGGTTATCAAACATCTTAGCACCTATGTACATGCCCAAATTATCATACATGATGCGCACTTCTGTTGGGAAGCTAATAGGGGCATTTTCGGTAGGGCTGTTTTGTTTGAAATCTCCAGTTACTTCGGCTCGATTCCATTCAGCATCATTCAGTTCTCCATCAATCCTGATCGGTTGATTGGCTCTGACGGTGGAATATTCTCTTCTGACGATAATCGAGTCTTCGCTTTCCTTCGAAAAAAGTGCTAGAGAAAAAAATAGGGAGAGTGCGAAAACGAATAACCTCATAATAGGTAGGGGTGGGGTGTACTATGGTGCAAAAGTATCCCGAAGTACGAGGTCTGCAACCAAACTTTTACCAACGGGTATTAAAATATGTGAAAGGGCCTCGGCGCTGGTAGTAAAACGAAGAATCTGAGCAAATGATACAGGTTCGAAGGAATATTGCAATGTTTTCAACATTTGTTAGTAGCGGAATGATCAATTCCGAATCATTGTTATTTTTGTCGCTTCCCGAAAGATTTTCTCTTTCGGTACACATATAACCAAGTATCTATGAACCTGCACGAATATCAAGGTAAGACTATCCTCAAAGGATTTGGAGTCGCAATTCAGGAAGGCATCGTTGCCGAAACTCCTGAGCAAGCTGTTGAAGCGGCAAAAGAATTGCAAAAAACGACCGGTACCGGATGGTGGGTTGTGAAGTCTCAGATTCATGCCGGTGGTCGCGGAAAAGGTAAGATCGTTGGTACTGAGCAACGCGGTGTTCAACTTGCGAAGAGTCTTGATGATGTCAAGTCAATTTCTTCTGCTATTCTTGGGAATGTTCTTGTGACTTTGCAAACTGGCGAGAAGGGTAAGAAAGTAAACAAAGTCCTTATTGCACAGGATGTATATTATCCAGGTCCAGAAGAACATAAAGAATTCTACATGAGTGTTCTTCTTGATCGCGGTAAAGGACGTAACGTAATTGTTTATTCAACTGAAGGTGGAATGAACATTGAAGAGGTTGCTGAGCACACACCACACCTCATTCACCGTGAAGAAATTGATCCAAAAGTTGGATTGCGCGATTTTCAGGCGCGTCGTATCGCGTTTAATCTAGGTCTCAGCGGAGAGGCTTTCAAAGGAATGATCAGTTTCGTGAAGTCGCTGTATAAGGCATACGAAACGATTGATGCAAGTCTTTTTGAAATCAATCCATTGTTCAAGACTTCAGACGGAAAAATTATCGCTGTCGATTCAAAAGTTACTTTGGATGGTAATGGTTTGATTCGTCACAAAGATCTTGCAGAACTACGCGATACTTCAGAAGAAGATCCTACAGAAGTTGAAGCAGGAAGCTACGGATTGAACTATGTAAAACTTGACGGAAACGTAGGTTGCATGGTAAATGGTGCTGGACTTGCAATGGCGACAATGGATATTATCAAATTATCAGGTGGAGACCCTGCAAACTTCCTTGATGTAGGAGGAACAGCTAACGCTGCTCGTGTAGAACAAGCCTTCCGTATCATTTTGCGTGACGAAAAAGTGAAAGCTATCCTTGTCAATATATTCGGAGGAATTGTTCGTTGCGACCGCGTTGCACAAGGTATTGTTGATGCATACCGCTCGATCGGCGAAATTAAAGTTCCGATCATTGTTCGTCTGCAGGGTACCAATGCCGCTGAAGCAAAGCAAATCATTGATAACTCAGGCCTTCAGGTTAAATCGGCGATTCTGTTGCAGGAAGCTGCCGATAAGGTGAAGGAAGTATTGGCATAAGTATAAATATTCAAATGAAAGCCCTACTTTGGTGGGGCTTTTTTATTTAATAGCATCGCCGTCGAATCAACATTTTTTGTTCACGAATGTTAAATTAAATTCAAACTTTTTTATCCACCGAATCCGACTTATCTTGCAGTCCAAACCATCAATTCCCATGAATAAAACACTACTTTTCCTGTTGGTATTCTTTTCGTTAAGTGTACTCAACGCACAGCAAAACAATGTTGTTCCCGGAGAATACA
>Ga0114980_10003292_pt1 | contig 11121 bp, 10 predicted proteins | sample S_140806_EF_Meta_FD_87018 | JGI IMG/M metagenome (GOLD analysis project Ga0114980, IMG submission 87018) | Freshwater microbial communities from Lake Simoncouche, Canada to study carbon cycling - S_140806_EF_MetaG | ecosystem: Environmental > Aquatic > Freshwater > Lake | place: Lake...
CTATAGCCTCTTTCCCAGACTTAGTGTATTGCAACCTTCCATTAAAATTGAGTAACTCTAGAAGCGATAACGATGAACTTGCTGGCTTATTTAAACTGCTCTCCATTTTTGATAAAGTAAATGGAGATATACTAATTTTAGGCGTATAAAAAGGCTCCGGATTTATCAAAAATTCTTTTGCAAATTGCACTTCTCTACCTCAAGATATAGATTTGCGGCTAAATCGATGGGAAATTCTCCAGCGATCTTCTGTAGACCAATTGATATTTCTGCGGGGAGAAGCTTCTGCAAAGCATTATTCAAAAACTTAATATCGAGGCCTTCTTGCTTTACAATTGCTAAATTTGCCCGACGAATTTCTTCAGTCAATGTGGCAAGGTCGTAAACTCTCAAATGTCCCACCACTCTATCTCTATCAGAAAGTACTTTAGTATTCTCTTGTAACCCAATGGCCACGGCTAGTCTACGATGAACAGATTCTGAATTAGGTACAGTTATCACACATTTCCCGGTGTCACTCAGCCAGTCATAAATTTTATTTAAAATTTCCAAAGGATTGATCACATGTTCGAGCACGTTTGTAGCGAGTATCAAATCAAATTTAACTTGTGGTTTATAATTTTCGAACAAAATCTCGATTACTTCTGCTTTTTGTCCCAACTTTAATCTCGCCTGTTGTGCAAGATAAGATGAGCCTTCTAGGATAATTCTTGTCTTTAAATTGGGTAGCTCAAAATCATTTGAAACGGTACCTTCTCCGTAACCTAATTCGAGAAGTTGAGTTGAATCAATATGATTACTCGTGATTTTCTGTGCCAAAACTCTATGAAAAAGTTGATCAAATTCTTTGTCGCCTACAGAATCTAGTGCGTGATAGTTTGAAGCAATGGAATCTATCTTATTTCTAAAACTTTCAGACACTGGACACCTGCAAACCTTGAATAATTTGATCATTCATGGTCTGCGCAAAAGGCATCAAAGCTGGACCTACCAATCGCAATTTTTTATCATAGTTTTGAAATGATTTTATACGCGAAAGAATTTCACGCCTTTCTTTTTCTGTTGGTAAAGAAAAAACGGGTATACCTTTAAATTCACCCAAATTGACAGCATCTTTGACGCCCAATTCATCAAAAAATTTAAAATCACCGGTAGTGAAATTAATTCCTTGATTGTGTAAGTATTCTACACACAGAATAGACTTAGAGTTTAAGGATTTAAAATTAGGTGACACCGTAGCACGATACCAGCTTTCATCCTGTTTATTCATATTTAACACGCAATAATTGAAATTATTTGATTGAAAATCTACCTCGAAAAACTTTACATCGATTTTGCCCCTTTTAAAAAGTTTAACATCAAAAGTATCACTAAGTAATCTATCGTGATACTTGTCTAGAGATGTTGCCCAGACCATTAGATCATAGTTTCCAAAATGATGCGGGGATGTTAAATCTGATAGCTTTGCTAATTTAATACTTTGATCGCTACAAATAGTGTTATAAAGCTGTCTCCACATTTCAGAAATCGTACTTCCAACTGGATACCTAAATGAGTTTGGCTTCAAAGATAACTCTCCCTTTACGGCAGCCAACAAAGTCTCTGGATAATAAAGTGGTATCCAAGCACTCCTATGTCTCTGAGTTTCAAGACATATTAAATCATTACCAAGAAGTCGCTTACCCCATGGAGTAATTACTTTATCAACAAATGAACTTCCATAAATTTTTACACAATACTCTATTAGATTTTCACTAAAACTTTCAAAACCAACATCTGAATATTTTTGAGATGGGTGTGGGTATTCTCCTAGATTTGGTTGAATTAAAATTCCGTAAGTCCGTGAATAATCCAGAAAATCTTTTAAATCATTGCTTAACAAAAAGTCACTATAGAATTTACCGTCTTGGAGTATTTTAATGGGTGGTAACTCAAAAGTTTCAGTAATGGTTTGTAAAAATTTTGTTATGTCCGCAACAAAATTAGCACAATCATTCAAAGCGCTGAAGCTATAATCTTGCAGCGCTACTTTATTACTATTTCGAGCAATATCTAGTTCAAAGTTCACCATACCGTAGTCCAAATATTGTTCACCATGTTTAAATCCACCCCAGATACCAGACGGACCATCACCTTCTTGAACCCAAGTAATGTTTGACCTTTGATCGTCTCGGAATTTTTGCAAAGCAACTAATGCTGCAATAGAATTGCCAACAATTACAATTTCCATATTATTAATCTTACCTTAGTATGGCTGAAAGGCAATCAGTGAGTAGAAATTTCACCGTAGCAATGGAGTTTTCAACCGATTTAGATCCATCTGATTTCCAAAAGATATTTGAATTAACTAGTAATACTAAGATTGAAATAATTTCATGGAAATCAAGTTTTGAATTTATCGATACGTTTAAATTATTTTATGAAAAGAGTTCTGAACTTGATATAAAAAAGATTGGCCCGAAAAAGATTGGAAGAAATATCCTATGGCTGTTGAGGTGCTTGAGGAATAACTCACTGAGACTAATTGTTCTAAAATTATTTATTAGACAAAAAATTTTAATCAAGTGTATTACGAATGATACAGTTATTTCATTCCCTAGTTTTATACGGCTAATTGAAGAGATCTCATTGAAAGAAAATTTGAAACTATATTGTAATAACAATTTAAATCTATCAATGTTTTATAGTGGTTTTTTTGAACACAATTTGATAGCTCTGTGTAAGAATCTGACATCTGCAGATTTAATTTTGTTTAAGTTGGAGATTCTTGATAAAAATTTAGAATCGAACACATCTTCAAAATCATACAGTGGCACAATTTTTCAGAGTGAACACGGTGGGAGTAATTTTTTTGATTTTATCCCCCTACAGAATCAATCTTTCTATGGTTCTATCACGGTAAACAACCAAACCCAATCTGCAATTAAATTAGCATCATTTGCTGATGGGAAACTTCAAGTTACTCCATTTCCAAAACTTTTCGAAGCACCAAAAGTTAAATTTAGTAATGGTTACTTCATCCCCTATGTGGAGTCACACTTTCACAAGATTAACAACTCTTTGTTAGCACTCTTTGAGAGAGAAATTCAAAACAGTTCATCACCGGTTTATTTCTCGACAGACTGGTTACCTTTTAAAGCGATTATTCATCAAATCATCGAAAAAACACGAATTGTATGGCTGAGTAACACTGTTGCATATACTTTTGACTCGATATCAATTCCAATGTATAAAATGTATCCTGAAAAATCTGCATGGACTGCTGAAGATCACGTTAACCCCAATTTTAAGCAATTTTCAGAGTCAAGCAAAAGAATCTGGAATTACTTTTCTTTTTCAAATTTTTCAGAGAAGAACTACTTTATTCAGCGGCCACATGATTCTTTGCGATCTATTAAAAACATAAATGCTCTAAAGACGAAACTTGTTAATCTAAATTTCCAGATTTTACAACCTGAATTTTTTTCGATTGAGGATCAGGTTAAGATTTTTTCAAATATGAATATTCTTGTAGCAACCAGCGGAGCCAGCTTGACAAACTTAAGTTTTATGCAAAAGGGGTCCCATTTAATACATATTTATGGTCACGATGAGATATCAAAAACTTGGGAGCAATTGTGCTTACTACTCGAGATTTCTTACTATAGGATTTTTAGTACAAAAGCTTTCGGGATAAATCATCTTATTGATAATGGATCAGGGGTTATTTCTTCAAAAGAAATAAAGAGGCTACTTAATCATGTTAGTACACTAAAATTCGTTTAGTGCTTCTATCACCTTATTGATGTGCTTAGATTTATGCCATGGAGAAATAGGGAGGCTTAGAATATTTCTGGAAATTAAATTAGAATTTTTGAACTTGTCCTCGCTGTTGTAGAAATTTTCTGATTGCCTATATATAGTCGCAGAAGGAGTTGGATAGTGAATCACGGTTTCAATACTTTTTGTCTCTAAGTATTTTTTTAGTTCATCCCTACGCTCGCAAATTACTGGAAAATGATGCCAAACATTAGATTCTTCAATTTCATAATTTAGTGGTCGTATTACAGAATTACTTATACCAGAAATGTATTTTTCTGCTATCGCTTCTCGAACTTTGTTCCATTCTGCCAGATTGTCTAGGTTTGAAATCAAAAAAGCCGCTTGAATCTCATCTAGGCGAGAATTGATACCCAAAGTTTTTTGATTATATCTATCTTTCAGAGCAAATCCATAATTGCTTAGAGAATCAATTTTTTCTTTATAGCTTAAGTTATTTGTTACAACTACACCGGCATCACCAAGTGCACCTAAATTTTTAGTTGGGTACAGGGAAAAAACACCTATGTCGCCCCAAGTTCCGGCATATCGATCACGATATCTTGCTAGGTGAGATTGTGAAGCATCTTCAATCACAAAGACTTTATTTTTAGCTGCCCATTTCGAAATCCTCTCCATATCAACCATCTTTCCATGCATGTGAACTGGGATGATTGCAGAGATTTTATCCTGCACACCTTCCAGCTTGTTTAGGTCAATCAGTCCGTTGGAGTCAACGTCTAGACCATAGGGCACCGCTCCTGCTTGTCTAACTGCAATCCAAGTTGCAATAAAAGTATGGGCTGGAACCGCGACAACATGCCCACTACCTAAATCAAGAGCTCTCAAAGCGAGAATTAATCCGTCCAAACCATTCCCTACGCCGGTAGCAAAGGAAACTGATAATTTCTTCGCCCATAAACTTTCAAACAACTTTTTATTTGAACCATTAATAAAGTTTCCAGACTCTATGACGGCAATAGCGCTCTTAGCCCAATTTTTTCGCAATGATCGTGGAGCAAGATTTGTGCTAAAAAAAGGAACTTCAAAATTATTTCTAATGTGTTTTTTTCCAGTCTAGAAATTCGTCAAAGTCTCGAATATAATCTTCTTCATCATAGATTTCACTTGCCACAACAAGTACTGTGCAGTCTTCAGAAAAATTATAAAGTTTTCTCCAATGCCCCGCTGGTATATAAACTAAATTATTTCCTGCAACTAGTTCAAGATCTAAACTATGATTACCGTCTTGTACAGTTAGACTGCAACTTCCCGCTACAGCTCCTATGGCCTGTTCAAGATGTTTATGCCCATGTTTTCCGCGAGTAGCATTTTTAGGCACTCCATTTATCCAATACAGGCGCCTTGGCACAAACGGTAGTTGTTGGAATTCGAAGACATGTAAAGCCCCTTCGCTAGAGACAAAACTGCCTAAAGTTAAATCGCTCACTTGTACCTCTTGATAATGATTATTCACTGCTTCAGGATAGCATTTGTCTATGAGAATTTTAATTACAGGAGGACTCGGTTTTATTGGCTCTAGACTTGTCGAAAGGCTTGTGGAGTTAAATCATTCAGTTTGTATCATAGATGCATTGACTTATGCGGGTAGAATTGAAAATCTCTCTCATCAAACTCGAGATCGAATAAAACTAAAGGTTATTGATGTTTCTGACATTAAAAAGCTTGAAAAATACTTCAATAAATCTGGTGAATTTGACCTAGTTGTAAATCTAGCTGCCGAATCTCATGTTGATAGGTCTATTTCTTCAGCCACTCGCTTTGCACAAACTAATCTCGTTGGAACTGTAAACTTATTAAACTTTTATAGGTTGGGGGCATTCAAAAGATATATACAAATTTCAACTGACGAGGTTTATGGCACAATTAGTGAAGGGTCTTGGGATGAAGATCAAGCCTTACGACCAAGGAGTCCATACTCAGCTAGTAAGGCGTCTGCAGACTTATTCTGCGAAGCATTCTCTCAAACATACGGACTAAGTATTGTGGTAACCAGATGTGCAAACAATTTTGGGCCTTATCAGGCACTTGAGAAATTGATACCAAAAGCCATACATTCCATTAATACAAACACATCAGTGAAGTTATATGGTGATGGATTGAATATCCGTGAGTGGATTTATGTTGATGACAACATTAATGCTATTTTAAAATTAGTAACGGATAAACTTTATGGGTCTGAAGTTTACAACATTGGAGGCTTACCATTAACTAATCTTGAATTAGTTAATCAATTATTTAACCTGATGGATAAGCCAGCTAAGATTGAATTTATTGAAGATAGGCTGGGTCATGATCGGAGATATTCAATCAATGATTCAAAATTCTGTACCAGGTTTGGAGAGCCTATGACTACTGATTTTACTGAATCACTTAATCGTACAGTAAATTGGTATGCCAATAATTCTAAGTGGGTTGCACAATCTTTGAAGAGACTAACGCTGTGAAAGGAATTTTGCTTTCAGGTGGTCTAGGAACTCGCCTATTTCCACTTACAACTGTAATCGGAAAACAGCTTTTGCCGATATTTGATAAGCCGATGATTTTTTACTCATTATCTACACTAATTCACGCTGGAGTCGATGATGTATTAATTATAACAACAAGTGATGATCTTGAAAAATATCGCTTATTGTTTAATTCTGGAAGACACTTAGGTATAAATATTGAATATGCTATACAAAATTCTCCCGAAGGAATACCTCAAGCCATTTTGATTGCTGAAAGCTTCCTGAATGGAGAAAGTTTCTGGTTGATGCTAGGTGACAACATGGCGCATGGTCCTCAATTTGGACGTTATCTTAAAAATAGTCTTACTAATTCTATGGGTGCCAAAGCTTTTGCTTATCACGTGCAAACTCCAGAATTATTTGGAGTAGTAACTTTTGATAAAAAAACTGATAAAATCTTAAGTTTAGAGGAAAAACCTTTAGCGCCAGACTCTAATTGGGCATTAATTGGCTTGTATCATTTTGATCCAACAGCAATATCTAAAACTCTTTCCTTAAAACCATCCCCGCGGGGTGAATTAGAAATAATAGACTTACTCAAATTATATTTTGAAGAGAGAAATCTTGAGATTACTAAAATTTCACGCGGAAATGCTTGGTTTGACCTTGGAACTCCAAAGTCCATTCTTAAGGCGGCAGTTTATGTTGAATCCGTCCAAAGTATTCAAGGCCAATTAGTGGGATCACCCGAAGAAGCTTCTTTAAATGCTGGCTTAATTACTAAAGACCAGGCAGAAAAATCTTTAGAAAGATATACGCATACAGAATACTTCAAAACACTCAAATATTGCTTACTGCAATAATCTAAAATTAATAGTCGTGCGGAAAGATGTTGTCGCACCAAGGTTACTTTTAAATTTATACAATCCATTGTCGAGTTTACCTAGAACAGAAGATACGCCTAAATCCAAATACTTCAAGGTATCATTCTTGGCGGATTGCAAAATCGCTTCAAATAGTGCAACTGTCACGCTATATTTTCGGCCGTGATCACTATCCCCCCAATAGAGAACATATCTTGTAGAAAATCCAAAATCAACCGTAATTGCGGCTCCTACTACTTCATTATCCAAAATTGCCGTAAAGAGTGAGTAAAACTTACCCAATTCTTTAAAGCAACTTTCTATTTGCTCAAAAGACATCGATAAATTAACGCCTTTTCTTAATCGTGAGTATTGTAGAAGTTGCACAGATTGTTTTAAATAAAAAAAGTCATTCAATAGTACCTCACCTTTTTTACTTTTAAACTGGTTTAATTTCTTACGATTCCCATGACTTAATTTTGATTTATCCCATTCAGATACTAAGACGTGTTGATTAGTTTCTATCGATTCACCATAATTTGAAAAGGACTTAATAGCCGATATTTGATTAACAAAATTCTGCGATATCAAAAACTCGGGTGGAAATACCCATGTACAATTCTCTACTCCTAATTTATTACATAGATCACTAAGAATTGTCTTAATTGATTGGACGTCTAATGATATTTCTGGTGGAACAAATATACCCCCAAAAGTTGCAGAGCCAGGTGAAAACATCGTTGTTTTTTCTATTCGATAAGTAAGAAGACCAAAGACACTCTCTAATCCAAGATGTATTGGAATCGGTATCGTTTCTATTTGGTATTTACGTTCGCTTATCTTTTGAAAATCTTCTGTCCAAAATAGAGGTTGCATAAATTAAGTAGTCTTAAATTTTAACTTAGTGTTTTCATCGTCTCGAAAATATTTGACGCGCTCACAACATAAAAGAATAACAAGAAATTTTTAGATTGCGGTGGCAAAAAACTTAAGACACTTGATTTCATCAATTACTTCTTGCAAATCTTTATCAAAACTGAAGGTATATTTATTAGAGACGTTTTCGTTTCTAATCGCATCACTACGCCTTCTTAATCAGTCACTTGTCGGTACAAAACATTTGATGAGTATCTTAGCAGTATTGCATTTAATAATAAATTCAAAATCAATCATATGAATGTAGCAATCAAGTTAATCACTGTTCGCAGTACATTGCGTATCAAATTTAGTGAGCCCGCTCGGGCTCGAACCGAGGACCCAAAGATTAAAAGTCTTTTGCTCTACCAACTGAGCTACGGGCTCATACTAATATATTTTCTTGAGGCTATCATCCCCTAGTTGCTTAGGTGACGCAAATCCGTTTAATTAGTGCACATTAGAGGGACTATTAATAGCCTCTGCCAACTGAACTACAGGATCATAATTCTTGATGCTTAGTATACTGCAGAATTATGCGTTATATGAGAAATCTGGCTTAGAGTTATTGAATTGTAATTTTCTATTCGAAAAGATTTATACAAATGACGATGAACTTTAGGTTAGTTTGATATTTACTTAAGTCACAACTTTAGAATTTACTTACTTCAGTTCCAAGGATCAATGGACTCCCAATGCGGTGGTATTATTGAAATAGGTGATTGTTGAAATTTAAACCAGGGATTGGGGGCAATAACCCTTGGATTTTTAGTGTATGAAAGAAATGCACCCCACCAACTAAAAGTTGAATTTGCTATAACATATCCTTTGCCATATCTCATAACTTCAAGTGTTTGTGAGGGAGAATCATTAATATTTGGAATCCACCGAACATTTTTATAATCTAGCTTATTAAGATTTAATTTTGCAAGTTCAGGTTCGTCAGAAAAAGCCCAAATGGTCTTATATTGGTTGGTCGCAATTTGTTTTTTGATTGCTAATTCATAGTATTTATCAGGTAAAATGCCTAATAACTTTTCCATTTTATAGTCCCCGAGACGAAAATGAACAACCAATGGAGATTCACGCTTAGCCAGTTCAAAGAAATATTCCACATCACTACTTAATTTTCTTGGCTTCATCTCCATCAATTTAGAATACACATTATTATTGTTTACCCAAAAGTGACTTTGAAAATATCCAATATAATAATTATTTACACGTGAGGGTGAATTCGAAAAATACCCAATACCCCTGCCAGTAAAAATACTGATCTTTTTCTTGTTTTTACCTGATAATAATAAGTTGGTGAAAGTTACTGCAAAACAGAATATTAGACGCCTAAAAGTAGTTTGATTTGTTCTAGTACTTTGGCGAAGTAAATAGCCAACAAGTCTAGAAATCAATCCAGTTCTATTTCCTTTTTCAAGCAGAAGTACATTCCCTGGAAGCTTAAAAGATTTTATCTCTGGTTCCCCGTTAGCGCTTAGCCTGGGGTGTCCCGAGGTCCAATCTAATTGAATTGTCCTATCTTCAGCTGTATACATTATAAAAGCGAGCTGAAATAATTGATTTCCCAAGCCACCTGTCAAGGACATTGAAATACTATGCTTGTCGCTCTTCATTTGAGGGCTCTAAATCGTAAAATTAGAAAAAAACTTTTAAAAACAGAAAAACTCATTTTATAATTTAACACAAAAATCGAATAACACAAAATGATGAATGATTTTATCTTATATCTAAATAGCGAATATTTGAGTGTGGTTAAAAATTGTCGGGTAAAGAATAGAGCCAACAAATCTGAATTTGCAGGCTTGCGTAGGCGCATAATTTTGAGTGTAATCAATTGTGCATTAATCATACAATCTAATGCTTCTTGTTTTTTTGTTAGATGATAATTTCCACCGATAAAATAAGTGTAGAAAAAATTATCTGAAACGTAGCCAACTCGTTCGCGTGTCATATACCGAGCCAAGAATTCTTGATCCTCCGCTATTAATAAGTCTGAAAACTGTAAATCATTAAGTGTATTTCTTTTGAAAATAAACCTCCATAATCCAGGATTTAGGCCAATATCAATTAAAAGTTTCTTACCCAAAATGTGTTTTACTTTTACTCCTGTTAACTCATTACATTCAATGAAATTACCAATGATAAAATCTGTATTTGAAATGTTACAGTTTTTTATACTAGCGAATACGTTTATTACTTCTGGAATATCATCACTATCCCAGAATGCAAGCCATTCTCCTGTCGCAAGCTTTATTCCTGCGTTACGCGCCATACCAGGGGATCCATATTCTCCTTCAATAAATTGCAAGTTAAGTTGATTAAATTGAGCCACGATGGTTCTAATCTGAAAACTTGTATCAAGGTCTTGAATATCGTGTATCACAATAATTTCTATTGCCTGCTCGCGTACTGTTTCCAACCATTGAGTTAGATTTTGAAGCCTATTAGCCATTCGCGTTACAGGTACAACCACAGAGAGAAGTGGGATTGGCGTTGTCAAGAAATGCACTAAATTATGATACTATTTAATTGTGAAACATTTGATACATTGATATTTTTGAGTATCACTAATATCTAATGGACACTAAGATTTTAATCGAAGCCTAAGAAACTGAATTTTATGAAAATTATATTCGTACATTTTGGTAGTAAAATTCCAAAATATCTTGAACTAAATATTGCAAATTGTATAAGCATGTTCACAGATTATGATGTAGTACTTTTAACAGATCACCCAAACTTAATACCACCAATTGATCGGCTTAGTATTTTTCAATATCAGTACGATCAAAAATGGTTAACTGTCGAATCTGGATTGAAACACTCAAAAGTGTTTCGCAGTAACTTTTGGTTTCTCACTATTGCAAGGTTCCTTGCCTTAGAACAGTATTTATCAGTAAATCCAGGAGAAATTATTCATATCGAGTCAGATGTAATTTTGTCACGAGATTTTCCTTTTAAGAAATTTTCAAACCTAAAAAGCGATATTGCTTTCCCATTAGTTTCAAAAAATCGAGGAGTAGCAAGTACCTTATACATAAGAAATTTAAGAGCTGCGAATA
>Ga0114980_10003295_pt1 | contig 11118 bp, 2 predicted proteins | sample S_140806_EF_Meta_FD_87018 | JGI IMG/M metagenome (GOLD analysis project Ga0114980, IMG submission 87018) | Freshwater microbial communities from Lake Simoncouche, Canada to study carbon cycling - S_140806_EF_MetaG | ecosystem: Environmental > Aquatic > Freshwater > Lake | place: Lake...
ATCACCATTTTCATCTACAACTTTGCTATGCCTAAAAAACACTTTAAATTCTTTAGTGTCGGGGGCACGGAGGCTGAACTTGGGCAGGCCGGTAGTCTCAACCTTCTGCTTCATCTCAGGGGTTACATCAAACCCAGGTTGATGTAAAACATTCCTTAAAGTCTGCCCAACACGCCGCTGCTGAAGAGTTTCTTTTATATCTACATTGACTAATTCTTTGCCGCCAACTTTTGGCAATAACTTCTTTAAAGCAATTGGGACTATTTGATCATAAAAGACCTTCATACCTTTGCCTTCACCAACTTCTAAATCGACGTTAGATAAGGTATGCCAATCTCTGTAAGAACTAACGTTGTTTGATTTTTCGCCTTCCCCAGCCTCTATCTTCTTTGCTATGTCTTTACCAACAAGTCCTTCAATTTCAAACAAAGACATTTCTTCTTTTTCATAAACTGTTTTGCCTTCTTTATCTGTAGCAACAAACTCATATGTACCTTGATCATCTTTTTCATAATCAATAGTATCAATGTAGGCTGCAAGGTTATACCTTTGGGCAGATTGCTTGCCATTTATAAAAGCCACCTTGTCATAGTTGCCCTCAGCAGCCAAAACCATGATGCGTTTAAGAGCAAGGTTTAACCAACCTTCTGTTTTGGTAACAAAAGGAGCTTTGGGGAAAAGTCCAGTTCTTGTTGCAAGAGTTCTAACTTGCTCAACTATTTCATATCTATTTTGTTTGTCCCCAGGAAGCAGACGAATATGGTGTCTAAATTCCACCTCCCCTGGACTATAGTAGTTTATGCCATCCCCAGCAGGAGGGTATGTATCAATATCCTTTTCTGCTTCTTCTTTTGTGTTGTAAATCTCATGGCGGTCAACTGTTTCCCATTCTGTGGGTGTAATAGGAGTAAGGTCAGAAATAAACCCTTTTCTTTTACCTTCCTGTCCCCAATCAGATTGAACTTCTTCAACAAACAACACTTTCTTGCCATCGGTATCCACGCGGTCATTGATACGAATGTGAGCTAGGACGTTAAGTTGATCCCAATGGCCTGATTTGTAATCAATGTTCTTATTGGCCGCGTAAGCAATGTCTTCTTCGCTCAAAACAGCGTCTGGTTTAACACCCAAAACTTTGCGTGCTTCTGCCTCAGTCATAACTATTGGTTTGGGCGGCAATGTCAACAACACTTCACGGTAGTTGGTCCCACCGGGCAGCATTAAACTACCCCGCTCATATACGGTAGTTTTTAACGGTGTCTTTCTGTCAATAAAATCATATATTTCATCCTGTTGCTCACTCGTCAGTCCAAAACCGTTATCCCATTTTGGGCCATATTTGCGTTTAGCTTCTTCTTCAAATCTTGTTTGTCTTTCTTCTCTTTCGCTGTCGGTCATTTGCCCGCGCAGCGTAGTCTCTTCAACTTTAACGCCACCTTCCTTTAAATACTCCAGCAGCGCAGCCTTAGACACCTTGCCTTCTTGCAGATCAAGGTAGTCGTTTACACCAGACCATTCAATCTCTTCAGGCTTTACACCCTTCTGCACCATGCCTTTGATCATGGCCTTCCATTGGGGTGCAGGAGCCTGATTAGGCCCGACAGCTTCTATCTTGTTCTCAAGCTCACTGTACAGGCCAAGCTTGTCACGCAGGCTATACCTAATATCAGGGTTTTCCCTGTTGTATGTGCCTATGTTTCCAGTGGCAGACTTAATTTGGGTTGGGTAAAAAGGTACAAAATCTTTCCGAACAACATCAACATCTGTATTTGAATATTTAATAACAATTCCGTCAAAACCTTTTTTAATAAGGTCTTCTCTCCACTCTTGCACTGTAAATGGAGACTTTTTCTGGTCAGACTCTGCCGCGCTGTAAGTATTAAAAACTTTTGGGTTTTGGATGCTTAGATATACAGGGTAAACGGTTGCGTCATCCCCTCTTGCAAAGTAATCTGAAACAAGCGGAGACTCAGTAAACCAATCACCTAGTGAAGTAAGCCATTTGTGATGGTCAGACCTTGACCACAACTCTACACCATAGAACTGCTCATATGCGTCTTCGTTATCGTCAATAGCCCCGCCATGATAAACAACTAACGGATCACCATTCTCATCCACCACCTTGCTGTCACCAAAGAACTGTTTAAACTCTTTAGTGTCGGGGGCACGAAGGCTTAGCTTTTCTTTTGGTAATTTCTGCAAGTCAACAAAGTTTGCAATGGTTGGGTAATATTCTTCCCATTTACCAAGTTTCTCAATTGCATTAAAAAACTTGTTTTTTGCTTTGGTTGCAACAATTTTTTCTGATCTGGTAGCAAACTCAGTATCTTTCTCAACCCAGTTTTGCTTAGCACTCATGTCCTTATACAGGTCAATATGCTCTTGAGTTATGCCACGATCTGCCAAAGGCTTTGGAACACCAAGGCTTAGCTTTTCTCCACCAGCCTTAGTCTCCCCAGCCTTAGCTTCACCCGCCTTAAGCTCACCCCGTTCAATCTTGCCAAAGAGTTGCTCAACAGCTTGGTCTGAGGTCAGGAACCCAGCACCGTTTAAAGCACGTTTGAGCCCATCAAAGAAGTCCCTCATCCGTTTAAGGATGGCCTGGATCATTCCTGGGGGAGACTTGGTAGCATCAAAATCACCAAACGCATCAGCAATAGCTTCTTCAATGATGGCGTTAGGATCTGCTTTAAACTCTTCTCCCTCCATGTAGGCATCGTACCTAGACTTCTCACCTTCTTTGAGTGGCCCGCCTCCAACACCCTTGTTCTTCAGGTACTTGTCTATCCAGACATCATTGGCCTGCTTGGTCAGAACCTTCCATTGGTTATCACTGAAGAAGCCCAGTTCCTTCAAAGCATGGATAGCCTCATGGCGCAGAGTCCTGACAGGCTTGTCAGCGTTTAAAGCTATCTTGATGAGCCTTTCCGAGTAAGACCCTTCTGCCTTTTCAGATTCAATGTCATCCATCAGCTTGACGGCAACATCTTTAAGACCCATGTTGCTAAGGATCTTACCCAAGATGTTCTTGAACTGTTCCTTCTTCTCAGCAATACGCTCCGGAGCTTCTGCTGTAGCAACTCTTTCAAACTGAGCCTTAGCCTTCTTCTGCTGTTCTTCTTCCCCAGTAAGGCCCAGGTCAATCTGTTCCTTCGGCACCCTCTTAGACTGCTTAGGATACTCTTTGCCTTCTTTAATACCCTGGGTTATGTCTTCCTTGGTGGGCTTAGGAACAACATCACCGAACATATCCTGTTCTTCGGTGTTGGCATGATGGTACGCATAGTTTGCCGCCTCCTTTAAGGTCTCTGCCATTCTTTTGGCTGACCGTATGTTGTTGGCAAACAAAGTAAGAATATTGTGGACGTTAGGGTTTTCCCCTATCTCAACCTGAGCAAGCATGTCAGGCGTACTAATCCCCGCCCGCTTGGCATTGACCACTTGTTCAGCAGCAGCCACAACTTCATCACGGAAGTCCAACGCTCCTGCACCCTGTAAACGGGCCATCTGTGGAGCGGCTTGGGACAGAGCGTTTAAAACATTCTTTGCATCAGGGTCAACTGCCTGTGCGTATAAACGGATTAGCTGGTCGTTCTGGTATGCAGAAGCAAAGATAGCAGCGTGTAAACGATCTCTAGCCTGCCGGGTCGCCCCATTGGCATCTACCATTTCCCCGCGTTCACTCTGGGGCATAGCCTGGATGAACTGGACAACAGACTGATCCGTTACATCACCATCAGCGTTGTAACTGATAGTGTCTAAATCTACTCTCTTAGAATCGTTCTTTGCTTGCTCAGTAGGAGATAACCTTAATATGCCACTAGTATTTGTCAGGTCGCCAATGTTTTTGGTAACTTCTGACGCAGGCATAACCCTGACAAGAACAGGATTCTTAATCCCTTTAATTACATCCGGGCTAATGCCATGAAAGGTATCTGTAAGTAATTCTGCGTTGTAGGCAGCAGCATTCTTGTTTTGATATGCGCTTTGTAACCCAGCAATACGCCCATTACCACCTACAGCCCGCGTCTTATCAACAGCAGTGCTGTATTCCGGGACAGCAGATCCATCTACGGTGTTTGATGCAACAACGTCGTTGGCATCCATCACTGCGTATTGAACAGGGATCTTCTGGCTACCAGCAGCGACAACATCCACTTTGCCAAACTGTTGGGTAGGAATGTTCCCACCAAAGACAACAGGGGCACCAAATGTAATGTCTCGGCTAAAGCCAAGTCTTGTGTAGTCGGGTCGGGCAGAGATGTCTTGCATCTGCTCAATAGAGGCGGGACTAGCCCTATCTCTATTTTGCAAAATGACAGGTTCTACTGAAGTAGATGTTGTTCCTTCTCCTCCAGCAGTGCCTGCAACATCCTGCCCAGTAGAAACCACTCCATTTGACTCAGTGGTATCAACTCCTGCGGCGGTGCCTCCTGTACCGGGGACGCCAGCCAAGAGAGTGCCTTCTCCACCTGGGGCTGCGTTAGCTGTTCCAGCATTTAAATTCCCCTCAGAAAAAAGGCTACCCTGTGGTGGGTTAATAAACGGAGCTACAACAGGATCAATTGGCGCTCCACTAACAGTTGTTATAACCTTCTCAGCAGTTGAGATTGGACGGATTAACTTCTGGTTTTCCTTTATCTCAGACTGCAATCTCTGCGCAGCTTGAGCAAGGGACTCACCATAGTTCTGCCCCGGCATCAATTCAGGATCAGGGGCACGATGACCTATAGCAGCCCCAAGAGCACCGCCGCCTATAGCACCCAGGCCAGCAGCAGTTCCTACCCCAGCAGTTAGAGACTTGTTAGGGTCGATCTGTTGGAGGTTTACATTGGATGCAAACTTACCGCCACCCTCTTCAAGCATTTCACCGGCAGCTTCACCTACCGCAGAACGGATTCGGCCTTCACCGGGCATCCCTGCCATGCGACGTTCAATTGCTTTAGCGCCGGGGAGATTCTGAGCCCCAAGGGAAACAATGCCAGCCTCTAACGCTGCTGACCTAGCTGCGTTTAAAGCAATGTCTTGGATCTCTTCTGGAGACTTATTGGGGTACTGAGCCTTGGCTAAATCCAATGCTTCTTTGTAGGTGTCAGAGCCAATATCTGCACCTTGTTGTACAGCGCCCGTGGCTATGCCCGTTCTAGTTGCAATCTTGGCTGCGTTTGCTGCTGCTTCCTTTGCTCCTAGCTTGGCTACTTGAGAAGCCCCGGTAGTGAATAGCTTACTAATCCCCCCAGTCAACAACATGGGGAGCATCTCCGGAACTTGCTCCGTGATGAACGTAGAAATTAACGCAGGGTCTTTTAGAGTCTGGGTGATGGCTGTGTAGAACTCAGCAGCAATACCACGCTTCTCTGCCTCAGACATGGCTTTATCACGCAAGGCTTCCCGAACGTGTAAACCCTCGGACTGAAGGGACTTGGCGTACTCTTGAAGCTGCTCTGGCCCCCGCATAGCGGCAGTGTCAAAGTCCCCAGTAGCCAATCCATACAACTGCCCAGGAAGCTGGGCCATAGCCCCTGCACCCTTTACTAACCCTAGTAATGGGTCTGTAATTGCTTCACCAAATGTGCGCTCTGTGCTTTGAGGGACAGGCTTAGGAGCGAACTGTGGGTATGCCTTATAAATCCTTTGTTTTGCCTCTGACTGGCTAACATTGTCAGGTACTTCAATGATGTCACCATTAGGCAATTCAACATCATAAGACATAATTTAATTACCTCAGTTGATCAAGCTTAATTCTGTTCCCGCCCGCTGCACTAGTTACGGCCGCAGGCTTGGGCATACCCATAGGTTCACCATATCTTTGCCATTGAGCCATTTGAAGTTTCTGCCGTTCTTCATTAAACATATTGTTAATGGCTTGCATATCTTGGTTATGCCCAGCCCTAATGTTTTCAGCCTTGGCCTTTTCTTCAGTAGATCCCAAGTCCAACATAGTAAGGGTCTTTTTGGTCTCTGCTTCAAATGCCTTTTCTGCTTGAGTAAGGCGATGGGTTCTGTTTTCCTCATTGTTTGCAATGGCCTTCTGGAACCCATTGAAGCCTTGGTCTTGTTTCAAGATAGCATTGGTGGCGTTATCCTGCTCAAGCTTCATCCTTGCTATAGCCATCTGCGTTGCATTATTGGCCGCTGAAGAATCTGCGCTAATCCGTTGTTGAGCAATATGCCCAAACGCACTAGCAATAGATTCACCTGCCTTGGCCTTATGCTCAGCATCCTTCTGCAAGATAGCCGTAATAGCATTGGTGGAAGCAAGTTCTTTCTCTAGGTCGCCAACAGCCCTGGCATTCTGAGCATCAACAATGTGCCCGCTAAGCTGAGCGTTGGTCAGTCTACGGGTAGTATCCGCTTCCGTCAACTTACGCTCTTCCTCGCCAACCCGTGCCATGCCTTCACCATTCCGGTTCATGGACATATCACGCATCAGTTCCCGGAACTGCCTTGAGCCAAAGCTTTCCTTACGCTCCTTGGCGGCAGCATCATACTCATCTTGAGCCCGCCGATATGCAGCAAGCTGTTCAATGCCTACATTGGGCTGTGCTGCCCTAGCAGCTTTAAGCTCTGCGGTTATTCTCTTTTGCTCAGAAACGTCCGTTCCTGGGACAGAAGCACGCCCTGCCGCCATTGCCGCCATAAGCCCTTCTAAATCAGATTGGCTTGTCGGGACTCTAGGAACTGATGGGCCTGCTGGTCTACCCTGAGAGACAGGAGCTTTAGCTCCATCATCAAAACCTTTGCCCACCCCAAAATCAATAGGCCTTCTTTGTAATTCTTGAGAAGCTTCAGAGTCTGGATTTAAACTTTCAACAATTCTATTAATTTCTTTTCTTTCCCGTTCAGCATTTTTCTTTTGAGCAGTTAATTCAATAGCTGAAGCAATAGCTTCTTCTCGACGTTGTTTAGCTTTTTCAGGTGATTCTTCATCTGAGAACCGGATGCTTGGCAACATGCTTCTAGTGTTTTGATCGTAATCCCCAGCGGCAAAGTCGTCTCCCCCAGGAACCCTTTGCCCTTGCGGCCCGGTTCCGTCAAATCCCAGCACACCACCTTCTTTAAACCCGTGCATGTTATGTGCGTTTAAACCAGCAATGCCACCGCTAGCCATCTGCTGAGGAGGCCTTTGAGCTTGTTGGGCCTGAGCCATCATTGCCTGTTGAGCTTGTTGCTGCTGCTGGGCTTGGATCTGAGCCCCAGTCCCTACATTCTGTGCAATGCCAGCAATACCATTCTCTTGTGGCTGCGGTTGCCCAGGAGGAGGAGGCGCAGAAGGGTCTTGAGGGGGTTGTCCAGACACAGCTTGCTGAGCAGCCTGTTGGGCCTGCATAGCCACTGTCGGTCCCGCTGGCCCTTGTTGAGCCGGGGGATTCTTCTGCATCTCTTCCATGCCCCGCTGCAAAAGCATCAGGGCGTTTAACCCGCCAGAAATAACTGCTTCGTTAGACATTTGTTATTCCTTATGGCTGTTTGCCGTAAATCAATTCGTTAACAGCTTTGTTTACATCTGTGGCTTGACCAATTGCTTTGGTAGCATCTTGAGCGGCGCTTGTAGCAGTGCTAGAAGTGACCGTAGAAGTTGGCAAACCTCTGTACAAAGCTTGTGTGGCAAGAATATTAGCCATTGGAGCACCACGTTGCTCTTCAAACGCCGCTTTCTGAGCCGCAACATTTTCAGCTTCAATCCCACGTTGAGCAGCACCAGCACTAGTCAATGCGTTAAGGTTGGCAATGCCAGCTTGGTTCTGCATGTTGCCAAACTGACCTTGAGCGTTAATAGCCCCAAGTTGACCCTGCAATGCGTTTAAACCAAACGTGTTAGCGTACTGTTTAGCTTGCTCGTTCTGCGTTTGGGCCAGATTTCCATACTGAGCCTGCTGTTGAGCAGACGTCATAGCTTGGTTTGCTCCAAATTGTTTAGATGCTTCATTAGCATTTAAACCAGCAAGCCCATACTGAGCCGTGTTCTGGGCATTAGACAGAGCCTGCCCAGCACCAAACTGCCTTGACTGTTCAGTCTGCTGTTGGGCTTGGAGTTGCCTAGCTTGATCTGCATTGAACTGCTGCGTTGCATTATTGTACGCAGTATTGTAGCCCTGACCTGTAATGTTGGCTAAGTTAGTCCCAAGATTCTTTTGGGTCTCAGTGTTCATCAAAGCGCCCCGGCTACCACCGAAGGCACCAGCTTTGGCAGCTTGGGCGTTATTGCTCATCTGCGTCATTTGAGATTGCCGGCGAGCCTCTGCCAACTGCGGATCAAGAGAAGCTTGTAAGTACGGGTTCATGTACTGCTGGGCTTGCTGTGACCCAAAAGTCCCGGTTGTTACATTTGCCGCGTCATACGGAGAAGTAGCAGTGTACTGATTGGCATTGTTAGCTGCTTGATAAGCGCCGGGAGCAGTAAACTGATTGGTTGAGGTGGAAGGGGTGTAGCTCATTGCCCCCATCTTTGCCCCAACAGACCCTGCTGCATTGGCTGCATCTCCTATGCTTGCCGGGACACTAAGGTTACCTGCTGCTGTAAACGCTTGCTGTTGTAGGGGAGAAGTCCCAGCAGTCAACGGGCCTTTGTAAGCCTGATAGGGCTGTTGAGCAATTGCCGTACCCTTTTGGATGTAATCAGCAATCCCTGACCCAGCCCATGAAGACAGATTGGATTCATTGGTTGATGGCATTCCAGTAGCCCCTGTGCCTGGAGCTTTAACCAAGTCTCCTTCAACAAAAGCAATAGCCCCGCCATTTGCATAAGCAGGCAGAGCAGCTAACCCACCCGGCATGAACTTCTCAGGGTTGATCTGCTTACCTTGCTTAGGATTACCTGTCCTGGCTTTACGAACCCGGTCCATCATCTTGTACAGGACATCAGCGCCAGCAGTGGAGTTACCGTTACCTAAATGGGAAACTACGTCCGCAGGGATAACAAACTCACCATGACTTAGTTTGGCAGCTTGTGTCCCGTCAATAGTGGTATCAAGCTTATCAGCCATACCATCAGTATTTCCGTGTAAATACCTGCCACCATGAGCTAGGCTGGCAACACCGCCCATAGCATAACCACCATACCCTTCCATAAAGAATGGATTAGTATAGCTTGCCCCAGGATCAGAAGCGTTTGGGCTATAGACTATTTCCCCTGGTGGTTTTACTTCGGGAGGAGGTTGATCCGGTTTTTGTGGTGGTTCAGGGTTTTTTTCTTCAGGAGAAGGTACTTTTGTATCTTCCTTTGGCGTAGAAATACCAAAACCCGTAGGCTTGTCAAAATACTTTCCATCTGCATCTAATTCTTGCACTCCATTTGGTCCTACTCTAAATGGAGGAAGTGCCTCTTTAGGGCCGGTATCTTTAGCCAATGATCCAATGCCCTTCTTAGCCAAGAAATCAGCTAACGGGACACCATTGACCGTCTGAGCAGGAACAGCCGCACCCGGCTTGGTATAAGTCATGTCGGTAAAGTAACTACCGCCCATTGCTGGCTTGCCACTGTAAGGCTCATAGGCAGGTTGTTCTATCTGCTGCCTGTTAGCTACATAAGCATTAGGGTCAATGACACCCTTCCAGCCTGGGGAAGCACCAGCCTTGTTCATACCCATAGCAGCACCAATTAAAGACGCTATAGAGGCAATGCCACCTGGGGTAGATGCTTTGTCTAATAGTTTCTTTAATACGTCAGAACCGCCGCTACCCGGAGTAAATGTTGTATCTTTTTGAGGAATTGGGTTCCCATTTGCATCCTTTGGCACTTGATCAGTGTTCCAAGTGTCATAAGGGTTTATGAGTTCCCCTGTTATAGGGTCATAAGTGCCATCTGGGGGGAGGTTTGTAAAATCCGGAAGTGTGGATTCCTGGCCCGCAAAAAAGTCGTTGCTTTCGTCAGCAGTGCTCATAATTAACTCCTATATCCAAGTTCATTAAGAAGCGCCATCATCTGGTCGTCTCCTGATGGTTTCTTACGCTTCTGTGCGTCTTTATAAGCATAGAGAGCGGGGTTCAGCATCCTTAAGATGTCCGTGTCAGGAAGATCCATAAGGTCTTGATGCAACTGCGTTGTTGTCCCAGGTATTGTATAGCTTGCCCCAGGCGTAGTAGTGGTTCCCGGAGGAGTCACTACTGGAACTTTGGGGACTACAGGCTTAACCACAGGCTTGGTAGGATCTACCACAGGCTCATTTACTTCCGGAGGGGTCTCTTCACCAGGGTAGATGAACGGAAACTCTTCGGGGACATTCTCAAGAGATGAGTAATCAAGCAGAGTGTTGGGCAGTTTGTTGCGTGTAATCTCAACTTCCTGCGTTAGGTCATCTGTTAATTTGTCAGGGGCAACTTCATCAGGTTGATAGAAGAAATTAGGGTCAAGTTCATCTTTTAACTTGTCTTTAATAACCACTTGTTGCCCATCATCAACTATTGGGCCTTGGTTGTAAGCGCCCAAATCCAGTCCGGAATCTGTAGGCAAAGTTTCTTTTGGCGTTGTGCCTGCTACTTCTACCCTCTGCGTTGAGTCATTGGGGCTTAACAAAGACATCAACTCATCCATAGATGAAGATTCGGGTGAGGCTTTACCAGATATAAGAACCTTCTGCGCTTCGTCAGACGTAAGCCCATTGGCTTCAAGGAACCGCATTAGCTCTATGTCAGGGGTTTGCCCCGTAACTTCAACTTTTTGCGGTGCAGCATCCAAGCTAGCCGTGGCTTCAGGACGCTCTGCAAATGCCCCGAAATCCAACCCAAAATCAGAAGGGGTTTGTCCTGTAATCTCAACGGGGGCTTGTTCTGTTATAGCTGCGTCTTTTTGAACTAGACCAGCATCTTGCAATACTTTATCTGAGCCGGAACTTGGTTCAAACTCATCTGGAAAAATAGTAAAGTCTTCAGCGTCTTCAAATTTTGCCGTAGGATCACTAGAGGGTACATAAGCTGGTTGTTTAGACCAGTCTTGATACGCCTCCTTTAATACGTCTTCTTTTGAATAAACATTGCCAATTAGTTTTCCAGCATTAACGCCTTTTTCGGGTCTTGATACTGAAAGAACAGAACCATCATCTTGAGGGTACTCCCCCGGTTCTGTAATCCCACTCATCAAGTCTCTGGTAGCAGTTACACCAGGGCTTGTTTGTTTAC
>Ga0114980_10003296_pt1 | contig 11116 bp, 11 predicted proteins | sample S_140806_EF_Meta_FD_87018 | JGI IMG/M metagenome (GOLD analysis project Ga0114980, IMG submission 87018) | Freshwater microbial communities from Lake Simoncouche, Canada to study carbon cycling - S_140806_EF_MetaG | ecosystem: Environmental > Aquatic > Freshwater > Lake | place: Lake...
ATAGAAATAAAATAAAAATAAATAAAGAAAAAGAAGCTTTGAGAATTTTATATAATAAAGAATTGGCCCAACTTGAATTAAAGGCTTTAAGAGCCCAAATAAATCCACATTTTTTATTTAATTCATTAAATTCAATTAACAACTTTATTTTAAAAAACGACACTAAAAAAGCCTCTCGATATTTAATTAAATTCTCTCAACTTGTTAGAAGCATTTTAAACCACTCTACCACATCTCTTATCTCACTTGAAGAAGAACTCCAAACTATAGAATTGTATATGCACATAGAAGGTATGCGATTCAATGATCAGTTTAGCTATAAAATAAATATTAATTCCTCCATAAATACTTCTAGTATATCAATTCCTTCATTACTTTTGCAACCATATGTAGAGAATGCCATATGGCATGGATTACTGCATAAAGAAGGTGAAAAAAAGATTACAATTTCTATAGATAAAATAAATGAAAATGCTATTTCTATAGAAATTAATGACAACGGAATAGGGCGAAAAAGAGTACAAGAAATTAAAAATTTATCTCAAAAAGGAAAATCATTTGGGATGCAAATTGGAGAAGATCGACTTAAATTAATTAAACAAACTACAGGACAGATGGCACAGGTTGAAGTAGTTGATTCTTATGACGAACACAATATCGGAAATGGAACAACTATTAAAATTATCATTCCTGCTAAAATATTTAATAACAACGAAGGATAATTAAGTATTTGTCGTTTAACACTTAAAATTAAATAATATGTACAAAGTAGTAATTATAGATGATGAAGTTAATTGTGTTGAAGTATTGGAATTATTAATTACCGAAAACCATAAAGAATTGCTGGTTGTTGAAAAGTTCACATCGTCTGTTAAAGCATTGGAATTTCTTCAAAACAATGTGGTGGATTTAGTCTTTCTTGATATTCAAATGCCTTTTTTAACAGGTATCGATTTATTAAGTCAGTTTCAAAACCCTTCATTTCAAGTGATATTTACAACAGCTTTTGATCAATTTGCTATTAATGCAATTAAACTATCAGCCCTAGATTATTTATTAAAACCGATTGATGAAGATTTGCTCTCTGTTGCTATTGATAAATTTATAAAAAATAAAAGCAAAGTAGATATACAATCACAATTGACCAATTTAATCCAACAATATCAAGTACCAGCAACTTCTTCAAACTCTTTTTCTAACAACAAAATTACCGTATCCCTTCAGGATAAAATATTATTTATAGATCCGGTGGAAATAATTTACTGCCAAAGTAATGACAACTACACAACCATTATTTTAAAAAGTGGGGAGAAAGTTTTAGCGTCGAAAACCATTAAACATTTTGAAGACCTTTTGTCCTCACAAGGATTTTTAAGACCTCATCAATCGTATTTAATCAATGGTAAATACATTGAACAATATAATAAAAAAGATGGGGGTTGTTTGATTATGATAGACGGAACTTCAATTCCTGTTTCAAGAAACAGGAAAGAAGAAATTATGATTATGCTAAAATAAATAGTATAAAAAATGTATGCTATTAACTAAAAATAGCGGTTTTATTTTTCTGTATTTTAATATATCACCAGTTGATTATTTCTGTTAAATAGAAGTATTCACCGTGCCTCTAATTTTGCCATCTATTACTTTTCTAAATGCAAACAATAGCATTCCGCAAAGGGCTATACAAACTGCCAATATTTCGGCTTGTGTTGGTTTTATTATCCCCCAATCATATTGAGAATTTACTCGAATTTGTTCAATTAAAAAACGCTCAACCCCATTTAATATTAGGTAAATTGAAAACATCGTTAAGGGCGTTTTCATTTTTTTGCGATATATCCAAAGAAATAGAAATATTGCAAACCCCATTAAAAATTCGTAAATAGGTGTAGGAAAAACAGGTATAGGCAATGCACTGCAATAATTTCCTTCACAACCAGCCATTTCTTCTCCTACATTATTTACATTATTGGGATAAGTATAAGCAAAAAGCCAAGTGGGCAAAAAATCAGGTCCTTGCATTTGTTTGTGTGGAATAATTTCATCTTTTTTAAAATGACGATAAACATGTGCTTCATGCAAGGCAACTTGTTGCTCGAAAGGCATCGTAGATTTTACTACTTTTGCGTTGGAATCCGTCATATAGGCTGAGTTATAAATACCCCAATCGCCATCACCACTGACTTGACAACCCAAACGACCAATTGCATAGCCAAGAATCAATGCTGGAGCTGCAGCATCACACAAGTGACGAAAATCTAATTTTATTCGGCGAGCAAAATACCAAAGTACAAAAGTTGCTACGATTAATCCCCCATAAAATGTCAATCCACTGCTCGAAAGCAAGCTGCCCAATGGATCACTAATAAAATTATCCCAAGTTTCTAATGCATTAAATATTTTCGCCCCTGCAAAACCTCCCAATGCAGCTATAACTGCCACATCACCCACTCTAGAACTAGGAAATGTTTTTACTTTTTTCTTTGTTTCAACTGTAATTGTTTTGTCTCTGGTAAAATATTTAATACCAACAGCGCCTAGTAAAAATAAAACCCCTGTAATTAAATTGCCTTTACTCGAAAATAAGTAATTCATAGGATCTGGTGATGCTTCTTTAAAGTTTAGAAACATCCCAATCACTTTAAATCCTATTAGAAAACCAATAATAGCAGTTGAAATATAATCAAAAATAGTGATAGGCTTGCCAGTTGTAATTTCGTCAATCGTAAATCCAACAATTCCATCCTCTTCTTTTCTTTTTAATTCTTTAAAAATGATGTATCCTGCAGCTAAAAAAGCCATCGCTACCATAAAGCCAAATGACTTTAATAAGCTCAAAGCAGGCAGATCTATTCCAAATAAGTCTTTTAAAAAAAAATGAAAATCAGGATACATTTTTTAAATTTTTGATTATAGTATAAATAAAGTTTTGTTTACTAACGTAATAAACGGAAAAACGGATGATAAAACACGTTAATATTAGCAATGCTGTTCGAAAGCTTGCATTAAATTAGCAGCTATCATTTCAGCTGATCGTCCTTCAATCATATGTCTTTCTACCATGTGAACCAATTGCCCGTCTTTCAATAAAGCAATGCAAGGAGATGATGGTGGATAAGGCAATAAATAATTTCGCGCTTGTTTTACAGCATCTAGGTCAAAACCAGCAAAAGCAGTTACACATTGTGTTGGTTTTTTTACAGCATGGGCAACTGCAGCCAATACTCCCGGACGAGCGGTGCCAGCACTGCAGCCACAAACTGAGTTTAATACTAATAATGTGGTTCCCTCTGCTTTTAAAGCATTATCAACTAACTCAGGTGTTGATAAATCTTGAAAACCTTTTTCTGTCAACTCTGCCTTCATTGGCAATACTAATTCTGCTGGATACATATTTTTAAATTTATTGAATTTTTATAAGATTACAAAAGTAATTGATAAAATATAAAAAATATAAAACATGTGCTTATAGAAGCGTTAATAAAATCTATACATAATCAGGAAATCCCTCAAACCAGCTTGAATTTTGTATATCATAGCAAAAAACTTGCTTGCCATTAGAGAGGCAAACAAATTTTACTTTCATAACACTTGTATAAGACAATACCTGTTGCAACACTGCATCATGCAAGGTTTCTGTTTCTTCCTTACACTCCACTATCATCCAAGGAATGTCGTTTTTATAAACCACTAAATCATAGCGTCTTTTTCTTCCTCCCACTAAAATTTGTTTTTCCACAGATAGTAATGAAATAGGTATATTTTTTTTATTGATCAAATAATGAATCAGTTGCTGCCTCACCCATTCTTCTTTTGTTAAAACAACATATTTTTTTCGAACTACATCAAAAATGCATTCCTGTTCATCAATCATTTTATATTTCAAATTGGGCTGCATAAAACAAAGATAAAGATTTTATTTACCTCCGATTTTTTCGGCAATTTTCATTCCATCCATCGCAGCACTCACAATCCCTCCTGCATATCCAGCACCTTCGGCACATGGATATAAATTTTGAATGCGAATATGTTGCAATGTATCTTTATCACGAGGAATTCGAACAGGCGATGAGGTTCTGCTTTCTGTAGCCACTACCAAGGCTTCCTCGGTGTAATAACCCTTCATTTTTTTACCAAACTCTACAAATGCCTTTGACAAACTATCATAAATATTATTGGGTAATACCTCAGACAATAATGAAGAATTTACACCAGGAATGTATGAGCATTCTGGCATAAAACTCGATAATTTATTTTGAGTAAAATCAGTCATTCGTTGAGCAGGGGCAACATAATTTCCGCCACCTACTTCAAATGCTTTTCTCTCAATAGATTCTTGAAATCGCAATCCACCTAAAACCGACTTATCTTTAAAATCATCGGGATTAACACTCACTACCATTCCACTATTTGCAAATGGATTATTTCGCTTGGAAGGGCTCCACCCATTCACTACCAGTGTATTTTTTTGTGTTGAAGCTGGAGCAATGATCCCTCCAGGACACATACAAAAAGAAAAAACACCTCTCCCATTCACCTGCTCCACCAAGCTATAACTTGCTGGTGGCAAGTTTTCATCTTTCGCAGTACAATGATATTGGATATTATCAATTAAATATTGTGGATGTTCTACTCTCACCCCAATAGCCAAAGGTTTGCTTTCAATTTCTACTTTTTTATGAAATAATAATTCATAAATATCTTTTGCTGAATGCCCCGTAGCTAAAACTAAATTTTTAATATCTTTTTGTTCATTTTCATTTAAGGTAATGGATACAATTTTATCATTCACAATGTTAAAATCAGTTAATTTTTTACTGAAATAAACCTCGCCTCCACAGGCAATAATTTTTTCTCTCATTGCTTGAATAATGAGTGGCAATTTATTGGTGCCTATGTGTGGATGTGCTTCGTAGGTTATGTTTTCATCGGCACCAAACAAATGAAATAAATCCAATACTCGTTGAATATCTCCTCGTTTATTGCTGCGTGTGTAAAGCTTGCCATCACTGTAGGTCCCTGCACCACCTTCTCCGAAACAATAATTACTTTCTTCATTCAAGATGCCTTCTTTATTCAATTTTGCTAAATCTCTTCGTCTATCTCTAACATTTTTGCCTCGTTCAAAAACTATGGGCTTTAAACCAAGTTCAATGCATTGCAAAGCGCAGAACAAACCAGCTGGCCCTGCACCAACAATTACCACTTCTGCTTTGTCTTTTACATTATTTTCAATGTATGAAATGAGTTGTTTTGGGATTAATTGTTCATCTATATAAACTCTAAGCTTAAGTGTAAACAACACCGTTTGTCTTCTAGCATCAATTGATTTTTTTAAAATTTCAAATTGAATTCGTTGTGTTTTTTTTAGGGCCAATTCTTCTCGAATATGTTTCATAATTGTCAATGGCGAATTGACATTTTTGGGTGCAATTGAAATAGTAACTTCTTGAATCATTTATGCAAAAGTAGGTCAATGAAGTCAGATGTTGGATATCTGATGTTAGGAGTTTTATATTTTTGAAAAATTGAGAATGAATGATTGAACTTTATACGAATTTTATTTCATTTATTGAACATTATTCTTTCATCTGATATCCAACATTTGACATCTCAAATTTTGTAGTAAATTTGCGACATGACACTCAATAAATTTTCTATAGAATATGCAAAAGAAATGGATGATGCTGACAAATTATCATCCTATCGTTCCCAATTTTTTCATCCACAGTTGCATGGTAAAGCTGCGATTTATTTGTGTGGAAATTCTTTGGGTTTGCAGCCTAAATCGGTTAAATCATTTTACGAACAAGAACTGAACGATTGGGCAAAATATGGTGTAGAAGGTCATTTTGAAGCAAAACGTCCATGGTTTTCCTATCATCATTTTTTCACCAAATCATTGGCAAAGCTGGTAGGTGCAAAAGAAACGGAAGTGGTGGCCATGAACTCGTTGACAGTTAACTTGCATTTGTTGATGTTGTCATTTTATCGTCCTACAAAACAACGATATAAAATTATTATGGAGGCGGGCGCATTCCCAAGTGATATGTATGCCATGGAAACACAAGCTCAATTGCATGGTTTTAATCCGGCGGATGCGGTGATTGAAATTGCACCAAGAAAAGGCGAACACACGATTCGCATAGAAGATATTGAAGCAAGCATCAAAAAACATAAAAAGAATTTAGCTGTGGTTATTTTTGGTGGCGTTAATTATTATACAGGGCAGTTTTTTGACATGAAAAAAATTGTTGAATTGACACACGAAGCTGGCGCGTTATGTGGTTTCGACTTAGCACATGCGGTAGGAAATAAAGTTTTGCATTTACATGATTGGAAAGTTGATTTTGCATGCTGGTGCTCATACAAATATTTAAACAGCGGACCTGGTGCAGTTGGTGGTATATTTGTAAATGAAAAACATGTGAAGAGTAAAGATACATTTCGTTTAGCCGGTTGGTGGGGACACGATGAAAAAACACGCTTCAAAATGAAAAAAGGATTCAAGCCAACTAAAACAGCAGAAAGTTGGCAAATGAGTAATGCCCAAGTATTAAATATGGCAGCGCACAGAGCTTCACTGGATATTTTTGACGAAGTTGGAATGGATAAATTAGCTGAAAAAAGTTTAGCTCTAACCGCTTATGCAGAAATGCTTTTATTAAGCCTCAAGAATTTAAAATTTGAAATTATTACGCCAAACAATCCATTAGAAAGAGGTTGTCAATTATCGCTATTATTTAAAAGCAAAGGACGTGAAGTATTTGAAAAATTGCAAAGTAAGGGAGTTATTGCAGACTGGAGAGAGCCGAATGTGATTAGAATAGCTCCAGTTCCAATGTACAATAGCTTTGAAGACGTTTACACCTTGTATGAAATAATGAAATCAGTAAAAAAATAATTTCATATCATTCATTCATTTGGTCCATTCTAAGATTAATAGTGCTTGTTATTTAATTTTTTGAATTTTAAATGATAGCTTTTGTGTTTGATCTTTTGAATTAAATGCAACTAAATAATAATTTCCTATTGAATAAGAATTCATATCTAAAGTTGTTTTTTGGGTCCTGTTTTTCATTTCTAAAATTAATTTACCCAATGCATCAAACAGTTGAATACTTATATTTTCTGTTTCTATTAATTCTATAGACAATAAATTTTTTGTAGGATTAGGGTAAACTTTTACGAAGTCGATTAAATCTGTTTTAATGTCTCCATCCTTTATTTTTAATGAAAAATTTATTGGTTGTATGACACCTTGTGTAATAATTAAATTGCCATTTCGTTCAGTAGCAATCATTCCCATTTCACCTATCGAGTAATCATGCACAATATCATTAATAGTAGCTGTGTGACTGGTAACATTAATTGCATTTTGACAAAATGAAATTTGAGTCATACAACTTAATCCCAATAGAATAAATATTTTTTTTAGACTCATCATTTAATAAAATTTATAATTACTTGTTTATGAAAATAGAAAAATAAAAATAGTAAAAATAATATGTTTCAATTCGAAATTTCATGATTTAAACAAATAGATTAAATGAGAAATATAGAAATAAAATAAATTCTAGAAAAAACAGATACTACAAGATCCACATATCCCCATATCATAATAAAGTATTAGAGTTTCTACAATCTAAAAAACTCTATATTCGCAATTCACATAAAAACTTATAAATATGAAAATTGTATCCGAATTTAAAGAATTTGCAGTAAAAGGGAATGTTATAGACCTTGCTGTAGGAGTCATCATTGGTAGTGCTTTTGGCAAATTGATCACCTCTGTAATCGATGATTTAGTGATGCCAGTCATCTCTGGCTTAATTGGCCAACCAGACTTTTCAAATATGTACTATGCATTTAAAGAAACACCCGTAGGAACTACATTAATTGACGCAAAAAAAATAGGGCCGGTGTTCGCATATGGTAATTTTATTACCATATCAATCAATTTTATTTTATTAGCGTTGGTTGTTTTCATGATGATAAAGACTATCAATAAAATGAAAAAAGAAGCTCCAGCAGAAGTTGCTTCAGGATTATCGACTACAGATGCTTTGTTAATTGAAATTAGAGACAACTTGAAGAAATAAACATTTGTTAAACATTCTCTAAAAAAATGCCCCCAATTATTTTGGTGGCATTTTTGCTATTCACAATAAACAACTTATAAAATGAAAAAATCACTAATTGCATTATTGCTAATTTCAACAAGCACATTTGCTCAAATTGACACAAGAAAAGCTGCTGATGCAGCTAAAGAAAAAATGACTACAACTGGAGAAATGAAAGAAGGATGGACCAAAGGCGGTGTTCTATCTATTAATTTGAACCATACAAGCAATGATTCTTGGACAGGAGCTTCCCAAAAATACAATGTAGCAATCAATGGCTCATTTAACTACTTCGCGTATAAAAAATGGGATAAAAATTTATGGAAAAATGATGTTTTGTTAGCATACGGAATGAATAGAAATGAAGCTTCATTTGATTTATTTCAAAAAAATGATGATCGTCTTGTATTGTCATCTATGTTTGCTCGAAAAATAAAAAAGAGTATATACGCTGCTGCTGCATTAGACATAAATACACAAGTTGCCCCAGGCTATAATTATGACTCTATCACTAAAGCAAATGCGGAAGGTAAACCAACTGCCTTTAAAAAAACTTCTAATTTTTTATCTCCAGGAGCTATTCGTTTAGGTATTGGAGTTTTATATCAACCAAAATCTAATTTATCGGCATATTTTTCTCCATTAACAATGAACATGTATACAAAACTAGACAAAGCATTTTTAAACACAAGCTTAAATGCAGTTGAAGCAGGAGAAAAAGTAAATATTGGATTGGGCTCCTTATTGAAAATTGATTACTTCACTACCATCAACAAAACATTTACCTATAAAACAAGTTTTGCTGCATTTACGGATTATTTGAATCGTCCAATGGATAAAATTGATTTAGATTGGACAAACTCTTTGATGTTCAATGCCACTAAATATATAGGCGTAAAATTTGATTTGAACTTCCGTTACTATGAAGGTCAAAATCCATTAGCTCCATATAAAATTCAAGTTTTAGAGATGTTGGGTGTAGGTTTTGCTTATAAATTCTAACAACTCAAACAATTAATAAATCCTTTTAAAATCTCACTTTTTAGTGAGATTTTTTTTTGTCTTCTAATTTTCAAATTCAACACTTATCTTCGCTGAAATTTTTCATCATGGCAAAAACATTCGGAAAAGAAACTTATTTATATTGGTACGAAACCATGTTGCTTCAACGACGTTTTGAAGAAAAAACTGGCCAGTTGTATGGCATGCAAAAAATCAGAGGATTTTGTCATTTGTACATTGGTCAAGAAGCCGTTTCTGCAGGAACAATGACCGCAATTAGAGATGACGACAACATGATTACCGCATACAGAGATCATGGTTTGGCCATTGCAAAAGGCATCTCTGCCCGTGAATGCATGGCAGAAATGTATGGCAAAGCAACAGGATGTACGAAAGGAAAAGGAGGATCTATGCATTTCTTTTCAAAAGAGAAGAAATTTTTTGGCGGGCATGGTATTGTAGGTGGACAAATTGGGCTAGGTGCAGGAATTGCATTTGCTGAACAATATAAAGGAACCGATGCGGTTACAGTTTGCTATTTTGGTGATGGAGCTGCTCGTCAAGGTATTTTACATGAAACATTTAACATGGCGATGACTTGGAAATTACCTGTGATATTTATTTGCGAAAATAACTATTATGCAATGGGGACATCTGTAGAAAGAACTTCGAATGTATTAGATATTTATAAATTTGCTGATGCATATGACATGCCTGGCGACAGCGTAGATGGCATGAAGCCAGAAGATGTGCATGAAGGTGTAGAAAGAGCAGTAAAAAGAGCAAGAGATGGTGGTGGTCCAACATTATTAGAAATCAAAACATATCGATACAAAGGACATTCCATGAGTGATCCAGCGAAGTACAGAACAAAAGAAGAATTAGAAGAATTTAAATTAAAAGATCCTATCGAACATGTTTTAAATGTAATTAGAGAAAACAATTACGCTACCGAAGCGGAAATTGAAGAGATCAATAACAAAATAAAAGCAGAAATTGACGATTGCGTTGAATTCGCTGAAAACTCTCCATATCCTGACGTTTCAGAAGTTTATAAAGATATTTATTTAGATGAAAGCTATCCATTTATCTTGGATTAAAATAAAAAAAGACAACTTGAGGTTGTCTTTTTTTATGCCTTAATTTATATTTAAATCCAATAGTTCTTGCTGCAAACTCTCTCCCCTATCTAAATTGTACCATTGTTGCAAACCCATTTTCTGCTGATCTAATGGTAATCCTTGTTCTTTTAAATGCATAAAATGATTTTGTCCTGCAACTGGTCTTGGGCCCCAAGTGTATAAATCTTCATTTTGGTCATTTCGTACAATTAATTTAGGCACTGATTTACTCCCATTTGTCAAATAATTCTCTATTTCAGAATCTATATCCCTCAATTGAATTTCTAAAGAAATTAAAGGATTTACATTACTTAACAGATAAATAAAAGGAACAATGTGTGCTGCATCGCCACACCAAGGCTCTGTAATAAGAACCCATTTTTGTGGAGCTGAAATCTCTTTTAATTTAATAACTAATTCTTCGTTTAAAACACCCTGTTTCAACCATCTATTCATTCTTGAAATATTTAATTTGGTATATTCCATAAAATGAGGATCATCGTAAGGAGTTGTCGTTATTTTTCCTTCTAAAACTTTGTTGAAATATTCTATATAATCTGACCAATTCATTTCACATTTTTGTGCAAATGTATTCATTTATTGTTTAACGTATTGCAACGAATATCACTCAAATTTATTTCTTTTTACAAAAAATAGAATATGCTATTTTTCAAATTTGTATATTTGAACACTTCAAAACAAATACTCTTTCATGCAATATAATTTCAACGAAATAGAAAAAAAATGGCAAGCTTATTGGAATGAAAATAACTCTTACAAAGTTGAGAATGATTTTTCAAAACCCAAGTGCTATGTGCTTGACATGTTCCCCTATCCTTCAGGTGCCGGTTTGCATGTTGGACATCC
>Ga0114980_10003298_pt1 | contig 11113 bp, 10 predicted proteins | sample S_140806_EF_Meta_FD_87018 | JGI IMG/M metagenome (GOLD analysis project Ga0114980, IMG submission 87018) | Freshwater microbial communities from Lake Simoncouche, Canada to study carbon cycling - S_140806_EF_MetaG | ecosystem: Environmental > Aquatic > Freshwater > Lake | place: Lake...
ATTGCAGCGCGTTGTAGGTGCCCACGCTCAAGGTGCCGGCCACCAGCAGGTAGGGCCAGCGCTCGGCGATGCGAGACCAAGGCGTTAGCGCCCGCCAGGCGAAGGGCAACAGCAGCAGCGCCACCAGCACCCAGCGCAGAAGGTTCAGCGTCATGGGCGGGACCTGGCCCACCATCATGCGGCCGATGATGGCGTTGCCCGCCCACATCAGTGGAGGCAGGGACAGCAGCAGGGCCAGGCGCGGGGTGAGTGTCATGGGTGGGGTGTCTGATCTTGCATGGCGGCGTGGCCGGTGCCGCGCTCAGAGCGTACGTTCAAGGTGCCGTGATGGCGCAAGCCGCATGGTGCCACGACGCACCCGCGCGCGTGATCTCGCGCACCGCCGCGTTATCTGCCCATAGCCGATGGGCGGCAGGCTATCGGTGTTTGGGCTAACCTCTTCCCCTATCCCATCCCTGGAACGGGGGCTGCACGGCCGCCTCGTTTCTGCCACCCCTATAAGGAGAACTCCCATGCCCCGCGCCATCCAGATCGCCGCTTACGGCGGCCCCGAGCAGATGCAACTCGTCGACTTGCCCGTGGGCGAGCCCGGCCCCGGCGAGATCCGCATCCGCCACCACGCCTGCGGTCTGAACTTCATCGACGTCTACCAGCGCACGGGCCTGTACGCCAACCCGCTGCCGCTCACCCTCGGCATGGAAGGCGCCGGCGTCGTGGAGGCGGTGGGAGAGGGCGTGACGCACCTGCAGGTGGGCGACCGCGCGGCCTACGCCAGCAACCCGCCGGGCAGCTACAGCGAGGTGCGGGTGATGCCCGCCAAGACGGTGTGCAAGCTGCCCGATGCCATCAGCTTCGAGACTGGTGCCGCCATGATGCTCAAGGGGCTGACGGCGCAGTACCTGCTTAAGCGCACCCGGCCGGTGGAGGGCCTGGAGCCTGGCGACTTCATCCTCTTCCATGCCGCCGCCGGTGGCGTGGGCCTGATCGCCTGCCAGTGGGCCAAGGCTCTGGGCCTGCGCCTGATCGGCACGGCCGGCAGCGCCGCCAAGTGCCAGCTGGCGCTGGACCACGGCGCCGAGGTGATGATCGACTACTCGAAGGAAGACTTCGCGGCGCGCGTCAAGGACATCACCGGCGGCCAGGGCGTCAAGGTGGTCTACGACTCGGTCGGCAAGGACACCTGGGACAAGAGCCTGGAGTGCCTGCGCCCCTTCGGCCTGATGGCGAGCTTTGGCAACGCCTCCGGCCCGGTGGCCCCGTTCGCGCCGGGCATCCTGGGCAACAAGGGCTCGCTGTATGTCACGCGCCAGACCCTGTTCACGCACATCGCCACGCGCGAGCGCTGCCAGGCCATGGCCGACGACCTCTTCGCGGTGGTGGAAAGCGGCCAGGTCAAGATCCGCATCGACCAGCGTTACCCCCTGGCCGAAGTGGCCCAGGCGCACCGCGACCTGGAATCGCGCAAGACCACGGGTTGCACCATCCTGCTGCCCTGATCTTCAGAAACTCCGCGGCAGCCCCAGCACGTGCTCGGCCACGTAGCTGAGGATCAGGTTGGTGGAGATGGGCGCCACCTGGTAAAGGCGGGTCTCGCGGAACTTGCGTTCCACGTCGTACTCGCAGGCAAAGCCGAAGCCGCCGTGGAACTGGATAGCGGCGTTGGCCGCCTCCCAGCTCGCCTTAGCGGCCAGGTACTTGGCCATGTTGGCTTGTGCGCCACAGGGCTGCTGCGCGTCGAACAGGCGGCAGGCCTCCCAGCGCATGAGGTCGGCCGCCTCCACCTCGATGTGGGCCTCGGCAATCGGGAATTGCACGCCCTGGTTCTGGCCGATGGGCCGGCCGAACACCTCGCGCTGCTTGACGTAGGCCGTCACGCGGTCGATGAACCAGCGGCCGTCGCCGATGCACTCGGCCGCGATGAGCGTGCGCTCCGCGTTCAGTCCGTCCAGGATGTAGCGAAAGCCCTGGCCGGCCTGACCGATCAGGTGCTCGTCGGGGATCTCCAGGTTTTCGAAGAACAGCTCGTTGGTCTCGTGGTTGACCATGTTGGGGATGGGCCGCACCGTCAGGCCCTGGCCGATGGCCTCTCGCAGGTCCACCAGGAAGATCGACAAGCCCTCGCTCTTTCGCTGCACCTCGGCCAGCGGCGTGGTGCGTGCCAGCAGGATCATCAGGTCTGAGTGCTGCACGCGTGAGATCCAGACCTTCTGGCCGTTGACCACCCAGCGGTCGCCGCGCTTGACGGCAGTGGTCTTGATCTTGGTGGTGTCGGTGCCCGTGGTGGGCTCGGTCACGCCCATGCTTTGCAGGCGCAGCTCGCCGCGCGCGATCGGCGGCAGCCAGCGCGCCTTCTGCTGCGCCGAACCATGCCGCAGCAGCGTGCCCATGTTGTACATCTGCCCGTGGCAGGCGCCCGCGTTGCCGCCGCAGCGGTTGATCTCTTCCATGATGACGCTGGCCTCGGCCAGGCCCAGCCCCGAGCCGCCGTAGTCCTGCGGGATCAGCGCCGCCAGCCAGCCGGCCTGGGTGAGCGCGTCGACGAATTCCGTGGGATAGCCGCGCGCGGCATCGACTTTGCGGAAGTACTCGTCGGGAAATCGGGCGCACAGCGCCCGGATGGCGTCGCGCAGGTCTTGGTGGGCTTGGGCGTGTGAGGATGCCGATGAGGGAGTGGCTGAAGCGGTCGTCATGCCCTTCAGTGGACCACTGTTTTGGCAGTCTCGTCTGGCATGGGGGCGGCCACTGCCGCCCGGTACGCGTGCCAGGATGCATGCCCGATCACCGGCCCGGCCAGCAGCAGCCCCGCAAACCAGGGCAGCATGGCGAGCACGGTGATGACGGCGATCAGCGCGCCCCACCACAGCATCACACCGGTTTGGGTGAGCACCAGGCGCAGGCTGGTCAGGCCGGCAGTGATGGCGTCGGTTTGCCGGTCCAGGATCATGGGGATGGAGATCACGCTCATGGCGAAGATCAGCCCGGCGAAGACGGCGCCCACGGCCGCCCAGGCGATGATGAACCCGAGGTTGGCCGGGTCCAGCAGGGCCCGCAGCGAGCCCTTGAAGTCCGGCATGCCGTCAAAGCTCACGGCAAACACCACCAGGGTGGCGCGCCCCCACAGCATCTCCAGCACCAGCAGCACGAAGGCGAAGATGGCGAGCTGCCCGGTGCGCGTGTCCCAGGCCAGCAGGCTGTCGCCCAGATCGGGTTTCTGGCCGGCCTCCAGCCGCTGACTCACACGGTACAGCCCCAGGCACAGGAAGGGGCCCATGAGCAGGAAGCCGGCGGACAGCGCCAGCGTGTAGGCCGGCGCGTGCTCGTAGACCTTCAGCAGCGCCCAGCCCATGACCATGAACACCAAGCCGTAGAACACGCCGATGCCGGGCGCGCGGATGAAGTCTCGCCAGCCCAGGGCCAGCCAGCGCAGGGGGTCGGTCCAGCGCAGGGTGTTGAGCGCGGGCGCCGCATTGCCGGGCGTTGCGGTGTCGCCCTTGCTGGGGACTGGCTCTCCCGCTGGATGCGCGTGATCGGGGGTGTCTGAAGTCATGCGGGGTTCCGCAGGGGCATGCACGCGATTCGGCCTCAGCGGTGCCGTAGATTCAATCGGGCTTCACCCGCGGGGGCTTGATCTGGGTCAGATGATGTTGCGTTCCACGATGCGCCGGCCCTCGGCCACGCGCCGCGGGTGGAGTTCGTCGAGCGACGGGGCGGTGCTGGTGCCGCCCGCGATCAGCGCGGCCAGCGCGCTGCCCACTGCCGGGGCTTGCTGCATGCCGTGGCCTGAGAAGCCGCAGGCCGTGTAGGCGTTGGCCCAGCCCAGCAGCGGCCCGGCCAGGCCGTTGTGGTCGAAGGTGTTCATCTCGTAGTAGCCGGCCCAGGCCGAGCGCACGCGCAGGGCCTCGAAGGCCGGCACGCGGTGCGCCAGGGCGGGCCAGATCACCTCGTCGAACAGCGCGTGGTCGATGGCCTCCAGCGGCGGCTCGTCGGGGTCGCCCGGTCCGCCCGCCTCTGCTGGGCGCGGGGGCCCGCCGGCGATGAAGCCGCGGCCCTCTGGGCGGAACCAGACGCCCGAGGGGTCGATCACCAGCGGGCAGCCGGCCAGCGGGGCTGCGGGGGAGTCGAGCACGAAGACGTCGCGCTTCTTGGCCGAGACGGGCAGGCTCACGCCCAGTTGGGCTGCCAGCGGGCCGGACCAGGCGCCGGCGGTCAGGACCACGGCGCCCGCGGCAAAGCGCCGCCCGTCTTGGGCGACCACCGCCTTCACCGTAGAGCCGCGCTGCGCTCCTTGACCCAGCGCGTCGGCGAGCCCGATCTTGACCACGTTCTCGAGGCCGACCTCGAGCCTGTCTTGCAAGGCTCGAGCGGTCTCGAAACCCACCGCCGCCGCCTTCACGAAGCGTGCGCCGCAGGCGATGGCCTTGAGCCTGAAGGCCTGGTGCAGCGCCGGCCCGTCGAACCAGCCTTCGCCGCGCAGGCCCAGCGAGCCGGTCACCAGGCCCTCCACATTCAGCCAGGCAAAGCGCTGCTGCAGTTGCGCGGCCGAAAGCAAGGCCACCTCGGCGCCGGCTTGGCACTGCAGGGTGTGGTTGTCCGTCAGCGTCCGGGCGCCGGCCTCGGTGGCGAGGTAGAGGTAGCCGGGTTCCACCAGGCCGATGGCCGGCGGGGCTTCGCCTGGCACCGACAGTTCGTCCTCCAGGCGCCGCAGAAAGTCAACGCTCCAGGCCGCCAGGGCGATGTTGATCGGTGAGCTGAACTGCTGGCGGATGGAGCTGGCCGACAGCGCGCTGGACGCGCGGCGGTAGAGCGGGTCGCGTTCCAGCACGGTGACACGCAGGCCGTGGTCCCGCGCCAGGAAGCAGGCTGTGGCGGCGCCCATGACGCCCCCACCCACGATGACGACGTCTGAAACTTCGGTGGGGGTTCCAGGGGCCTCGGCGGCGCTGTCTACACTGCGGATCATGGTGAGAGTCTATTCAGCCGCGGAGGTGCATGCGGCCCTGCCTTGGGGGCCGCTGGCGGACGCCCTGCAGGCCACATTTGTGCGCGGCGCCCAGGTGCCGCTGCGCCATGCCCACGCCCTGTCGCCCACCGACACCTTGCTGCTGATGCCGGCCTGGGACGAGCGATTGCTGATCACCAAGCTCGTCACGGTGATTCCCGGGGCCCCTTACACGGTGGAAGCCACGGTCATGGCCCTGGACCGGACCACGGGCCACCCCCTGGCCGTGCTGGACGGCGAGGCGCTGACGCTGCGTCGCACGGCGGCCACCTCCGCACTGGCCGCACGCCGCCTGGCCCTGCCGGACGTGGACACCCTGTTGGTGCTGGGCACGGGGCGGCTGGCGGCCTGGATGGCGCGGGCCCATGTCGCGCTGCGCCCGGGCTTGCGGCGCGTGCTCGTCTGGGGCCGCCGGTTCGAGGCCGCCCAGGCCCTGGCTGGGGAGCTCAGGGCCGAATTCACGACAGCCCGTTCGACTGATGGCGTAGTAGAGGCCCTGCCTACCATCATGGCGGTGCCCTCTGAAGGTCTGGAAGCCGCCTGTTGCGAGGCCCGGCTCATCACCTGCGCCACCACGTCCACCGAGCCCCTCGTGGGCGGCGCCTGGTTGGCCCCGGGCACCCATCTGGACCTGGTGGGCGGCTTCAAGCCCCACATGCGCGAGGCCGATGACGAGGCTGTGGCCCGCGCCCGTATCGTAGTGGACACGCACGCCGGCGCCGGTGCTGAAGCCGGTGACGTGGTGCAGCCGCTGCAACGTGGCGTCATCACGCGCGACGCGGTGGTGGGCGAACTGGCCGAACTGCTGCGCGGCGACTGCGTGGGCCGTCGCACGCCCGAGGACATTACCCTCTTCAAGTCGGTCGGTACGGCCCTGGAAGACCTGGCCGCGGCGCGGCTGGTGCTGGGCTGTTGAACGCTCGGCAGACACCTCCCACAACCCTGTTGAACAAAGGAAACGTGACCATGCAAGGCTGGCGCTGCGAAACCCTGACGGGCGTGAACGATCTGCGTTGGGGCCCGATCCCTCAGACCGAGCCCGGCCCCGGCCAGGTGCGGGTGAAGGTGGCCGCGGCCAGCCTCAACTTCCCGGACCTGCTGATCGTGGAAGGAAAGTACCAGTTCCGCCCGGAGCTGCCCTTCGTGCCCGGCTCGGAGTACGCCGGCGTGGTGGAAGCTGTGGGCGAAGGAGTGACGCATCTGAGCGCGGGGGATCGCGTGGCGTGTGCGGGCCACGGCGGCTTCGGCACCCATGCCCTGGTGGAGGCCCGCCAAGCGGTGCCGCTGCCGTCCGGCATCGCCTTCAACGACGCGGCAGCCTTCCTGTTCACCTATGGCACCTCCTTGCACGCGCTGATGGACCGGGGTGCCCTGAAGGCGGGCGAGACGGTGCTGGTGCTGGGTGCGGCGGGCGGCGTGGGTTCGGCGGCGGTGCAGATCGCCAAGGCAGCGGGCGCGCGCGTGATCGCTGCCGCCTCCACACCCGAGAAGTGTGCCTTCTGCCGGACCCTGGGGGCCGACGAGACCATCGATTACGGCCGCGAAGATCTGCGTGCCGCGCTAAAGACGCTGACGGGCGGCCGCGGTCCGGACGTGATCTACGACCCCGTGGGCGGCACCCTGGCCGAGCCGGCCTTCCGCTCCATCGCCTGGCGCGGCCGCTACCTGGTGGTGGGCTTTGCCGGCGGCGCTATCCCCGCGCTGCCCTGGAACCTGGCCCTGCTCAAAGGCGCGGCCATCGTCGGCGTGTTCTGGGGCGACTTCCTCAAGCGCGAGCCCAAGGCTGCGCAAGCCGATATCCGACAGCTCTTCACCTGGTACGCCGAAGGCAAGGTCAAGCCCGCCATCGACACAGTGCTGCCCATGAGCCAAGTGCGCGAAGCCTACGCCCGCATGGGCTCACGCCAGGTGCTGGGCAAGGTGGTGCTGGTCAACGAGGGGTAAGAGTTACGCCGTTTTCGGCCACCTCGGGAGAGAAAAAGGGCCGGCTTGATCTGACTACGCTGCGTTGGCGAGCGAGCGGCGGGCAGATCCCTCCTCAGTTGGCACCGACTCAAGAAAGACGGAGTCTGGGTCCAGATCGATTCCGCCGGGCCAGGAGACGGTCCCGTGGTCAGCTTTTGCCTGGGTGAAGATTTCCGGGTTTGAGAGCGGGCGGAACACCGTGTAGCTGAGGTACGGCCTTACGTCCAGTAACCTCGACTGTCCGTCTGTGAACTCGACCCTGAGTTGGTGTGAGGGCATAGCGACAACGGATCTGACACGTGGGTTCATCTTCAATCTCCCGGATTTAGGCCAGTGGCTTGATGGGGAACACGGGTTCTCCGCGGGCGGCCAGTTCCCAATCCCGCATCAGTTCTTCTCGCCTCAGCTCAATCCATCCCTGAACCAACCGAGTCTGCTTGCGTGGAAGTTGTCCGTCGAGTACATCTCCACTTTCAATGCCGAACACGGCCTCATCGCCACCGTACATCGCGTGGATGTGAGGAAGCTTGTGCTGACGAGTGTCAAGCCAGTAGAGGTATATCAAAACCCCGTAAAAGCTGCTGATCAGCGGCATATCAATCCTGGCTGGCTCCTGTTGGGCCCAGTTCCTCAGCTCTCGATGTTCATCTCCCGAATCACGGGCCTGAACTGGTCCATCTGGCGCTTGTAGATCTCGTCCTGTGCGGCGGCGCTGGAGCCCACGGGCTCGGCGCCGAGTTCGATCAGGCGGCGCGAGACCTCGGGGTGGCGCACGGCAGCGGCGGCTTCGCGTTGCAGGCGCTCGACGATGTCGCGCGGGGTCTTGCTCGGCACGAACAGGCCGTTCCAGCCCTCGAGTTCCAGGCTCGGGAAGCCGAGTTCGCGCACGGTGGGCACGTCGGGCAGGCCTGCCACCCGCTTGGAGGCGGTGGTGGCCAGCGCCTTCAAGGTGCCGGCCTTGATCTCGGCCAGCGAGGTGGAGAGCTGGTCACCGCCCACCTGGATGCGCCCGGCCAGCAGGTCCTGCTTCAGCGGCGCCGCGCCGCGGAAGGGCACGTGCTGCATCTCCACGCCTGCCGCCTTCTTGAAGGCTTCGCCCTGCACGTGCATGGCCGAGCCCGGCCCGGTGGAGCCGTAGTTGTAGGGCAGCTTCTGGGCCCGCAGCAGTTGCCCCAGTTCGCGCAGATCCTTGGCGGGCACGCTGGGGTGGGCGGTCCACATGAAGGGCACATAGACCGAGATCGACACGCCCACAAGGTCGGTCTCCACGTTGAACGCCGAACGCCCGGCCAGCGTCTGCGCCACCGAGGTCATGGGGAAGGTGAGGTTGTGCATCAGCAGGGTGTGGCCGTCCGGCGCGGACTTGGCCACTGCGTCGGCACCGATGGCGCCGCCCGCACCGCCGCGGTTTTCCACCACCACGGGCTGGCCCATGCTCTCGCTCATGCGCTGGGCCACCATGCGGGCCACCACATCGGTGGTGCCACCGGCCGGGAAGGGCACGATGATCTTCAGCGCCTTGGACGGGAAGGACTGGGCCCAGCTCAGGTGCGAGCCCAAGCCCAGACTGGCGGCGGCCAGACCCAAAGAAAGGCGACGACGAGAAACGTTCATGAGGTCTCCGTGTTGAGTTGCGAAGACCATGATGCACAAGACCCGCGCAGCGGGTCAATGGTGAAAACCTGTGGGCCGGGCCACGCTGACCGCGCGGGTCTTCCCAGAGGCTTGACGGGCGGGCGTGCCTGGCGGCGACGCCTACCTCGCCCGCCGCACCCGCAAGATCTCGTCCAAGATCACACAGATGGCCCCGAGTGTGATGGCGCTGTCGGCGATGTTGAAGCTTGGGAAGTAGCCACCCGCGAACAGCGGCTCGAGGAAGCTGAAGCGGAACTGCAGAAAGTCCACCACGTAGCCGTGCAGCAGGCGGTCGATCACGTTGCCCAACGCCCCTCCCATGATCATGGTCACGGCAAAGCAGAAGAGCTTTTGCGTCGGGTGGCTGCGGATCATCCAGATGATGAAGGCCGAGGCGGCAAAGCCCAGACCAACAAAGAACCAACGCTGCCAGCCCGAGGCCCCGGCCAGGAAGGAGAAGGCCGCGCCCGTGTTGTGCACCCGCACCAGGTTGAAAAAGCTCCACACGGGTTGCGTGTCGCCCAGCCTGAAGGTGCCGATGATCAGCGTCTTGGTGATCTGGTCCAGCAGGATCACCAGCACGGCCAGAGCCAGCCACAGCGCGAGGCTGGGGCCGGAGGATGGGGACTTGCCTTTGATGGCCATGGGTTGGGTGCCTCTCGTCTCGGTGCTCTGCTTTCAGTGGCGCCTCAGAGGGCTCTCACGCCACCGTCCGCACTTCGCCCGCGCCGTGCAGGTTGCTCACGCAGCGGCCACAGATCGTCGGGTGCGCAGCGTCCTGGCCCACATCGTCGCGCCAGTGCCAGCAGCGTTCGCACTTGGCCGCGGTGGATGGAGTGACCTCGACGCTCAGCGTTCCGTCGGCGGACGGGGCCACGCCCGCTACCGAGGTGATGAAGACGAACTTCAGGTCGTCGCCCAGGCTCTGCAGCAATACGATGTCCTCGGCATTGGCGTGCACGACCACATTGGCCTGCAGCGAAGAGCCCACGCCGCCGGCGGTGCGCACGGCTTCGATCTCCTTGTTGACCGCATCGCGGATCGCGCGAATGCGCGCCCAGCGCGCCAGCAGGGCCTGCTCCTGCTCGGTGGGTCCGCTGACGCGGGCCGTCAGGCCCTGCGCCGCTTGGCCGCCGAAGTCCCAGAAGGTCTCGGTGAAGAGGGTGCGGGCCGCAGCTTGTGGAGCCTCTGTGGAGGCGGGCGCAGGCGCGAAGACGGCCCAGGCCTCCTCGGCGGTGAAGCTGAGGAAGGGCGCCATCCAGCGCAGCATGGCGTGCGTCAAGTGCCACAGCGCGGTCTGCGCGCTGCGCCGGGCCAGGGACTTCGGCGCCGTGGTGTACAGGCGGTCTTTCAGCACGTCCAGGTACAAGGCGCCCAGGTCTTCCGAGCAGAAGACCTGCAGCTTGGCCACCACGGGGTGGAACTCGTAGACGTCGAAGTGGGCGCGGATCTCGTCTTGCATCTGCGCCGCGCGCACCAGGGCCCAGCGGTCCACCTCCAGCAACTGGTCCAGTGGCACGGCGTCCGTTACCGCGTCGAAGTCGGACGTGTTGGCCAGCAGGAATCGCAGCGTGTTGCGGATGCGCCGGTAGGCGTCCACCACGCGGGCCAGGATCTTGTCGTCGATGTTGAGGTCGCCCGAGTAGTCGGTCGAGGCGCACCACAGCCGCACGATCTCGGCGCCGAGCTTGCTGGTCACGCTCTGCGGTTCCACCACGTTGCCCAGGCTCTTGCTCATCTTGCGGCCCTGGCCGTCGGTGGCAAAGCCGTGGGTGAGCAGGCCGCGGTAGGGCGCGCGTCCCTCCACGGCGCAGGCGATCAGCAGCGAAGAGTGGAACCAGCCGCGGTGCTGGTCGTGGCCTTCCAGGTAAAGGTCGGCCTCGGGGCCGTCGAGGTGGTGACCCGCGTCGGCACCTGCGGGCGCGCTGTCGCTCGCGTGCGAGCCCTTGAGCACGTGCGAGAAGGTGGAGCCGGAGTCGAACCACACGTCCAGGATGTCCTGGCTCTTGGTCCAGTTCGCGGCATCCTCGCCCAGCCAGTCGGCGGGGTCGAGCTGGCTCCAGGCCTCGATGCCGCCGCCTTCCACCAGGCTGGCTGCGCGGTCCATCAGGGCCAGCGTGTCGGGGTGCAGCTCACCCGTCACCTTGTGCAGGAAGAAGGGCAGGGGCACGCCCCAGCTGCGCTGGCGGCTGATGCACCAGTCGGGCCGGTTGGCGATCATGTCTCGCAGCCGGGCGCGGCCGTTTTCGGGATAGAAGCTGGTGGCGTCAATCGCCTCCAGCGCGGTCTGGCGCAGGGTCTTCTCTGCCTTGTCGACGGTGAAGACGCCCTGGCCCTCGTCCATGCGCACGAACCATTGCGCGGCGGCGCGGTAGATCACCGGGCTCTTGTGGCGCCAGCAGTGCGGGTAGCTGTGCTGCAGCTTGGCCGTGGCCAGCAAGCGGTCGGCCGCGCGCAGCGTCTCGATGATCTGGTCGACGTGGCTGCGCTCGATGATCAGCGGCGGGCTCAGCG
>Ga0114980_10003299_pt1 | contig 11111 bp, 7 predicted proteins | sample S_140806_EF_Meta_FD_87018 | JGI IMG/M metagenome (GOLD analysis project Ga0114980, IMG submission 87018) | Freshwater microbial communities from Lake Simoncouche, Canada to study carbon cycling - S_140806_EF_MetaG | ecosystem: Environmental > Aquatic > Freshwater > Lake | place: Lake...
GGCATGGTGGCAAGCCCACCAGCAGTGTGTCGAAAAAAACTAGTTATGTGGTGGCGGGGAGTGAACCCGGCGGGAGCAAGATTCAAAAAGCTACTGAATACAACGTGCCGATTATTGATTGGGCTGCGTTTATGGTCATGGTTGGGTCTGATGGTGATGCGGTATTGGTAACACCACAGCTTGGTGATATTGAAGCAGAAGCACCCACTGTTGCGGTGCCACCTCTGCAATCACGGTTGTTTTAGGTTAAGTTTGTGTTCAACACGATTATGGTAGACCCGGATGATATGTAATAACAAATATTATCATGAACTAGGCATATGAGGGTTATGTAGACGAATGTTAGAAAAATTATCCGCATGGTTGTTTTGGCATGGTAATTTATCAGCGCCATAATCACTGTGTTGATTTAGTGATTTATAGCCAATATCTACACAAATTAAAAATAGCAAAAAATGGGTTTTCCTTATCGTAAAACTGCGGTGTGTGGGTGCAAATGTATCGCCGTAGTATTAAAATTGCTTCCACAAAAATGTAGTACGTACACCAAACCGAAATAATCTGGCGTTACTCATGGGTTTGCGTATTACATACGTCGTACCCATTGCCTTCTATGCCTAGTATCTGCACGTAAGCGTGAAATCTTCACCTCGAATGGCCGCCTGAGGATTGCATGGGCGCTTATGAGCGTTAGTTACTGGTTGGAAACTAGGTGCTATGGAGAGATGCGAGTGGTCGTTCACGCGCCTATGGAATGATCTAATAGAATACTTCAATATGATTACACTACTATTAGTTAATTGGCTTATCAATAAACAAATAACAAATCAATGCGTAAAATGAATTTACATAAATATTTCAAATAATAATATGTGTATTATTTTATAAAAATTATTCAAATAAATTATAATGTTGCATTTTTATTTTACATGATGATTTTAATTATTTGTTTAAATTTAATAAAATTATTATTTTTCTAACAATAAATGCATAAAAACAAGATAATCTGATATTGCTCATTGTTTTTGTGGTCACATATTAATTAGGCATATCAATCTATTATAAAGAGATATAAGACATATTATGTATTTAATTTGGTATTGAAATTTGATAATTTAATTTTTTATAATATGGTATAATTCGAAAATATAAAAAAATAAAAATTATATATAATGTAAAAATTATACATTATGAAAAAGAGAAAATTGCTACTTGGTTTATCACTCCACGTGATTACCTTGTTCACATGTTTAGGGGTCTTCGCGCTGATTTGTATTGTCGGTGCAACAGAAATTTTTAATTTTTTTGCTGTTACGGGTAAGGAATGCCTGGCACATCATTGTCGTTGGCGATTACGCCTGTGCTATTCAATCCAATGGGGAAATTCGAGAGGACAATTTAGGCTTGGTGATACTGCAAACCAAGGTGATGCTACCAAATAACAGGGTGAAGCGCTACTAGATACAGGCATACGGCAATTTTGGCTTGGGTGATGGTAACAATAGCGGTGATCTGCTGGCGAGATGGGTGTCTATTTTCCCATTATTGACGTTGGCATTATCAAAATCGCAATCATGATAATGGGCGCTGGTTTAGCATTTAGGGGACGTATGATATGGCGTACACATTAAGTTTATTTCGCAAATTACCAGCGCATCGATTATTGATGGTTGGAATAAGTATTGTGATGATATTGATATCGATGACAATATATCGATGGAGTACATCTACTTCTGCCGAAGTTATGGTAGGAACAAATGATTCACTGTGGTTATCGGGATTTTATTCTGCAGAAGGGAACGTTCGTTGGTCACCGGGTAACTATACGATACGTATTCCAGCGAAACATCAAGGTTGGAATATTGTATTAATAGATTTACAAAGTGGGCATATACAAACTGACCCGATTGAAATCACGTTAACCACGGCTACAAATCAACATATAGCTTGGAATGTGTCGTCGGCGGCAATGTTGGTGCGCAGATATGCGGTACTGATACCCCAAGTTGCAGGGTTACGATGGTTTGTACCGTTGAATTTCAAGAGTAGTACATTTCAGGTGCCAAATGATCCACGTGAATTGGGCGTGCGATTATCGCGGATTGTAGTATCTCCTAGTTTGCTCATGTCAGGTATTCCAAATGTATTGATATTTTGGTGGTTAACATGGGCTGTTTTGGTGTTGTTGTTTGGGATATTTGGTATTGTTGGGTGGAAAAATATTTACTACAGTAGTGTGGTCGTTAGTGTATTATTTCTGATACTTTGTGTGATTCGTTTAGATGGTGTTTTAGGTTTATTGGAATGGTTAACGATAAATAATAACGAGCAATTTAATATTACAGTTGTGTTTTTTACCTGGTTTGGGGTTGTTGCATTGGTAGTTTATTTGATAACACGACTATTCCCCGTAACGAATATTGTGCTTCCACGAATTAGTGCTTTTTTGCAAACGAGGGCGTTTCCGTATACAAGTAGCCAAGAACACAATAAATTTGCGATTTTGCGTTTCTTTTTTGGATTGGTTATCTTGTTACGGGCTCACAATGTGGCATTCTTATTACTTCCTGAAGAATACTTTCAGCCAATGGGTATTTATAATGGGATGGAACATTTTTTTGCGTTAATGATTATGTTTGGGTTTTGCACCCAATTTTCACTAGGGTTTTTTATTTTTGTGATGTTTCCATTTGGTGCGGTTGCACTTGAGACATCAACGTTGGGTAATGATGTGGCGGCAATGGTCGCAATATTTTTGTTGTTGACCCATTCAGGTCGGTTTCTTTCGATAGATAGGGTAATCATACAAAAATACCCTGTATTACGCGGTATGTTTGGTTATGGAGCTGAACTTCCTAATATCACAACGACTACTATTGCTAAATTTTCACTGCTTGCATCGTATTGGTTTATCTGTATTTATTCATTATCAATGCATATGGATACCTCATTATGGAGGACGGGTGTTGCGGGTCCAATGATGTTTGTCAATAATTTTATCAGTCGTTACCATGTACTGTTTGCGCAGATTTTTTTGCAGAGTAATCTTGCAGTGTTATCGGCACGGGCGTCAATTTTTATCATGTTGATTTGGTATGTGGTATTGATGCCGGGTGTCCTGATGGGTGGCTGGTGGCGCAGGCTGGTGATTATTTGGGGGATTTTATTCTTGTGCTTATCGATGTTTTTTTTGCAGCTCGGGTCACTTTCCTATTTTGAAACGCTTATGTGGGTTGTGCTATTCTGGCCAAAATGGGGTGTTGATAGTAGCAAAAAATGCTATTTATTCTATGACGATAAGTGTAACCTCTGTGATCGTACGGTGCAATTCGTCCGGAATATTGATATATTTGATCGAATACAATTAAAGCCAGTATCACACAATGGAGTCACACTGCAGCACTATGGGATCACGACTGAAGCTGCACTTGAAGATTTGCATGGTGTGCTCCCCGATCAAGGAGTGGTGTATGCGGGGTATTCATTATATGAATTGCTTGCACGTCAATTGCTTTTGTTGTGGATCGTAGTGCCGATATTGTGGTTGGGGCGCGTATTACGCATTGGACCAATGATTTATCGGTTTATTGCGGATCGGCGGCGTGCAATGTTTGGTGTTTGTGTACTTCCTTCCCCCAAAGCAGAATGGAATGTAGCACCACCACCGGCGCCTGCACGATCGTTGCTATTTAGTATCATTATTTGTCATATATTGTTGCTCGGAACAGTATATTTCGTTTCGATGCCTATACCGTATATGAACATAGTGGGCAGTGGAAGTCTTATGAGCAGTGCTGCAAAAATCTATGGTATTACGCCTGTAAATGTATTTAATAAGCAAGACTTATTCACGATGGAAAGTTGGTTTACCCTTACTGATGCTACTTCGAATCGCCTCCTGCCTATTGTTGATAGTGATGGATCGCGGTCGGAGTATAATAAATCAGACCGTATTAACTATTATGTGGTAGTCCCATTTCGGCGTAGAGAAAATTCAGATTGTGCGTTTATGCGTCAAGAAAAGAAAATGCGGTATCTTGCCAAAATATGGATGCACAAATCTAGTCTTACAGGGTCACATAATTTCATCTATACACAGTATTATCAAAAAGCTCCTTCCCAGCAGTTATTAGCAATGAATTCGTATAATCCGAATCTTGTAGAAGTACGATGTACTGTGGATTATACTGAGATTCATTAATCGTCAGTAGAACGTTTTGGTTGTCTATTACACCAACACGACACCGCGTTCAGCGTGGTGTCGTGTTGGTGCATTGAAAATGTAGCGTTTGTACGGCGCGAGAACCGATTACTTGGCATGCTCCCTATATGAATGTGATAATGGAATTCTGCTACTGGCCAAAACAGCAAATGTTATTTTTATAAAACTCGCAATTAATGCAGGTGTTGTATTATAATATGTAGTAATTTGTGAATATATACAGACGTAATGGGAGAAATCGATGACCACCATCAATCCGACGATTTTTCGGGCATATGATATTCGGGGTGTGGTAGGGCAAGAGTTGAGCGAGGCGGTCTACTATGTGTTGGGGCAGGCGGCTGGGACATTGTTTGGGCGGCGTGGTAGCAAAAAAATCGTGGTGGGACATGATGCACGCTTGACCTCACCGGCGTTTGCAGCGGCATTGATGGCAGGGTTGCAGGCGAGTGGCTGTGACGTAATCGACATCGGGATGGTACCGACGCCGGTGATGTATTTCGCCGTTGATTATCTCAAGGCCGATGGTGGCGCAGTGGTGACGGCGAGCCATAACCCGCCCGAGTTCAACGGCCTCAAGATGCGCCATTATGAGCCGCAATTTGGTGGTGTGCCGTTGTCGAGTGAAGAAGTGCAAGAAGTGGGTCAGATTGCCCTGAGTGGTGAGTTTGCCCAAGGGGCTGGTAGTTATACCCAAATTTCGGTGGATGATGCCTATGTGGCGCATGTGGCTGAGTTAATCCACTTGCCACATCCCATCAAAATCGTACTGGATGGGGGGAATGGGGTAGCCGGACCGTTAGGCGTGCGGGTATTTGAGCGCTTGGGGTGCGAAGTGGTGCCGTTGTTTATCGAGCCCGATGGTACATTCCCCAACCACCACCGCGACCCCCTCAAAGGAAGAAACATGCTGGATTTGATGCGCGCAGTCAAAACGCATGGCGCAGCCTTGGGGATTGGTTTGGATGGTGACGGTGATCGTTTGGGCGTGGTCGATGATCAAGGCCGGATGGTATTTGCTGACCGCTATATGATTGTGTTGGCGCAAGCAGCCCTAAAAAAAGGTCCGGCGCCGATTGTATTTGACGTGAAATGTAGTACGGTGCTGGCGGATGCGATTACGGCGTTTGGGGGGACCCCGGTGATGTGGAAGACGGGGTACACCAACCAATCTGCCAAAATGCGCGAGCTGGGGGCACCGGTGGCGGGTGAATTGAGTGGGCATGTATTTAACAATCGCCCGGGGCATAGTTTTGATGATGGGACATTTGCCGGAGCCTGTTTGATAGAGGCCTTGGGGCAGAGTGGTCAGACGTTGTCGGCGGCGCTGGCCCCATTCCCGGCCTTGGCTGAAGTCCCCGAAGAGCGGATCGAGATGGATGATGTGCGCAAATTTGCGGCGGTGGAATATGTGCGTCAGCAATTTGCCGCTACCCACAAAATCATTGAAACGGACGGTTTGCGGATTGACTTTGGGGATGGCTGGGGGTTGTTGCGGGCATCAAATACCGAGCCAATGATTACCACGCGCTTTGAGGCGGTAACGGAAGCTCGGGCGGCCGAGATCCGTGATGTGATGTTGGCGGCGTTACGTGGTTATCGTCCTGCATAGAATATTTGATTGCATAGCACCACGTCGGTACGTGAAGGAGTGAATATGTTCGGCATTCGTCGTCGCCTCGCCACCTTGTCCCATTTGGTGCGTCCACTGGCATTGGCATTTTTGGGGTGTGCGATTTTGGCGTTGGGGATTGGCTATGTCTTGACTCATTTGTATCGTACCCTCGTGTTGCCCGAGGCGTTTTATTATTTGACGTTGCAATTTGTACCTCAGGTCTGGCGTGGAGTCTTCTTTTTGGCTGTTGGTGTGGCAACCCTGAGTGCCGGAATTTGGACATTGAGTGACAAAGTAGTTATTCCCCTTGATAGCCAGCCCCAAACTAACGAATTGTTGTTGGATTATCGGCGGACCGAGCGACCCCCACGGTTGGCGGTATTGTCGGGCGGCCCGGGGATGTTGGTATTGGCGAGCCTTGGGCGCACGGTCGAGACAATGACCTGTATTACGCCGGTGCAAGACCCAGTGGAATATTACTATCGGGCCTCGAGTTTGTTTAATTTCGAAAAAGTAGTGTTTGTGGTGCCTACCCCACAACCGATGCAAGTGACGTTTGTGCTTGATAATGGTGTGCGGGTCAAGCCGAGTGATCGGGTCCCCCACGATGAGCGCTATGCGGATCGCTATGTGGTTGATGTGCAGCTCGACAGTGCCGTACCCCTCAGCGAGGTATTGGTGACCCGGGCGACGCTCGATGCGATCACCAATGCTGATGCAATCGTGCTAGGGCCGGGGAGTTTGTTTGAAAGTATTATTCCCGATTTATTGATTCCGGCGGTGCGCGAAGCATTGAGTGCCAGCAAAGCCAAAAAAATCTATATTTGTAGCATTATGACGGAGCCGGGCTTGACGAGCGGCTTTACGGTTGCAGATCACATCCGCCAAATTGTGCGCTACGGCGGGTTTGCCCCTGATTATGTGTTGGTGAATGCCCAGCGTGTCGACCCCGAAGTGCAACGCATTTATGCGGCAGCCCACCAAACTCCGGTCTATTTGGCGCCCGAAGAGTACGAAGAAACGGTGGTGCAAGCGCTTGACCGCAGTACGGGGAGCAATGTGATGGTCGAAGGCGCGGTGATCGTCGAAGCTGATTTGGCGACGGCGGTAATCCAATTGACGGCCTCACTCGAAGACCCAGGCAAAAGCCGCACGGTGCGGGTATTGCGCCATGATCCCGACAAAGTGGCGGCAGCGATTACGAGCATCATTCGGCGAGGGCGCTAACGATGGATGATACGATTTTGTTATTTGAAGACGAAGGGTATCGTTCGTTATTACCGTTGACCTATACACGGCCGGCATCAGATATCCGCTGTGGGATTTTTACCTTGCGTGAGCGGTTGCATGCCCGTTATGGCAGTGCTCCTGCGGCAATTACGCGGGGGTATCTGGCTGACGTGTTTGGCGTAGGGCGTTGGCCGTTACAACTGCTGAGTCGCAATGTGCCATTGTTACTGGTCAATAGTCGTTTGGTGGATATTGAGTGTTTGGCGGCGTTACATGATGCACCGCTGGGGACGATACTGCTCAGTGACGATGCCAATACGGCGGCGGGCGGGGGTACCTTGGTAGCGGCGCGGATTACCCCGGCGCTGGCGAGTGCGGTATTTGGGGATTTGCTTGAGCAGCACGGGCAACGGGCGTTACACGAATTACAACGGTTTTGTCAGGTGGTGACAGGGCGCCCGCAGATGTTGCAATTCCCGTGGGATATTGTCGACCATAATGCGGCGATGATTGGGCGTGATATCGATTTACTCGACCCCACGGTCTATATCCCGCTGGCGCAACACCCGCAGGCGGTTGCGTGTCATGCCCAAGCCAGCGAGCGGATTTTGGTGCATCCCCAGGCCCAATTTGAATCACCAGTGGCGTTGGATGCTCGTGACGGCCCGATTGTGATTGGGGCGGCGCGAATCGAGCCATTTAGTGTGATTCAAGGACCGGTGGCGATTCATGACGGTGCCTTGATTTCGGGGGCGCGAGTGCGGGCAGGCACGACCATCGGCCCCGTCTGTCGGATTGGTGGTGAAATCGAGGCATCGGTGGTACAAGGTTATAGCAACAAGCACCACGACGGCTTTTTTGGGCATTCGTACCTCGGTGAGTGGGTCAATGTGGGGGCGATGACTACCACGAGTGACCTCAAAAATACCTATGGTACGATTAAAGTGACATTGGATGGCTATGGGCAGGTAGATAGTGGCCGACTTAAGCTGGGCTGTTTTTTGGCAGATCATGTGAAATTAGGCATTGGGGTGCATTTAAACGGCGGTGCAGTAGTGGCGACTGGCTCCAATATCTTTGGGATCCACTTTGCCCCCAAAACAATCCCGGCGTTTACGTGGGGTGGTGAGCGCTTCCGTGAATACCGGATTGATCGCATGATTGAAGTGGCGCGCAAGGTGATGGGGCGCCGCAAAATCACGTTGAGTGCGGCACAAGTGGCGATTTTGCATCATGTGTTTGCGCTGACGAGTGTCGATCGCGGAATTGATGCGGATGATGCGCCGACGTTTGATGCATTGGCTGGTGAAGTCAGTTGGCGCGAATAATCGGTGTGTGTGTTGGGATGATTGTGGCGAAAGGTGGAATCCATGCACGTCGTAGTAATCGGAGGCGGCAGCGGTTTATTCCAGGCAATCAAGGCAGTGCGGCCGATTGCCAAACGCTTATCGGTGATTGTGCCAACCTGTGGTGATGATGGGGCCGATGCGTTGATTCGGCGTTTGGGTGCATACCCTGGTGTGGCTGGGGTGGTTAATGTATTGATGCAAATGAGTCGCGATGCGGCGATGCAGCGCTTGATGCAACAACAATTCCCACTATTAGGGACCCCCTACGACCGGATTCCATTTGGGGTGATGCAGTTGCTGGCCAGTGCCCAAAGCCTCGGGTCTTTACCTGATGCAATTGAGGGGTTGCGCCAACAATTGCGGTGCGACATCGATGTGTTGATGGCCTGTGACACCCCCCACGATGTGGTAACGCAGACGAGTGATGAGCGCACTCATCGTGGTACGAGTCAATTTGCGCAGCCACTGTCTGCGCCGGTACAAACAGTGTTGCTCGATCCGCCGGTGGCGGCCAATCCGGCGGCGTTGAAGGTACTGCGGGTGGCAGATATGGTCTTGATTGCGCCAGGTAGTTTGTACCGCACCGTATTGCCGGCATTGTTACCCACAGGTATTGGTGAAACGTTGCGCTCGTTGGCGGGGAAGGTGATTTGTTGTGGGGCACTCACCACGGTGAGCGGCCAAACAGATGCCTTCCGGGCCGTCGATTATGTGGCACGGATAGCTCGGGCTTTGGGGCGGGGCGCAATAGATGTGGCATTGCTCAATAGTCATCAATACACTACCGCAGCGGTAACGTTGCTCAAGCAACACGATATGGCGCCGTTGCGTTATGAATCACATGATGCCCATGTACTCAATGCCCTCGATATCCAACCGGTGGCGCGTGATATGCTGATTAATATCACGGGAAATGTGCCGGCGTTGTTGCCTCAATTGACGATTCATGATGAAGCCGAACTGCGGATGGGAATCGTAACCGCCCAACGCGTTGGATGAGTATCCCATCTTAAAAACTGTAGTAGTACAGTAACCAAAAAGGAGTGATTGTGATGCACGATGTACGGATTGACCGTTTGGCCCAAGTATTGGTGCGTTATTCATTGGATGCACAGCCGGGGCAGTTGTTTCGAATAGTGTCGCCCACTGCGGCGTCGCCGTTGATCAAAGCCGTCTACCGTGAAGCTATGCTGGCTGGCACGAACCCCTTGATGCGCTTGACGATGGATGGACTCGACGAGATTTTTTATAAAAATGCCAATGGCGACCAACTCGATTTTGTGCCGCAGTTGGCCCGCGACGAAATTGAGACGGTCGATTTACACTTGTCGATTATCGCTGACGAAAACACGCGGGCGCTGAGTGGCGTCGACCCCAAAATGGTGGCACGGCGGCGGGCAGCTATGAGCCCCGTGCAAAAACGAATGATGGAACGATCGGCCAACGGCGATTTTCGCTGGTGCTTGACCCTATTCCCCACCGCGGCCCAAGCCCAAGAAGCCGACATGTCGCTGAGTGATTATGCTGATTTTGTCTTTAAGGCGGGCAAACTCGATCAGGCCGATCCGGTGGCAGCCTGGCAGGCACAGCGGGCCGAACAAGCGGGGATTGTGACACGGCTCGAAGCCGCCGATCACATCCGGATTGTGGGACCTGGCACTGACCTCAACTACTATGTCAAAGGGCGCTCGTGGGTGAATTGTGCGGGCGACCGCAACTTCCCCGATGGCGAAGTGTTTACGGGCCCCCACGAACAAAAAACCAATGGCGTGATTACCTACAGCTTCCCCGCCCTATATATGGGGCGTGAGGTCACGGGTGTGCGCCTCGAATTTGCCGAGGGCAAGGTGGTCAAGGCAACTGCCGACAAAGGTGAAGAACTGTTGCATTCGTTGCTCGACATGGACGAAGGGGCGCGCCGGTTGGGCGAAGTCGCCTTTGGGACTAATTATGGCATTCAGCGCTTTAGTCGCAATATTTTGTTTGATGAAAAAATCGGTGGCACGGTGCATTTGGCCCTCGGTGCGGCTTACCCCGAAACAGGTTGTCATAACCAATCGGCGTTGCATTGGGATATGATTTGTGATTTGCGCAATGGTGGCGAAGTATTTGCTGATGGCCAACTTATCCACAAAGATGGGAAGTTTGTCTAATTGGTTGCGTTGCGACTGGAATTGAGCCGACGATGAACGATGAATTGCACCAACGTTACCCGCTGACCATGGCGGCATTTGCCACCATGGGAGCCGATGATCATCTTGAACGCGTGCTACGCCTCGATGCGGTATGGCACGATATCCGCCAGGCGGTGGCGGCCAATCAGCCCGACCCGCGGCAACGGAGTGCGTGGCGTGAAATCGCCGCGTCCGAGTTTGCCAATTTGACCCGCCGTGTTGAATGGCGCGGAGATTTGGTCTATGTCGGGGCGGGGTTGGGGTTGCTCCATGCCCTCGAGATGGCCCGCCTAGGCTGGCGGGTGTTGGTGTGTGATCGGGGCGAAGTAGGCTGTGCCCACCGCGAGTGGAATATTTCGCGCTATGAATTACAGGCATTGGTGGCGGGGGGGAGCTGGAGCTGGGACGAATTGCAATCGGTGATTATGAATGAATACGCCGACGGCATTGTGCGATTTTTTGCGCCCAATGACGATGCAATCACACTGCATCTCCCTGAAGTCCTCAATGTAGCAATTGAC